>Ga0310694_10002309_pt1 | contig 19783 bp, 10 predicted proteins | sample 174DNAGHGhighgp2_FD_203884 | JGI IMG/M metagenome (GOLD analysis project Ga0310694, IMG submission 203884) | Sheep rumen microbial communities from Palmerston North, Manawatu-Wanganui, New Zealand - 1742 DNA GHGhigh gp2 (v2) (version 2) | ecosystem: Host-associated > Mammals > Digestive system... | reverse complement strand
CTATTTTTGGATTGTTCAATACGCGTTGTTGCATGATTTCCGATGCACGAAGATAGGGTTTGCGGACTATCATATACACTTTCTCGCACAATCCTGCCAGATAATTGGCTTCTTCGCAGGCTGTGTCGCCACCGCCTACTACGGCTACGGTCTTTTTCCGGTAAAAGAAACCGTCGCACGTAGCACAAGCACTCACTCCGCGGCCGCGGAAAGTACGCTCGCTCTCGATTCCTAAATATTTGGCACTTGCGCCCGTCGCTACGATAACCGTATCGGCTTCGTATTCAATCTCGTCTTCCACAATAACCCGTTTGGGAGATACGGAAAAATCTACTTTTGTTACGATGCCGGAAACGAATACTGTGCCGAAACGCTCTGCCTGACGACGCATATCATCCATAATAGTGAACGAATCCACCCCATCCGGGTAGCCGGGAAAATTCTCTACTTCAGTGGTGGTAGTCAGTTGGCCTCCTAATTGAGGACCTTCAATCAATACAGGGGCCATGTTAGCACGAGAAGCGTATATAGCTGCTGTATAACCTGCCGGACCGCTACCGATAATCAAACATTTTACTTTCATATTTCTTCTTCAAAATCTCAAATCATTCACAAATGTGGTTTCCTCCGGTTCGATGACGAATGAAGGGGGAGTAGGGATAAATGCCGGATTGTTAAACACGATTCGTGAAACAGCTTTGTTTTCTTTTACTTCCACTTTCATGGGCGTCAAATCCGCATTGCGGACATGCAGAACGAAACGGTTGATGCCGTTTGACTGGTCTTTGGGTATCAAAGTGATAATTGTTTGTTGGCCATCCTTGCTTGCCCGTTCTGTCACAGTACAACTTTCTGACATCTCTTTCGCAAATAGCAAAGGATTACTTTCCACTAATTCCTCGTCGGTCGGAGTGGTCAGCGTCAACTCATCCGTTTCTTCGGAAAACATATACATCGTCTTACCGTCGTAGGCGGCGGTGGTACCCGACATTGACAACAGAAATTGACGGCCCTGCATAGTAATCGTTCCAGGGTAGTTCATCGGAGAACTCGCCTCTTCCTCTACCGTCGCTATGTAGTCAGTCTTGAACGTACTCTTCTCTAATTTCGCAAGAAACGAACTCAAAACCGTTAATATGATAAATAATAATTTCATTCTTCCAATAAATCGTTCACGTCCGTTACTTTACTCCCAACTCTTCCAACAGTTTATCCAGTTGGTCCAAATCCTGTATTAGCACGTCACGACCTTTCGGACCTTTGTTCGGACCTACTATTCCGGCGGCTTCCAGTTGGTCGCTTAGTTTGCCTGCACGGTTATAACCGATTTCGAAGGCGCGTTGAAGACGACTCGTAGATCCCTCTTGTTTGGTCACTACGTAGCGGGCTACGTCGGCGAACATCGGATCCAGACGTTTCATATCTACGCTGCCGGGAGCAAGCGCTTCGCTTTCACCACCTTCTCCTACATATTCCGGCAATTGGTAGGGCTCGTAATAACGCTGTTGTTTGGAGATATGAGACACGATCTCATCTACTTCCGGCGTGTCCACAAACGCACATTGGACACGGGTGATACTGGCGTTACCTGCATACAGCGAGTCTCCGCGACCTATCAACTGTTCGGCACCCTTGGCGTCCAGTACTGTACGAGAGTCTATCACACTCTGCGTGCGCAGCGCAATTCGAGTAGGGATATTCGCTTTGATGACACCAGTCACAATATTGACCGACGGACGCTGCGTCGCCAAAATCATGTGCATTCCTACGGCACGGGCTTTTTGGGTGATACGCGCTATCGGCGTCTCTACTTGTTTGCCTGCTTGCATGATAAAATCACCGTACTCGTCGATAATAATCACAATATAAGGCAGATACTGATGATGCAAACTCTCTGCTACCAATTTGTTCGGATTCAGGCGACGCTTCACAAATTTCTCATTATAATCCTCTAAATTGCGCACACCGGCGTCCATGAGTAACTTGTAACGGTTCTCCATCTCTATAACAAGACTGTTGAGTGTGTTGATGACACGGTCGCATTCAGTAATCACTATTTGCTCCGGATCCGTGTCCGGCATCGCCGCCAGGTAGTGCTTGAGCAAAGGCTTGTATGGAGCAAACTCTACCATCTTCGGGTCAACCATTACCAATTTCAACTCCGCCGGGTGTTTCTTGTATAGCAACGAAGTTATTATCGCATTGATAGCTACCGACTTACCCGTTCCTGTCGCTCCGGCTACCAGTAAGTGAGGGGTCTTCGCCAAATCGAACATGAAAACCTCATTGGTTATCGTACGACCGTACGCTACCGGCAACTTCATCTTTTGCTCTTCCTGGAATCGTTTGGAAGCGATTACCGAATGCATGCTCACGACTTGCGGTTTCTCGTTAGGTACTTCAATACCAATCGTTCCTTTGCCTGGCATAGGGGCAATAATACGGATTCCTGTGGCGGACAAACTCATCATGATGTCGTTCTCCAATGCCTGAATCTTTGCTACGCGTATGCCTGCTTTCGGTATTATCTCGTACAATGTTACCGTCGGACCTACGGTCGCTTTGATGCTATCAATTTCTATGCCATAATTGCGCAGCGTCGTCACTATTCGGGCACCATTGGCGCGTTGCTCGTCTTCATTGATCACAGGAGCCGCCTCATTATCATACACTTTCAGCAGGTTAAGACTCGGGAATTTGTAGAACTCCAAATCTTTGCGGGGATCATAAGGACCTAATTTCTCCAATATCTTGTCCGGGTCCTTGGTGTAGAGCTCATCTGTAATAACATCCTTTATATCCAAGTCCGGGTCTCCTTCCTTTTCTGGTACTTCTGGCGTGTCTGGTGGAAGTGGCTCGTCGCCGAGAGGACCATCGGTAAGCACCTCCTCTGCCTCCTCTTCGGTGGTCACTGGCTCAATGGTGAATGAGATGTCTTCCTCCGGGGATTCCGGCTCAGGATTTTCAACATTAATGACGATTTCTTCCGGTATTTCAGAACTTTCAGGAGTCTCCGGTTGCTCCGGTTGTTCCGGCTCCACAGGGGTTTCTGGTGACTCGGGATGAGGCTTGCGGCGGAACTTCTCCGCTATCCATAAACCGAGAGACTTGCAACGGTCTATAAATTTGGGATCCGTCACTATCAGAAATATGATCAGTACGGCAAACAGAATCAGTATCGTGCCTGTCTCATGTACATAACCGGTTAATTTACCGGAGGCGGATTCTCCGAACTTGCCGCCCCAGCGGAAATCTCCAACGGAATTGAATACTTCATTTTGAAGGAATCCTAAACTCGTAGCGCCCCATAACGTCCAAAATGTACTACAGCAGAAAAGACGTATGGCTCGGAGATCCTTTATAACGTGCATGATACGCAACGCGTACATGCCAAGCATAACTACTAAGACGATCGATACAAAACCGAAGGTGCCGTCTATCATGAATTGTGCCAAACGAGCGCCTGGTAAACCTAACAGATTCTTGATGGCACTCTTGTCGGATACGCTTTGATCCGCTTCTCCCGTGAAAAAGAAACTACAATAGGACAATAACGCAAATACGGAAAATAACAACAGTAACACACCGATTATCATGCGCGTCTCACGTTTCATCGCTATCGCTTTCACCGACTCCCACCATGACGCCTTTTCTACACGGATAGCGCGCTCTTCTGTCGGATAATCGGCTATATTTTTGTTTTTGGACGATGTTCTGGGCATTATATCTCAAATTTAGCGTGCAAAGGTACAAAAAAATCCTGAATTAAAAAAATATATTCGGCAAAAAAATTAAAAATTCATAAAAATATTCTTTTTTTATAAATATTGTACATGCGCGCTTGCGTATATGGAAAATAATTTGTACCTTTGCACGCTTTTTATGGTGTATTGAAGAATTATAATAATATGGATGAACTGATTCGACATGAGGGTGTAGTGCTCACAACCGATGGGAAAACGGCGCGCGTGACGATTCTCCAGGCAAGCGCTTGTCAGGCTTGTAGAGCACAGAATATGTGCATGTCGGCGGATAGCAAGGAGAAAGAAATGGACGTCATTCTGCTCGATCCGGTTAAGCCCGGAGATAGAGTCGAAGTGATGGTGGAGGAACATCTCGCGTGGAAAGCAGTCTTCCTCGCTTATATTCTGCCCTTTATCGTGATGATGTGTGTACTCGTCGTCCTTTATATGGTGACCGATATCAGCGACTCTGTTATCGGTACCGTCGCTCTCGCTTCCATTGCCCTCTATTACCTCTGCCTCGCGATGTTCAAATATAGGCTTAAGAGACATTTTTCCTTCAAAGCAAGAAAAATCTAAAATGTACAAATTTTAAGATTTTGGCACATCGAGAGCAAGTCGACCTTTTAACGAGGTTTTAACGACCTTTTAACGAGGTTTTATATACACCCGAAAAATAAACGATTATTAAGATTTTAAAATAATATTAATTAAACGGGCTATCCTGAAACGGAATTTTTTAGAAGTGCCCTTAACAAACAATTAAACAAAAACAAACATGAATCTGATTCTGATTTCTATGGGAGTATTGGGCGTGATCAGTTTGACAGCAGCTGTGCTGCTCTATTTCGTCAGCCAATACTTCAAAGTAGAGGAAGATCCCCGTATTGACCTCGTCGTGGCTGTACTGCCCGGAGCCAACTGCGGAGGATGCGGATTTGCCGGCTGTAGAAACTTCGCTGAAGCGTGCGTCAAAGCCGGAGGTATCGACGGGCTCGCTTGCCCCGTCGGAGGTGAACCTACAATGGAGGACGTCAAGAAAATCCTGACTCCCGCAGAGGCTGATGTGGAACAAAATTCTCAACCTGCTCAAAGTGGAGAAAAGAAAGGCTTTGACCCCGTCATCGCGGAGAAAATCAAAGCGATGAAGACTCCTAAAGCCGTCTTCCCGAACTTAATCGCCATGGCGCAAAAATCGTAATTCCTCAATCTCTAAATCGTCAAACGTAAATCTTTTTATGAAGACATTTAATATAGGCGGAGTTCATCCGCATGACAACAAACAATTCTCCGCGCACCAACCTATCACAGAGTGCCCGCTCCCTAAACAAGCGATTATTCCGCTTGTACAGCATATCGGAGCGCCAGCGCAACCTGTCGTTGCTGTCGGAGCGAAAGTGAAAGTGGGCGAACTGCTCGCCAAAGCCGGCGGCTTCGTCAGCGCGAACATCTGTTCCCCGGTTAGTGGTGTCGTCTCCCAAATAGGAGACTGGAAGGACGCTTGGGGAGCACCCGGACAAGCTATCTTTATCGATGTAGAGGGTGATGATTGGCTTCCGGAAATTGATAGGACTCCTAATCTCATCCACCAATGTACTCTCGAGCCGAAAGCAATTATCGATAAGATTGCTGCTGCCGGTATCGTCGGACTCGGAGGAGCTTGTTTCCCGACACACGTCAAACTGTTGCCTCCTCCCGGCAAAAAAGCGGAGGTACTCATCGTCAATGGGGTAGAGTGCGAACCGTATCTCACCTGTGACCACCAACTCATGCTTGAGCATGGAGAGGAAATCATCATCGGTATCGAGATACTCAAAAAAGCGCTCGGCGTTCAGCAAGCCATTATAGGTATAGAGAACAACAAAAAGGACGCTATCGAGCATATGACCAAACTTGCGCAGAGCAAACTTGGTATCGAGGTACAACCCCTCAAACTCAAATACCCTCAGGGAGGTGAAAAACAACTCATCGACGCTTGTATCGGACGACAAGTACCAAGTGGTGCGCTGCCTATCGAAGTAGGAGCTGTGGTCGATAATGTGGCTACCATCTTCGCTGTCTATGAGGCGGTTCAGAAAAACAAACCACTCATCAGTAGAGTCATGACCGTTACCGGTAAGAACCTTGCCAAACCGGGCAACTACTCCGTACGATTTGGTACTCCTATCGAGCAGGTAATCGCACTTGCCGGAGGCGTTCCTGTAGATACAGGCAAAATAATAGGTGGTGGACCTATGATGGGACGAGCTATGGATCACATAGAGAATATGCCGGCCAATAAAAGACTATCTGGCCTCCTCTTCCTGCCGGAGGATGAGAGTGTTCGACCCGAAGAAGAAAACTGTATCCGTTGTGGCAAATGTGTTCAGGCATGCCCGATGGGACTTGAACCATATCTCCTCAGTCGCATGGCGGAATTGGAAATGTGGGAGGAACTGGAGAAACATGACATCATGGACTGCATCGACTGTGGTTGCTGCGTCTTTACTTGTCCTGCCCATCGCCGCCTCCTCGATGGTATTCGTCCCGGAAAAGCCAAAGTCGGGGCTATACTACGCGAACGTGCAGCGGCTGCCAAAAAATAGATGGTCAATCGATTAAATAAATGATAAAATGGTAAATGATAAAATGAAAAATTTTATAGTCGCTCCGGCTCCTCATGCGCACAGTGGCGATAGTGTGCGCCGGAATATGTTTTTGGTCATTCTCGCCCTGATGCCTGCTTATGTGGTCTCAGTTATTGAGTTTGGATTAGGCGCACTCATTACCGCTGCTATCAGCGTTATTGCATGTGTCGGCGTTGAATGGCTTATCAGCCGATTCCTCCTCAAGGAGAAAAGACAAACTATCGGTGACCTGTCTGCCGTTCTTACGGGTCTCTTGCTCGCCTTTAACCTGCCTTCGAACATCGATTGGTGGATTATACTCATCGGCGCAATCGTTGCCATCGGAGTCGGCAAAATGAGTTTCGGCGGACTGGGACAAAACCCGTTCAACCCTGCTTTGGTAGGTCGTGTGTTCCTGTTGATTTCGTTCCCTAAACAGATGACAACATGGCCGCTGGCTAAAGGATTTGACAGCGCTGTTATGGGGCAGGCTCTTACGGACGCCAATTCCGGCGCTACGCCTCTATCGCTCATTAGTCAGGGAAAGATAGAAGACCTCCCGTCACTCATGGATTCATTGCTTGGCGTCATGGGAGGTTCACTCGGTGAGGTCTGTGCGCTCGCTCTTATCATCGGAGGTATCTTCCTTATCTGTACGCGTGTTATTACGTGGCATATACCTGTATCTATCATTGTTACCGTTGCTGCTTTTGCTGCACTCACTGCTCTCTTCGGCGGCGCTCCAAAAGGACTCGATACATGCCACTATGTAGCGTATGAGTTGCTTACCGGTGGTCTTATGCTCGGTGCTTTCTTCATGGCTACAGATTATGTGACCAGTCCTATGACTGCGTGGGGGAAAATTATCTTCGGTTTTGGTATCGGATTCATTATGATGGTTATTCGTACATGGGGTAATTATCCCGAAGGTATGTCGTTCGCTATCCTTATGATGAACGCTTGTGTACCATTGTTGAACAAGTTCAGACCGAAACGTTTCGGTGAACCTAAAAAATAAGGAGGAGAACTATGAAAAAGTTAGAAAGTACATTCGCTAACATGGCGCTCAGCTTGGTGATTATCGCTGTTGTGGCTGCGGCTGCGCTCGCAGGTGTTTTCACCTTGACCAAAGATACCATTGATGATCAAAAAAAGCAAAAAGAACAGAAAGCTATCTTCTCTGTTCTGCCCAATCAAGGAGCTGATCCTTTCATCGCGCCGGCGGACACCATTGATAAAGAGAAAGATTTGATTGTCTATCGTGCGTTCACGGATGCTACCATGACAAATTTCGTGGGATCTGCTGTTAAAATCAGTGAAAATGGCTTTGGCGGCAAGTTCAAACTCATGGTCGGCTTCGATGCAGACGGAGTGATTGTGGACTACTCCGTGCTTGAACATCAGGAAACACCGGGACTCGGAGACAAAATGGGCATGTGGTTCAAGACAGATAAGAACAATCAGAGTATCATTAACCGCAAGGCGGAAGGAAACTTCACTGTCAGCAAAGACGGCGGAGACGTGGACGCAATTACAGCGGCTACCATCTCTTCACGCGGATTCCTCTCCGCTGTGAATGGTGCTTTTGAGGCATTTAATCTCACCAAGCCCGCACAGGAAGTACCTGAGACGATAAATGATTCAGTTCCTCCTTTTTTACCGGAAGAGAACTTGGCTAATGACTCTATTAATGAACAATCAGTAAATGCTAAATGATATGAGTAACGCATTAAAAACACTAACCAACGGTATTCTCAAAGAGAATCCTACGTTTGTATTGGTTTTGGGTATGTGTCCCACACTTGCCACCACTACCAGCGCTATCAACGGTATGTCTATGGGACTCGCTACCATGTTCGTGCTCGTTTGCTCGAATGTGGTAATCTCTATGCTCAAAAATCTTATCCCCGATAAAGTACGTATTCCGGCGTTCATCGTCGTAATTGCTACGTTCGTGACTATCGTTCAACTCGCTATGCAAGCCTATGTGCCCGCTATCTACGAGGTACTTGGATTGTTTATCCCCCTGATTGTCGTCAACTGTATCGTCCTCGGACGTGCTGAGGCTTTCGCTGCCAAAAACAGTGTAGGACTCAGTGCTCTTGACGGAATTGGAATGGGACTGGGATTCACACTCGCGTTGACTATTCTTGGCGCAGTACGCGAAATTCTCGGCTCAGGCGCCGTCTTCGGATTCAGACTCTTTAGCGATAATTACGCCACGCTCGTCTTCGTACTCGCGCCGGGTGCATTCATCGCTCTCGCTTACCTCATGGCTATCATGAATAGAATCCAGAAGAAGGATAAATGAACAAATGGTAAATAATTAAATCGTAAATGATATGGCTTATTTTTTAATATTTATCTCTGCAATATTTGTTAACAATATTGTATTGAGCCAGTTCTTGGGTATTTGCCCGTTCTTGGGAGTAAGTAAGAAGATCGATACCGCGCTGGGAATGGGAGCGGCTGTTACCTTTGTGCTCACAGTGGCTACCGTGGTTACCTATCTGCTCCAAATTTTGCTGGTCGAATGGAAAATAGAGTTCCTCCAAACGATTGTCTTCATTCTTGTCATTGCCGCTCTTGTGCAGATGATTGAGATTATTCTCAAGAAGATCAGTCCTTCGCTCTATCAAGCACTTGGTGTGTTCCTGCCGCTTATTACAACCAACTGTTGTATCCTCGGTGTCGCTATTATCGTTGCCGACCCTGAGCAACTATTGGCTAAACTGCCGGGAGAAACTCTTAGTGCCAACCTCTTGACCGGTACACTCTTTGCCTTTGCTACCGCGATTGGTTTTGCTTTGGCTTTGGTTCTCTTTGCCGGCATTCGTGAGCAACTCGCCCTCGCCAAAGTACCCAAAGCAATGAAAGGAACACCTATTGCTCTTCTCACCGCAGGTTTGCTTGCTATGGCATTCATGGGATTCAGCGGAGTGGTATAACTCCTTCGCACAACGACCACTATACAAATAAGGTACGCACACACGCGCGTACCTTATTTGTATATTTTGTCTGTTCGTTTTCTTTTTGGGCGTGAGCGACGGAAAAACCGACGTTCTCTTTTTTAGAAAAACGTGACGGCATAGGTGTGGGCTTGACCTTTTGAGGTCATATTTAGTAAAAGAGACAAAAACTTACCGCACCTATGCACACTACCATTCAAAATCGACCGCAAAGGTACTGCCTTTTTCTTACATATGCAAAATTTTTTGCCAAATAATGCTATCGATTTTTCATAAAATACTATCAAAAAGTAATATTTGCACATTGTTATACGCCAAGATAGGTTACTTTTATTCAAATAAAAGAATAAAGCCATCCTTAATCGGCAAGAAGGTATCTGCATGAAATTGTGTTAAAGCGTGTAAAATTGTATTTAGTTGGGGTAAAAACTCAAAAAAATTTGCACATATGCAATTTTTGTTGTACCTTTGCAGCAAAATTCTGATTTACTATGAAAAAGATTCTTGTATTTGTATTTACAGCAGCGTTATTTTGCGCGTGCGCATCAAAAAATGAACCCGGCGCAGGCAAAGGAGATACTTCTACGCCTGAATCGGTCGATGACGGATATTCAGGAGAAGGATTCGGAGACGTAGGAGGCGATGGTGAACCTATTCTGCCCGGTGAAGATTCAGGTAGTAATGAACAGAGTCATGCAGGTGTAGTGACGGCTGGTGAGTGGCGAGACTTGGACAATTGGTTGTTCTGGTCCAATCTAATGACGAACACTCAGTCGGATCAGCAAGGCTCAGACTATACCATATACAGCGACTATTGGGGTTTCTTTACGAATAACCGTGTGGCGGTGCGGATAATAAACGAAAACGGAGAACCTCAGAAAGATGTGGCTGTTCAGTTAATGCGTCAGTCCGGTAATAATCCGGTCGTTTTATATGAAGGGCGTACGGACAACCGCGGAGAAGTCAATCTGTGGGTGGGACTGACCCAGTTGCAGCAGAGCATCGATGAGAGCGGTTTGGTATTGTCCGTCGGCGGTCAGTTGAAAGAACAGTCTGTAAGTGTTACCCGATGGGGCGAAGAAGTGAAATGGAATACCGCTACCGCATCTATCCAGCCAACAAAAAACATAGACATCGCATTCATTGTTGACGCAACCGGTTCTATGTCCGACGAAATCAATTTTCTCAAAGCGGACCTGACGAATATCATAACTACCGTGCGCAACAAGAACGCCGAAGTGTCGATTCGTACGGCAACACTATTTTATCGCGACGAAGGAGACGATTACTTAACCCGTGCAAGCAATTTCTCGTCCGACATATCTGCAACGGTTTCTTTCATTAGTCAGCAGAATGCAGATGGTGGTGGAGACTATCCGGAGGCAGTTCATACGGCTCTGGAGACAGGGTTGCAACAATTATCATGGCGTGAGGAGAATAGTATTCGTTTGGCTTTCATGCTCTTGGATGCACCTCCTCACAAGCGTGAAGATGTTATCAGTAGTTTGCAAAAATCGGTACCGCAGTATGCCCAACGAGGTATTCGCATTATCCCAGTTGCGGCGAGCGGAGTGGACAAACAAACGGAGTTTTTCCTGCGCTTTGTGGCTCTCGCTACGGATGGAACATATGTGTTCTTGACCAACGATAGCGGAGTGGGAGAAGACCATATTGCTGCTACTGTGGGAGATTATCAAGTGGAACTGCTTAACGAATTGATAGTGAGACTCATTAATCAATACTTGGAGTAAGAGATTCATCCTCTGGTTAGCGGTTTTTTGATACCCAAAACTGATTCCAGAAGATCAAAGGAGGAGGGACGAGGGAAGGGTGAGATCAGGTAGATGTCAGGGGTAAAGTCTAGGATTGTCTCGTAATTGTCTTGTTTTTGGGTCGTAGTTGAGTCGTTGGAGTGTTTTGCTGCGAGAAATGATATAAATCGGTATACTATGCCGGGCAATGAACGAAAGATGGCGGTGGGTCAAAAAGACTCATCGTCATCTTTTTATTTCGTTGTGTTTTATGTGCGGTAAAAAATTAAAACACGATAGACTTTACTTATCTTTACTGAAAAAACGACATTTTTTTTCATATTTAGCCTATAAAATTTGCATAAATGAAATTTTTGTAGTATCTTTGCATACTTTTTACGATTGTGTGCGCGTAGGATGTGTGCGTGAGCGTAAAAATAGGAGTAAATGAAAATCAAATACCATCTGAAAATCTATAACGGCATATGAAAAACAAGTTACATCGTTTTTTCACATTATTCGTAGTAATCGGGTTATGTATCAGTCAACTTTTTGCGGTCCCCGCCTTTCGCGGTTGGCAAGAACGTACATTGACTGAAGGCACACCTATTCGTGTTCGTCTTGTGGGTGATGAGTTCTATCACTTATGGGAGACTGAAGATGGTAAAATAGCGACCATGCAAGAGGATGGGACATTTATCATTTCCAGCGAAAAAGCGCCTTCGATGAAGCAGGTATCCGAGCGTCGTCAGTCAGCACGAGCAGCCAAGATTCCCGCTTCCCGCATTCAAAAGAACTACGGTGATATTCAGCCGACGAAACTATTGGTGATTCTTGTCAATTTCAGCGACAAGTCGATGAAATCTACTCACAACAACGCCTTCTTTGATAACCTGCTGAATGGTCCGTTCCCCTCGGTTCAGGACTATTTCAAGCAATCCTCCGGCAATACTTATGTGCCGCAGTTTGACGTCTTCGGTCCCTATACATTAGACCAAAACATGGCCTATTACGGAAGCAATGATAGTGACGGAAGTGACGAACACCCGGACCAGATGGTAGTCGATGCCTGCGCAAAAGCCTATGCAGATGGTTGTAACTTCAGTAACTACGACACCAACAACGATGGCAATGTAGATAATATTTATGTTATATATGCCGGTTACGGAGAGGCTGCAGGTGCTCCGGCGAACACTATTTGGCCACATAGTTGGGAGATCTATAGTGGCAATGTAACGGGAACACTTAAATATAACAACAAAACCCTCGGTCACTATGCATGTAGCGCAGAATTGTCAGGTAAGTCGGGTTCAAATAGCGATGGTGTAGGAACATTTGCTCATGAGTTCAGTCACGTTATAGGATTGCCGGACTATTACGACACAGACTATGGAACAAACTCTGATAATGGAGTCACTCCCGGCGAATGGACGCTGATGGACCAAGGTTCGTATAACGGCTCGGGCATGTATCCACCTTTATATAGTGTTTATGACAAGTATTTCATGGGTTGGATGACACCGAAGTTCCTTGCCAAAGACGAGGTAAAGAATGTAACTCTGACTACAGCTTGGAATGACAATTACCAAATCACCGGCGGTGCTTCACGCGTGGCATGCACCAATACCAGTACCGTTTATTATCTTGAGAACCGCCAGAAAAGCGGTTATGACCAGTATCTGCCCGGCCACGGTATGGTGGTGTGGAAAGTGACCTACAACACTACGCGCTGGAACAATAATGATCTGAACAATACAGCAGGGACGTTGCGCTACACGATTGTACCGGCAGACGGAAAAACCAAAAACTACGGTGCAGCAACGGACCCCTTCCCCGGAACGGGAGGCAAGAAAATATACACTCCCGCCACCGGCTGCGCGTTGTCGGACATTACTGAGAGTAGCGGAAACATCAGTTTCAAGTACAATGGAGGAGTTGTCAAGACTACATGGGATTATGTGCTGGCAGGCGAACATTGTACGTATCCTGCGGACGGCGAAATAACAAAAGATGCCGCACTTAATCTGACAATAACACCTAACTCCGGCTATTCGTTGGATGATGCCGCATGCTGGGATGTAACTATGGGAGGAACAAAACTGACATATGGTACAGACTTTACCTACAATGCCGGAACAAATAAATTCACAATACCCAGCGTAACCGGTGATGTGGAAATTATTGTATCAGCAGGTCATCCCGTAAACTGGTACGCTCAGGGAACTAAAGTGGCTACGAACGTAGCCGCAGAAGGAAAAATCTCCTTACCCGCCGCTCCTTCCGACTGTAGCGCCAGCCGTCAGTTTGTAGGGTGGTGTACCAATAGTACGTATAAAAGCGCCGACACGCCTCCAACGTACGCCAAGACAGGCGATGCTTATTCCGTAGCCAACTACTATGCTGTTTATGCCGATGTGAGTGGTGGAGGAAGCGCTAATGCAATATATACCTTCTCTGATAAATCATGGAGCGCAAGTCCAAGCAACTGGGTATCTAGCAAAGACGGTGCAGGATATATTAACAGCGGAGTACAAGTAACCGCCAAAAGTACTGGCGCTAATGCTACTTGTCCGTCTTCCTATAGTAATATCTCGTCAATTGTGGTTAGTTACTGTACGAACGCCAGTTCCGGCGCAGGTTCTATCAAAATGACGGTAGATGGAACGGATGTCAGCGAGAGTGTGACCAGTTCCGGAGGAACAACTCCGCGTGATTTAGAGTTTGATTTCTCGGAGAACACGCCAACAGGAGCTCCCAAAATCACGGTTAATTGTTCTAGCAATTCTATTTATATCTGTGGCGTAACCATCACATACGGAAGTGCATCCTATTCCGGTTTCTCTACTGATTGTACAGCTCCTGATCCCTGCTCTTTGACAAGTATTTCGTTGAATACTTCAGGTGTCAAAACGGCATTCACTACAGGCGAAGTTTTCACTTCGGAGGGATTGGTAGTCACAGCTAATTATAGTAATTGCTCATCCAAGACCGTTACTCCGACCAGCGTATCCACACCGGATATGAGTTCGACCGGCAATAAGACAGTAACAGTAACCTATACCGAGAATGCGGTGACTAAGACAACTACTTATCCTATTACAGTTAGTGCTCCGACTACCTATTCGATCCGTTTCTTCGATGGTGCTACCCAACTGAAAGCAGAATCGCTCATTATGGGTGCGACGGCAACTCCGCCAACGGTGGACGATTGTGATGAATATGAGTTTATTGGTTGGTATACTTATACACTGGATACCGACAATACTACTTCCCATACTTGGGTTACAGATTTTACCGTTTCGGGAGCACAGGATTATTACGCCGTCTTTAGTCATACTGAAGGCAGCGGCGGGGGAGGTTCTTCTATTGTTAGCGATGAATTGACATGTGCTACAACAGGCGTGACGAGTGGCTCAACTTCCTATTCAAGTTGGTCAGGAAAAACTGCGACATCCGATGCCGTCTATGCGGGACAAAGTGCTGGTGGTAACAATGCTATACAATTACGAACAACAAATAGCAATTCCGGCATTATAACTACTGCTTCCGGAGGAAAGGCAAAGAAAGTGACCGTTACTTGGGAGAGTAATACAGCAAATGGTCGTACGATTAATATATACGGAAAGAATTCTGCATATTCCGCTGCAACAGAGTTATATAATTCATCTACCAGTGGTACAAGTCTTGGCTCTATTGTAAAAGGAACATCAACGGAATTATCTATCACAGGAGACTATGACTATGAGTATATTGGAATCCGATCCAATAGTGGAGCGTTATATCTTTCTTCAGTTACGATAGATTGGAGCGTTTCTGGCGGCAGCAGTTCTACTACCTATTATACCACCACCAAAGATTGTACTATCCCGACGGAAGTAACGGTTAAGTTCGATGCCAACGGAGGCGAAGGGACGATGACTGACCAAACCATTGATTACAATACAGCTACAGCACTGAAAGCGAACTCCTTTGAGCGTACAGGATATACTTTCCTCGGTTGGGCAACAACCACTGATGGCGCAAAAGTTTATGATGATGAAGAGGAAGTGACGCTAACTAAGAAAGTTACTACGCTTTATGCCGTATGGGAGAAGAATAGTTGGAAAGTTTATTTCACTACACCTTCGGGGGCAACATCAGTTACAGCTAATGGAGAAACAACTAGCCCCTTAACGGTTGAGTATGGTGAGACGGTAACTATCATCATAACTCCCGATGCAGAACATATTATAGGTTCGATTACTGCTACTGGCGGGGCAGTGCTGAGTGGAGAAGGCGGAACACGAACGTTCACTATGCCGGATAACGATGTGGCGTTGTCTATCTCAATGACCATGAAACCGAGTTACACCATCCGCTTCTTCAATATGGGCGAAACCATCAGTTCGCAAAGTGTTATTGAAGGTCAAACAGCTGTTAAGCCTTCGGACCCGGAGGCTTGCGAGGGATATGACTTCGTAGGTTGGTGGACTGATGAATTGGGAACGGATAATACTACTGCTGAAACATGGATTACAACCTTTACGGCAACTGGGAATAAAGACTACTACGCCGTATATAGCCCGACCGAAGGCAGTAGTAGTGCACCTCGTCGTGCAAAGATGGCGGATGATGAATATGAACTGTATAGCGGCGCTCTCACTGAAGGCGATTATCTGATAGTATATGATGGTGGAGCAATGAATACCACCGTTTCAAGCGGTAGATTGGGCTATGCCGAAGTGACTATAACGAATGACAAAATTTCTAATTCTAACGCTTCAATTGTTTGGCATTTAGCTGCAAGTGGTAATTATTGGACATTGTACAATGCAGACGCAAATAGTTACGCAGCAGGTACAGGGGCTAAGAATAAAGCACAAATGCTTGCTGATGGTACTGATAATAAATCTCTATGGACTGTTTCAGGCACATCAACTTACAATTTTGTAAATAAAGCCAATGCCGCAGCAAACGTCAATGCTAACCTTCGTAAGAATGGAACCTATGGATTTGCTTGTTATGCTGCGGAGACAGGTGGAGAATTATCGCTCTATAAGAAAGCCGGTTCCGGCTCCGGAGGCGGTTCTACGACCATCTACACCACAGACCCTGCATGTACACCGTGCGAGGATAAAGTGACATTGGAAAAGGGAGCGGAGTCGCATGGTACGTTTACACTCGACAAGGTTGACGGAGCATACAACAACTGTACCTCTGATTTTGTGGTTACCGTGTCGGACATTGAAGCGGCAGAGGGTTATCGTTTTGTCAATGTTACTGCAACAGGTGGCAATAACGTGGTCGGAGGTCCTGACGGTAGCGGCAACTACACCGTGACTTATACGAAAGGCAATAACATCACTTCAACCGTTACGGCTAATTTCGAAGTAATACCATCGCATACTGTGATATGGAGCGCCAACGGCGACGAGAGTAACACGGCTTCCTATCAAGAGGGTAAAGCTATTGTCTTCCCTGAGACTGCCAGCGGTTGCGAAGGTAAGGTGTTTGTGGGTTGGAGTGCTACGGAGGTTGCAGAAACTGATGTTGCTCCGGCATTTACCTCCTCGGCGCTTATGGGTGACCATGATGTTACCTATTATGCAGTCTTTGCGACAGCAAGTGGTAGCGGAGGCGGCGCATGGGATGGTTCAACTGCCGGAACGTATAAGATTTATGCGTTGGTAGATGATACGAAGTATTACGCAACAGGTACCGGGAGCAAGATTGACGGCTCCACGGATATCAATGACGCCGCAGATTATACTTTCGAAAAAGTAACCGGCGGATGGGCGATCAAAACAGGAGATAAATATATCACCTATAGCAGTAAGACCGACTTGGGTACGTCAGGAAGTGCATACACCTGGAGCATAGAAACCGGTACAGAGGGCTCGTGGCGGATTAACTCGGGAACTTCCGGTCGAGCATGGATATATAGAGAATCTACTAATGTATTCGGAGGTTATTCAACGGGTAATGTCAACGGTTCAGAATACTATGACCTTGAAATAGGCGGTGGTGGAGGTACTTCCTATAGTGGCTATACTACTTCATGTACGCCGTGCGAAAATAAGGTAACGTTGACGAAGGGGAGTTCGTCGAATGGTACGTTTGCTTTGGATAAGGCGGATGGTGAATATGAGAATTGTGCTGTCGGAGGATTAGTGGTACATGTGACGGATATCACACCGAGCGAGGATTATCAATTCAAGGAAATAACACAGACGGGTATTGCAACCGGAGTTACTATTGATCAGGCAGGTAAAACTGTTACATACGCCAAAGATGTTGCAGGAACTTCGACTATCAATGTAATCTTTGAACCGAAACCGAGTTATACCATCCGGTTCTATAACGGCGAGAGCCTTATTGGTTCTGCACAGACAGTAACGAAAGACAAGACGCCTTCTGTGCCTGCAAATCCGACCGCTTGCGATGGTTATACATTTGTGGGTTGGTGGACATCGTCTCTGCCTGCAAATAACACGGAATCGCATGCCTGGGTAAGTGACTTCACGGCTACCGGAAACCAAGATTATTATGCCGTATATCGTCATAATGAAGGCGGTAGCGGAAGTGGGACAGAAAGTGTTACTTTCAGCGACATATACACCTCAAACACCGTCGTGGAAGGTACATCTATTACGATTGGCACACATACATCCGTAACCTTCACAAAAGGTGGTAGTGACACTCAATACTACACCAACGGAGATGCTATCCGCTGGTATGGAGGCGGAACATGCGTGGTGGCTTCGGATGCGGGCAACATCACCGGTATAACCTTCACATTCGGATCCAGTGACGGAAACAATATGATCGAGGCGGAAGGATATGATGAACCGACATGGACAGGAGAAGCCGCTTCGGTTACATTTACCCAAAGCGGAACTTCCGGCAATCGCCGTATAGCTGGTATATCTGTAACCATAGACGGTGGCGGAACTGCCCATTACACGACTGTATTTACTTGTACGGGTCATACCATTACGGTAGCGGAAGCGGAGTATGGTTCCGGAGAATCAGACAAAAACCGTTGCGACGAGGGAGGCACGGTGACTATCACGCTGACGGCCGATGAAGGCTACGATTGCGCGGGTATTACTACCTCGCCGTCTGTAACGGCAACTAAGACAGCAGACTGCACGTATACCTTCTCGATGCCGGATGCAGATATTACCGTAACGCCGGTATTTACGCCGAAAGAGCCGCGTACGTTCACCTTCGAAAAGGGAACAGGTATCTGCGAGACGGCGACACTCACCGAAGCGGTTTGGGGAGGCGGTGTTACCCTGCCGACGGCTACTGCCAACTCGGGTTGCGATCCGGAATATGTATTTGCCGGCTGGGCTACGTCAGCAGTAACGATTGAAACAGAAGTGTGTCCGACTTTGTACGCAGCAGGCACATTGTATAACGGCACCGAAACAACACTCTATGCTGTCTATTCCCAGACGACAGGTGGTAGTGCCTCCGGCTTTACGCTCAGTTATACCCATAATGACGTGACGTATTACGTAGCGGCGCGCACAGGTTCGAACAGCTATATGGATGCTTCGACGGATGTGGCAGACGCAGCACGTTTCACCATTGTGACATCGAATGACAAGAAATATCTCTGTTGGCACGGAGAGCACGATACGTATGTATATAACTCCGGCAACAATACAACCTTGCGATTCACAACCGAATTGGCAAATGCCGATGAATGGGAAGTAACGGACGAAAGCACATCGATAACACTTCGCAATTCAACAAGCGGTCGATACTTCATGTTCAACACCAACCAGAAAGATCGCTTCTCTTCCTATGCATCAGAAGGATCTCTGACCAAAGGCGATGCCGGAACGACGGTATATAACTCCATTCCGAGTTGCGTTTGCAACTCTGTGGATATTACCTACAATGCAAATGGCGGTACCTTAGCAGAGGGTTGTGAGAATGTAACGGAGGGAGAGTGTGGGCGTGCATGGCCGCTATGCGATGCCCCGACGCGAGAGGGTTATTTGTTCACCAACTGGAAAGACCAAAACGGTACATTATATGATGCCGGTGCAGTAGTGACCGATTTGAAAATATCACTTACTCTGACGGCACAATGGATTCCTGCTCCATACACGGTATTGTTTGATGCAGGTTCAGGCAGTTGTGTGGAATCGTTGACAGAGTCGAGCCGTGGTGACGGAATTATCTTACCAAAGGCAGAGCCCTCTCCGGCATGTGCGGATGATTGGACTTTTATCGGCTGGAGTGAGACGAACTTAGAGGGGGAGACCAATACTTCTGCCACTATCATTGGAGTAGCAGGTGTAGCCTATACCCCGGAGACGAATAATGTAACACTGTATGCCGTATATCGTACATTGAGCGTGGAAGGAGCCACAACGGACTACACCCGCGTGAAGGCTGCAACGCCGGAAGAAGGTGACTATGTGATCGTAGTTGCCCAAAGCGATGAGAGCTTCGGATTGGTAACGTACGGAGCACCCAATAAAGGACGTCTTGCCTATACAGAAGCATACAGCATCTTGCCGTCCTTGACTGTTTCGTCGCCCGCTGCCACGCAGATCTGGCATCTCACGTACGACGCGTCGGGCTATGCTTATTTGTACAATGCCGATGCCGGTGCATATCTGGCGGCAAGCGGTACGAATATCACGTATAACGCCAACGGAGGTTCGGCATTCTTGTTTACAAGAGATCCCGGAACATACGGCGACTATCATTGC
>Ga0310694_10002308_pt1 | contig 19798 bp, 18 predicted proteins | sample 174DNAGHGhighgp2_FD_203884 | JGI IMG/M metagenome (GOLD analysis project Ga0310694, IMG submission 203884) | Sheep rumen microbial communities from Palmerston North, Manawatu-Wanganui, New Zealand - 1742 DNA GHGhigh gp2 (v2) (version 2) | ecosystem: Host-associated > Mammals > Digestive system... | reverse complement strand
CAGATTGCAGCTCCTGCTGCCGACGCTGCCCAGGTGGTGATGGAACCCGTGCCCGACAACGCTGAGCCTATTGTTGTCATCGACAAGGACAAGGAGCAGAAGATCAATATGGTCGAGGTGATGGTCAAACACGACGCCGTGCCCGACTCGATGAAGAGCTCGATGGTCTACCTGCTGGCCAACTACCTGAAGAATACCGCCCTGGGGATGCTGAACAGCCGTCTGGGCGAGATAGCACAAGAGCCCGACTGCCCCTACCTGCAGGCATCGGTGGGCGACGGGATGTACCTGTTGTCGCGCTCGAAGGACGCCCTCGAAATTGCCGTCGTCCCCAAGGACGGCAAGATGAACGAGGCCCTGCAGCGTGTATTCGTCGAGGTTCGCCGCGCCGCCGAACTGGGCTTCACTCAGACAGAGTACGACCGCTCGAAGGCCAACACCATCAGCGCCCTCGACAAGCAGTACTCGAACAAGGACAAGCGCTTCAACGCACAGTTTGTCAACCAGTACGTGCAGCACTTCCTGGCCAACGAGCCCATACCCAGCCTCGACGACTACTACCAGCTGATGAAGCAGGTGGTGCCCGCCCTGCCGCTGGAGAACGTCAACCAGCTGATGAAGGAGTTCTCGGTTGAGAAGGACTCGAACATGGTCGTGCTGAGCTTCAACCAGGAGAAGGACGGCGCCGTCTATCCTACCGAAGAAGGACTGCTGGGAGCCATCAAGGCTGCCCGCGCCGAGAAACTGCAGGCTTTTGTTGACAACGTGAAGAACGAACCCCTGATGGCCAAGCTGCCCAAGAAGGGATCTATTGTAAAAGAGGAGAAGAACGACCTCTTCGGTTACTCGGAGCTGACACTGTCGAACGGCGTGAAGGTCGTGCTGAAGCAGACCGACCTGAAGAAGGATCAGGTGCTGCTCAGCGGCGAGGGCTGGGGCGGCGCATCGCTCTACGGCCTTGGCGACCGTGCTAACATTGCCCTCTTTGACGATGTCGTGGAGGCCAGCGGACTGGGTAACTTCTCGCACACGGAGCTCATCAAGGCCCTGGCAGGCAAGGTAGCCGGCGCTACCCTGTCGATGAGTACGCAGCGCACCAACGTCAACGGATCGTCGACGCCGAAGGATGTGGAGACGATGATGCAGCTCGTCTATCTCTACATGACTGCCAACATCAAGAAAGACCAGCAGAGCGTGGACCAGCTGATGCAGACCATGGAGGTACAGCTGAAGAACCGTCTGCTGCAGCCGGAGGCTGTCTTCGCCGACTCGCTGAACGCTACCGCTACCAGTCATAACCCACGTTTCAAGAGCATGGAAGTGGAGGATCTGAAGAATGTAGACTACGACCGTATCCTGCGTATGGCGAAGGAGCGCACGGCCAACGCTGCTGCCTTCACCTTCACGATCATTGGTAACTACGACGATGCTACCATCCGTCCGCTCATCGAGCAGTACATCGCCTCGCTGCCCTCACAGGACCTTATCCCCGAGAAGGGTTGCGACGTCGCCTCTGACTACCAGGGCAAGGTGGTCAACGACTTCAAGCACAAGGCAGAGACGCCTAAGTCCATCGCCGTACTTCACTGGTACACGAAGAAGCTGCCGTACACGCTTCGCAACAGCATCCGCGCCCATGTGGCCGGACAGGTGCTGCAGATGGTCTACCTGAAGGAAATCCGCGAGGAGGCCAGCGCCGCCTACACCGTAATGGCTCAGGCTACCCTGAACCGCAGCGACTTCGCCGACGAGGCGAACCTGCTGGCCTACTGCCCCATGAAGCCCGAGAAGGCCGACACCGCCGTGCTCATCATGCGCCGAGCCGTCCGGGATATCGCTGCCGGCAAGATTGATGCCGATATGGTGACGAAGGTGAAGGAGTATATGCTGAAAGATCACGCCGACCAGCTGAAGCAGAATGGCTACTGGCAGGGACGCATCAATGCCTGGCGGAAGTGGGGACTTGACTTCCACACTGACTACGAGAAGACCGTGCAGGCCATCACACCCGCCAGCATCTGCGGCTTCGTGCGCGAGGTGCTGAAGGCCGGCAACGAACTCGAGGTTGTCATGCTGCCGGAATAATAATTCGTAAATTGTAAATCATTAAATTGTAAATAACCATGAGTTATTTGTTTTCATCAGAATCAGTCTCTGAAGGTCATCCCGACAAGGTGGCCGACCAGATAAGTGACGCCATACTCGACCAGTTTCTGGCTTACGACCCACATGCCCGCGTGGCATGTGAGTCGTTTGTCACGACGGGACAGGTCGTCCTTATGGGCGAGGTGAGCAGCGACGTATATATCGACCTGCAGACCGTTGCCCGCAAAACCATTAAGCGCATTGGCTACACCAAGGCGGAGTATCAGTTCGACGGCGACTCCTGTGGCATACTCAGTGCTATCCATGAGCAGAGTGCCGACATCAACCGTGGCGTTGATAACGGCAACGAGGAAGAGCAGGGAGCAGGCGATCAGGGCATGATGTTTGGTTACGCCACCAACGAGACGGAGAACTATATGCCCGTGTCGCTCGACCTGGCTCATCTCATCATGCGTACGCTGGCTGACATCCGCAAGGAGGGCAAGGTGATGACCTACCTGCGCCCCGACGCGAAAAGCCAGGTGACGGTGCAGTACAGCGACAGCGGCGTGCCTGAGCGCATTGACACCATTGTCGTCTCGACGCAGCACGACGAGTTCGCCGACGACGAGACAATGCTGGCACAGATCAAGGACGATGTCATCAACGTCCTGATCCCCCGCGTCAAGCAGCAGATACACAGTCAGAAAGTGCTCGACCTCTTCGGTCTCGACATCAAGTACTACGTGAATCCTACGGGAAAGTTCGTCATCGGCGGCCCTCACGGCGACACGGGACTGACGGGCCGAAAAATCATTGTCGATACCTATGGCGGCAAGGGTGCCCACGGAGGTGGTGCCTTCTCGGGTAAGGACTCCAGCAAGGTGGACCGCTCGGCGGCCTACGCTGCCCGCCATATTGCCAAGAACATGGTTGCAGCAGGCGTGGCCGACGAAATGCTGGTTCAGGTAAGCTATGCCATCGGCATGGCGCGTCCCATGAACATCTATGTCAACACCTACGGCCGCTCGAAGGTGAACATGAGCGACAGCGAAATTGCCCAGAAGGTGGAACAGCTGTTCGACCTCAGACCGAAAGCCATTGAGCGCTCGCTGAAGCTGCGCCAGCCGATGTATCTTGAGACGGCAGCCTACGGACACATGGGACGTAAGCCCGAGGTGGTGACGAAGGTATTCACCAGTCATTACCATGAGACCAAGGAAATGCAGATCGAACTGTTCACGTGGGAGAAACTCGATCGCGTTGAAGATATCAAGAAGGCCTTCGCTCTGTAATGTTACCGCTGTACTATCGGGAAACCTTTTTTGCCAAGGACTCGCTGCTGCATCCGGAAGTCAGCAGCGCAGCCTATGGCATGGCTGGTGACCCGATACCGTACACCTTGAGCAATGACAACTTCGTCACGGCATTACTGCTGTTTTGCTTTGTCTTGACGCTGGTTTTCTTCGGCCACTTCAGACCCTATGCCGCCCGACAGTACAAGATGCTGTTCATGAGGCAACGCTCAGAAGGCGACATGCCGACGGAAACGACTGGCGAACTGCGCCTCAAAAGCCTGTTCCTTATACAGACGTGCCTGCTGTTCAGCATCGTCATGTATTTTTGCGTCAGGGTGTTTATGCCTGGCCCCCTGACTATTGAGTCGGACTATCTGCTGGTGCTCATATTCATGGCAGTACTGATAGGCTATACCCTGCTGAGGGGTGCCTGCTATACCATGGTCAATATCACATTCTTTGACGGTAAAAGAAACGGACAGTTTCTGAGTTCCATTATGCTCATCCTTGCCATGGAAGGACTGCTGCTCTTCCCCGTAGTGTTGTTACTGGTTTATTTCGACTTGTCAGTGCAAAATGTGTTGTATTATTTTGTGATAGTCGTATTTTTGGGCAAGATTTTGACCTTTTATAAGAGTTTTGCTATCTTTTTTCGACAAAATGGCGGTTTTCTACAGAATATTTTGTACTTTTGTGCCCTCGAAATCGTTCCCTTCGTCGCGTTGGTCGGAGTCAGTGTGGCGTTGGTTGACTTTTTGAAAATAAATTTTTAGGACAACATAAAGATGATTAAGAAGATTCTGGTGTCTCAACCGAAACCTGCCAGCGAGAAATCTCCCTATTTCGATATTGCTCGGAGATTTGATGTCGAGCTCGTGTTCCGTCCCTTCATCAAAGTGGAAGGGATGACTGCGAAGGAGTTCCGTACACAAAAGGTGAACATTCTGGACCATACGGCCGTCGTGTTTACCTCGCGCCACGCTATTGACCACTTCTTCACGCTGGCCAAGGAACTGCGAGTGACCATTCCCGAGGACATGAAATACTTCTGTGTGACAGAGACAATAGCCCTCTACATCCAGAAATATGTACAGTACCGTAAGCGCAAGGTCTTCTTTGGAACGACAGGACGGGTGGACGACCTCATCCCGACGATGGTGAAGCACAAGACGGAGACGTACCTTGTGCCGATGAGCGACGTACATAACGACAAACTGACACTGCTGCTTGACTCCAAGAAGCTGCACCACACGGAGTGTGTTATGTACAAGACGGTCAGCAATGACTTCACCCCCGAGGAGGTCAAGACGTTCGACTACGACATGCTTATCTTCTTCAGTCCCGCAGGTATAGAGTCGCTGACAAAGAACTTCCCGAATTTCGAACAGGGAAAGATTGCCATCGCAACCTTCGGACCGTCGACAGCCAAGGCTGCCAAGGAAGCCGGATTAAGACTCGACTTGGAGGCTCCGACAGAGAAATATCCGTCGATGACCGGTGCACTGCAGCATTTCCTGTTGGAACAGGAGGATTGATCCTATATAGTATTCAATAAGGTGGAAGGTGTTCGCGCCACGTTCAGTAAGCGGGAGCGTCTGTTCAGCCTGAGACTGATAGAAATGCTCTTTGGACAGTCGGCGAGTCGTTCGCTGGCTGCCTTTCCTTTGAGAGTAGTTTATCTTTTGCATGACCGTCAGGATGGTGACGAGCCGGTGCAGATGCTCGTCAGTGTACCTAAAAAACACTTCCATCATGCCGTCGACCGTAACCGCGTGAAGCGGCAGGTGCGTGAGGCCTATAGACGGCGTAAGCAGATACTCTATGACGCTCTGCCAGAGAACAAGACGCTACTTCTGGCTTTTGTCTGGCTCTCTGACCGGCATCTGCCGACGGCCGATGTCGCTGCAAGGGTGAATGTACTCATTAGGAAACTGGCTGACAGACTATGAAGTGGCTGACACGTATACTCTCATGGCTGTTGGTGCTACCCATCCGCTTCTACCAGACTTGCATCAGTCCCTATACACCCCCCTCATGCCGTTTTACGCCCACTTGTAGCCAATATGCCAAGGAGGCAATCATCAAGCATGGTCCCATTAAGGGATTGGGACTTGCCATCTGGCGCATCCTTCGCTGTAACCCCTGGGGTGGCTCAGGCTACGACCCTGTGCCGTGAAAGAACGCAACTCGGTGAAAAAGATTAGAAAAGCGTATGATAATTGAAAAGAAATGTGTACCTTTGCACCCACTTTTATAATAAGGTATAAGGAAAAAGACAGATACGATGAGAAAGAATTTTGTTGAAGAACTCCGCTGGCGCGGTATGCTGGCACAGATGATGCCCGGCACGGAAGAGTTGTTGCAGAAAGAAATGGTGACAGCCTATCTGGGTACTGACCCGACGGCTGATTCGCTGCATATAGGGCACCTCTGCGGTATCATGATGCTGCGCCACTTGCAGCGTTGCGGTCACCGTCCCGTCATCCTCGTTGGCGGTGCCACGGGTATGATAGGCGACCCCAGCGGCAAGTCACAGGAGCGTAACCTGCTGAACGACGATACGCTGCGCCACAATCAGGAGTGCATCAAGGCACAGGTAGCCAAGTTCCTGGACTTTGAGTCGAAGGACGAAAACGCTGCCTTGATGGTGAATAACTATGACTGGATGAAGGACTTCACGTTCCTTGACTTTGCCCGTGAGGTGGGTAAGCATATCACCGTCAATTACATGATGGCCAAGGAAAGTGTGCAGCAGCGTCTGAACGGTACGGCTCGTGACGGATTGTCGTTCACGGAATTCACCTACCAGCTGCTGCAGGGCTACGACTTCCTGTACCTCTACCAGCACTATGGCGTGAAGCTGCAACTGGGCGGTAATGACCAGTGGGGTAACATGACCACGGGTACGGAACTCATTCGACGCACTCTCGGCAATGAGGTGGAGACGTTTGCACTGACCTGCCCGCTGATTACCAAGAGTGATGGTAAGAAGTTCGGAAAGACGGAGTCGGGAAATATCTGGCTTGACCCTGCTCGCACCACACCGTACAAGTTCTACCAGTTCTGGCTGAACGTGAGCGACGATGATGCCGAGCGCTATATCAAGATATTCACTTCGCTGGAGAAGGATGTCATTGATGCACTCATTGAGGAACACCGTCAGGATCCCGGACGTCGCGTGCTGCAGAAGCGCCTGGCCGAGGAGGTCACGATACTCGTACACTCGCGTGAGGCTCTCGACATGGCTATTGAGGCCAGCAACCTGCTCTTCGGCAAATCGACGAAGGAAGGACTGGAGAAACTCGACGAACAGACGTTCCTCGACGTCTTCGATGGCGTTCCTCAGTTTGAAGTTGGCAAGGATCAGCTGGGACAGCCCGCCATCGAGCTGTTGACGACCGTAGCACCCGTGTTCCCGTCGAAGGGCGAAATGCGCAAGATGGTGCAGGGCGGCGGCGTCTCGCTGAACAAAGAGAAGCTGACAGACCAGAATCGTCCCATCACGGCCGATGACCTCATTGACGGGAAATACATCCTGGCTCAGAAAGGTAAGAAAAACTACTATCTGCTCATTGTAAAATGAGAAATAAGAAATGAGAAATGAGAAATGATAGGGAAAAATTTGGCGTTTAGCTAAATTTTCCCTACCTTTGCAGTCGGATTTTGAGAGTAAGATTGGACGATGGTGTAATGGTAACACTACAGGTTTTGGTTCTGTCATTCCCGGTTCGAATCCGAGTCGTCCAACAAGTAAGACACAGACTATTAACTTAAAAACTAAAGAAAAATGGCAAATCCTTTTTCACTTGAGGGCAAGAATGCCTGGATTACCGGCGCTTCGTACGGTATTGGTTTTAACATTGCCAAGGCTTTCGTGGCTGCAGGCATTAAGAACATCATCTTTAATGACATCAATGAAGCAGCCCTGCAGCGTGGACTCGACAACTACAAAGAGGCTGGCATCGACAATGTCAAAGGCTATGTCTGCGACGTGACAGATGAGGACGCTATCAAAGCTCTCGTGGCTAAAATCCACGAAGAGGTAGGGCAGATAGACATCCTTGTCAACAATGCTGGTATCATCAAGCGTATACCCATGCACGAGATGAAGCGTGAGGAGTTCCAGCAGGTCATTGATATTGACCTCGTCGGACCGTTCATCTGCAGCAGCGCCGTTATCCCTGAGATGATGGAGCGCCGCGAGGGTAAGATTATCAATATATGCTCGATGATGTCAGAGCTGGGACGTGAGACTGTTTCGGCATACGCCGCCGCCAAAGGTGGACTGAAGATGCTCACGAGAAATATCTGCTCAGAGTATGGTGAGTATAATATCCAGTGTAATGGCATTGGTCCGGGCTATATCGCTACACCGCAGACGGCTCCCCTGCGTGAACGCCAGGCTGACGGTAGCCGTCACCCATTCGATTCGTTCATCTGCGCCAAGACGCCGGCTGGACGCTGGCTCGATCCTTCTGAGCTTGGTGGTCCTGCTGTGTTCCTCGCCTCGCACGCATCAGATGCTGTCAATGGACACATACTCTATGTTGACGGTGGTATCTTGGCATACATCGGCAAGCAACCTAAATAGTGGCAGTTGGCTTTTAGCTACCGGCTATCATTAAAAGATTTAAAACAAGAAAGGCTTCCCGTGAAGGAAGCCTTTCTTCATTTTTCTTTACAATTGGATTAGTTGATAGCGTCAGCCAGCTCAGCACCAGCCTTGAACTTGGCAACTTTCTTAGCAGCAATCTTAATCTTCTGCTTGGTGGCGGGGTTGATACCCTCACGAGCGGGACGCTCGTTGATGCTGAAAGTACCGAAACCAACAAGAGCAATCTTGTCACCAGCGACGAGAGCGTCCTTAATAGCTGCAACAGTAGCGTCAAGAGCTTTCTTTGCGTCAACCTTAGAGATGCCAGCACCAGCTGCAATCTTCTCTACCAATTCTGTTTTGTTCATAATTGTGTTTAAAATTTAGTGATTATTGATGTTAATAACTCTGTTTTTACGTTTTCCACCGCAAATATAGGGTAAAGTATTCAGAAAAACAACAAAAAATGAGAAAAATTTGCTTTTTTATATAAAAAAAATGGCTAAAGGTCTCATTTTCTGTCGAAAAACAGATATTTTTCGTAATTTTGCGCCCGAAAACGGTTGTTTCCCTCTGCCAAGGACAGAGAAGACAATCTGTAAACGACCAAATGGCAAAATAGTATAATGTTTAGGAATATTCCCACTATCACAAAGAACCTGCTCATCATCAACGTTTTGGTATTTATTGCCACTTGGATGCTTGAGTCGCAGGGCTTGAACCTGACGGATTGGGGTGGTCTGCACTTTTTCATGGCCAGCCATTTCCATATATATCAGTTTATCACCTACTTGTTTCTCCATGCCGGATTTACACATTTGTTTTTTAATATGTTCGCGCTGTGGATGTTTGGTTGCGTGGTAGAGAACGTCTGGGGACCGAAGAAATTCCTTTTTTATTACATTTCGTGTGGCGTCGGAGCTGGCTTGATGCAGGAAATCGTCCAGTTTGCGGATTTTTATCTGCGTGTCAGTGCGCAGGATCCTTCCATTACTTTTGGCCAGCTCTTCGAAGTAGGACAACAGTTGAGTCAACAGTTGAACTCATGGACTACGATTGGCGCCTCGGGCGCTGTCTATGCCATCTTGTTGGCATTTGGCATGATATTCCCGAATGAGCGTATCTTTATCTTCCCGTTGCCTGTACCTATCAAGGCCAAGTGGTTCGTGTTGGGCTATGCTGTGATTGAGTTGTTCTCGGCCGTCAGTTCTTCGGCAGATGGCGTTGCCCATATGGCTCACCTCGGTGGTATGCTGTTCGGCTTCCTCATGATTCGCTATTGGAATCGCCATCCTGATGCTCATTTCAACCGCTCTGGTGGTAAGGAATTCTTCCAACGATGGAATTCTAAAAATACCAGCCGTACAAGAACGACTTCCTCGGAGGACCCCACTTATACAGCGTCGACGAACGCGGCTGACATGGAGTACAATGCTCGTAAACGCCAGAATCAAGAGGAGATAGACGCTATTCTTGACAAGATTCGAAAGAGTGGCTATGACAGTCTGACGAAGGAAGAAAAACGCCGTCTGTTCGACGCCAGTCAGGATCGATGATAAAGCAGTTGAAGCGGATCACCGTCAATTTGGTGGCAGGTGCCAATGTGGCGACCGTATTGCTGATGTTGGCGACGGGCTATTCTGATCATGTCAGCCCCGTTAGTCATCCGCAGCTATCGTCTGTCGGCATGACTTTCCCGTTCTTCCTGCTGGCCAATCTACTGTTTCTGTTCTTTTGGCTGCTATTCAAATGGCGTCGTGCGTGGATTCCCGTCGTAGGATACGTCCTCGCGTATGTACCTATTTCTATATATGTGCCGTTGAATCGTTCTGGTGATACGGCTGAGACGACGGTGAAGGTGGTTTCGTGGAATGTGTGTACTTATGGCGGAAATGGTCATTATGAGGATGGCTTCCCTGTCGTACTTGACTACCTAAAACAGCAGGACGCCGATATCGTATGTCTACAGGAGGATGTTGACAGCTGGCGTAAAAACGCGTTTAAGAAGTTTCAGGAAATCTCTTATCCATACAACGATACGACGTTATTGGCAAACCGGGTGAATTCTATGAATGGCATAGGTATTCACAGTCGTTATCCCATCATTCGCAAGGAGCGTATCGTCTATGAATCGTATGCCAATGGCTCGGTGGCCTATTATCTGAAGGTAGGTAGCGATACTCTCCTCGTTGTCAACAATCATCTTGAGGGAACCCATTTGTCGGAGGAGGACCGTAGCCGTTATAAGGATATGCTCAAGGGGCGGATGGAGCGTGATACAGCACGTGCGGAGTCTGTTTATTTGGCTGATAAGCTTGGACGGTCAGCTGCTAAGCGCGCCTTGCAGGCTGAGGCGGTACATCAGTATGTCGTCAATCATAGCCAGTACCCAGTCATCGTTCTTGGCGACTTTAACGACAATCCCATTTCCTACACTCGCAGAACCATCGCCAATGGTCTCACTGACTGCTTTGTTGCGAAAGGAAATGGTCTCGGCTTGTCATATAATCAGAAAGGTTTTAATTTTCGGATAGACCACGTTTTCTGTTCGTCATCTTTTGAACCTTTGTGCTGCGAAGTTGATTCAAAAATTGACTGTAGTGACCACTATCCCGTGGTTTGTTGGCTCAAAAAACAGTAAAAACCTTAATTTTTGCATGAAAAACCGCAATAAATTTTCCGAAGTGTAAAAAAATGCCTATATTTGCAGGCTAAAATGTGCAAAGTAACAAATAAATAACATAAAAAATCAACATGCAAAACAAAGGAATTGTAAAGTTTATCGCACTGTTGCTGATACTCGTGTGCTGCTTCTACCTTTCCTTCTCATTTGTGACGCGCCACTATGAAAGTAAGGCTGCCGCTATGGGTGAGGAGGCTGGTCAGGAGTATCTCGACTCTATCAACAACGAGAAGGTTTACTTAGGAATCTACTCGCTGAAACAGTGCCGTGAGATGGAAATCGGCCTCGGTCTTGACCTGAAGGGCGGTATGAACGTGATTCTTGAGGTGTCAGTGCCTGATGTCGTCGACGTACTTGCCGACCACAAGACGGACGCTGCCTACAAGAAGTCGATGGAAGAAGCAAAGAAAGAGGAAGAGACCAGTCAGGCTGACTTTATCTCGCTGTTTGTGAAGTATTGGAAACAGAATGCCAACGGACGTCCTCTGGCTGCTATCTTTGCTACTCAGCAGATGAAGGGTAAGGTGAGCACCCAGTCGACAGATGCCGAGGTTGAGAATGCAATCCGTGCTGAGGTACAGTCGGCTGTTGACAACTCATTCAACGTCGTCCGTAACCGTATCGATAAGTTCGGCGTCGTACAGCCCAATATTCAGAAGCTCGAAGGCCAAAGTGGCCGTATCATGGTTGAGATGCCTGGTATTAAGGAGCCTGAACGTGTGCGTAAGCTCCTTCAGGGCTCTGCAAACCTGGAGTTCTGGGAGACTTATAATGCTCAGGAGGTTTACTCTCTGCTCATGCAGTTGAACCAGAAGTATGCTGCTGTCGCCTCTGGCGAGGCTGTTGCAGACAGCGTGAATGCTGACACGACAGCTGTTGCTGCTACTGAGGCTGCTGCTGACACTGCCAAGGCTTCTACCAGTGATATTGCTGCTAAGCTGTCGAAGAAAGACGCTAAGACCAATGATGTTAAGGCTAAGCAGGAGGCTCTGAAGCAGAATCCTCTGTTTGCTGTCTTCCAGCCCATCAACCAGGGTCTGGCTATCGTCGGCTATGCAAATGCACGCGATACCGCTGATGTGAACAAGGTCATCTACTCTGACGTTGCTGCCACCATCTTCCCCGCCGAGCTGAAGCTTCGCTGGGGTGCCAAGGCAGAGGACTTCGGTGGCCAGAACACTAAGGGTGACGTCTTCGCACTTTATGCATTGAAGGTAACGACGCCTAACGGTCGTGCTCCGCTGGAAGGTGATGTCATCACCAATGGTAAGGACGACTTCGATCAGATGGGTCATCCCTGCGTTTCGATGCAGATGAATAGCGATGGTGCCCGCCAGTGGTCGCAGATTACCAAGCAGAACATCGGCAAGGCCGTGGCTATCGTCCTCGACGATGCCGTCTACTCGGCTCCCCGTATCCTGACTCAGATCGACGGTGGCAACTCGCAGATTACAGGTAACTTCACCATTGAGGATACCAAGGACTTGGCTAACACGCTGAACTCTGGTAAGATGCCGGCTCCGACACGTATCGTGCAGGAAGAAGTGGTTGGCCCGTCGCTCGGTGCCCAGTCTATCAAGCAGGGTATCATGTCGTTCATCGTTGCCTTCGTGCTGCTGATGATTTACATGATTATGCTGTATGGCTTCATCCCCGGCCTGCTCTCTGATATCGCTCTGCTGTTCAATCTCTTCTTCACGCTGGGTATCCTTACCTCGTTCCAAGCTGCACTGACGATGCCTGGTATCGCTGGTATCGTACTGACGCTGGGTACTGCCGTTGACGCTAACGTGCTTATCTACGAGCGTACGAAGGAGGAGCTGCGTAAGGGTCTTTCTGTCAAGGAGGCTATTAACAAGGGTTATTCGAACGCATTCTCAGCTATCTTCGACTCTAACTTCACGTCACTGATTACCGGTATCATCCTGCTCTACTTCGGTACAGGTCCTGTCAAGGGCTTTGCTACCACGTGGATTATTGGTATTGCAGTGTCGTTCTTCACCGCTGTCTTCATGACTCGTTTGGTCTACGAGCACCAGTTGAAGAAGGACAAATGGACGAACCTCACTTTCGTTACCGCCTACTCGAAGAACCTCATGCAGAATGCTCATTTCAACTTCATGGGTGCTTACAAGACGTCGTTCACCATTTGGGGCATCGCTGCCATCCTGTTCTGCGTCTCGTTCGCCATCCGTGGTCTGAGCCAGAGCATCGACTTCACCGGTGGTCGTAACTATGTGGTGACGCTTGACAAGGAAACCCCCGTTGAGCAGGTGCGCAGCACACTGGCTGGTGCCTTCATCAATACGGTTGGTGAGAATGTCGGCAAGGAGGCTAACACCAGCGTCATTGCCCTCGGTACTGATGGTAAGACCGTCCGTATCTCGACCAACTGGGATATCGAGTCGAACAATCCTGAGGTTGACGACAAGGCAGAGGACATCCTCTACGAGGCCCTGAAGGGTGCCGGTCTAGTGAACCAGGCCAGTGTTGAGGCTTTCAAGAATCCTGATGTCCGTGAGGGTGGTTCTATCATCAGCTCGGCAAAGGTCGGTCCGTCGGTGGCTAAGGATATCACCTATGGTGCTATCATCTCGGTCATCATCGCCCTGATAGCCATCTTCCTTTATATCCTGTTGCGTTTCCGCAACCTTGCATTCTCGCTGGGCGCTACTGTGGCACTGGCTCTTGATGCTCTCGTGGTGATAGGCTTCTATAGCGTGCTTTGGGGTTGGGTTCCCATGTCGCTTGAAATCGATCAGGTGTTCATTGGTGCTATCCTGACTGTGATAGGTTATTCTATCAACGATAAGGTGGTTGTGTTCGACCGTGTCCGTGAGAACTTCGGTCTGTTCAAGAAACGCGATCGCCAGACATTGTTCAACGATTCGCTGAACCAGACGCTGGCTCGTACCATCAACACCTCGGTGACGACGCTTATCGTGCTGTTGGCTATCTTCATCCTTGGTGGTGATAGCATCCGTTCGTTCTCGTTTGCCATGATCCTGGGTGTCGTCTTCGGTACGCTGTCTTCCATCTTCATTGCAGCTCCCGTGGCTTACCTTACTATGGGCAAGACCATCCGTGACGAGGAAGTATCCGCCGTTGCTGAAGAGAAAAAGTAAAATAGATTCCTCATTATAACTGAAAAAGCAGATTCTTTTGGAGTCTGCTTTTTTTTGTGCAACATTTGATACGCTCAACTCAAACGTTTGCATGACTTTTTCAATGAAAAGTGATACAATGTTCAGCTAATATGCCTATCTTTGCACCATCAAAACAAACAAAAGAACGAACAAACTACTTAAAAACACATCTATTATGGCTAAGATTTTTGTTATTGGAGACCGTGTGAAGGACGAGTGGATTTCGGTCCTCGATACTGAGAAGAAGAAGCTGGAGTTTACCAACCATCTGGCCAGTGCCAAGGAATTCAGAGATGAAGACACTGCCAAATCTCAATTGAAAGAACTCCAGACCACTGGTTACTTCACCGACTTGCAAATCTATACGCTCGACAACAACAAGGCTTACAAGCCCGATGAGCGCGATGCATTCCAGTCGTAAGAAAAGGTTTAAAGAATTGGTTAGGGTAATAAGTGAAAAGAATGGGTTAGAAATCTCTAATCCATTCTTTTTTGCTTTAAAGGCGTAGTCCGAAGAAGGCGCGGGCGCGCCACTTGTTTTGATTGACGGTGACGGCCTCGTCATCGAAGACGGAGTTGTTCATGACGAGCGTGGCACCAGCGAAATAGCGGGGCGAGAAGTAATGGACGATGGCTGTCCGTTCGTTGAAGATCATGTTGAAACGCATATGCTGAGCCTTGCGGCGCACGCCATTGATGGTCATGTTGTTACGGTTGTAGACAACGAAGGTGGGCAGCGCGAGGTCGGCTATCAGGGGTTCAGTCAGAACTCGTATCCGAGGTTTAGGTAGAAGTAGGGTTTCTCGGTGCGGTTGCTGTAGCCGACGGTAGCGCCTACGGGGCCGACGATGGTGTTGTAGTAGTAGGCAATCTGTCCGCCGTACATGGTACGCCGGTCGAGGAGATGCTCTACATCACCTGCCTGTTGGGCTCCGGCAGCACGGAGCAGAACATAGCTGTTAGCGCCTATGCGCTGCTGTGCTTGCAGCTGGGCGGCCACGAACTGGTGTTCGACGTACTCCATGTTGCCAATGCCGGCGAAAGGCATCTGCTGTTCGACATAGTGGCTGAACCAGTCGCCGCCGATGGTGTTGCCGAAGACGGCGGGTACGACGGAGCCGAAGAGCAGGCGGCCGTAGACCATGGGCTGGAGGGTGAAGTGGCTACCGAAGGTGAACGACTTGCGCCAGTCGGCACTGACGTCGCTCATGCCGTTTTTCTTGCCTATCTTGTTGCCTTCTTCGTCGCGCTCGTTGAGCTTCGTGAAGTTGTTGGTCACGTAGGCATACTCTGCCCTGAAGCGTGCGCCGCGCGTGGGGAAATTCCAGTTATCCTCGCTGTTGTAGTTCAGTCGGGCGTGATAGCTGAAGAAGTGCTCGTTCTTGAGCGCCACTTGCTTCGACGAGGCCGAGCCGAGCTTGTTGCGGTAGTGCATGAAGTCCCAGCGCGCTCCCAGCTGGAGGTTGAAGTGGCGCAGGTCGAAGTTGATGGGTGTCAGCTCGCCCTGGAACTGGTTATATAATATATTGTACGCGCGATCGCCCTTCACGTAGACATCCACGTCGTTGCGGCGGAACTCGTAGCTGAGTGTAGGACGGGTGAAGCTGCGCGGATGGAAGGTGAGGTCGGCGCGTGTCTTCAGGCGCTTGCCCAGTCGTACGGTGATGTCGGTATTCATCGGCGTGGCCGTCTTCAGCGGAATGTCGAGTCCCAGTTGCACGGCGGCATACTCCTCGGTGTCGTAGCGTACGCCCGCATGGAGCTGTACCGACTTGCGGTTGCCTGCCGCGAGAATGACGCGCACACCGTTCTGCTCGGGCACGAGCCTACACTCGGCGGTTTGGTAGAACAGGTCGACACGCATCGAGGTGGTGAGCTCCTGCTCCAGCTTGGCGTCGATGCTGTCAGTCTTGCTGAGGTGGAATTTCTGGCGAAGGAAGCGTTCGGCCTGCGGCGTCATGTTTTCAAAGGTATAGCCGGTGACGTGCTGCTTCTCGGTCATCACCTGCGGGCGCAGGGGGTGGTAGATGGTGGGACGGAACGCCTCGTCGATGCCGATGCGCTTCTTCAGGGCGATAATCTGGTCCCAGTGGCGCATGGCCTCCTCTTCACCATAGCGTATCAGCGAGTCGATGGCTGGCGCTGTAAAGCTGGCGGTAGAGAAACCGTGAGGATCGACATTCATATACAGGTCGGTGATGGCCTTGTTCTCGTTGTACTTGTTCACACAGTTCACGTCGATAATCTGTCCCACAATACTCATCGTACCTCCGATGTTCTCGGCGGTCTTCGGCTTACCCGATAGCGTGATGCCGATGACGATGTCGGCGCCCATCTTGCGGGCTACGTCGACGGGGTAGTTGTTCTTCAGACCACCGTCAACCAGCACCATATCGCCGATTCTCACGGGTGAGAAGGCAGCGGGAATGGCCATCGAGGCGCGCATGGCCTGTGGCAGCCGTCCACTGTGGAACACCACTTCGCTGTTGTCCATGATGTTCGTAGCCACGCAGGCAAAGGGGATGCGCAGGTCGCGCGAGAAGTCGAGCGAGTCGGTATAGCCCACGCAAAGCTGCTGGAACAGTTCGGCCAGGTTCTTGCCCTTGATGATGCCGCCGGCGTTCATGTCTTTCTTGCCAATGGTCATGCCTGTGCTGAAGACGTAGGTGTACTGCTTCCTCCGGTCGCTGAGGCTCTGGCGGCGCAGGTCTTCCTTGTCGGTGATGACGTAGCTCCAGTCCTGTGCCCTGACCATCGAGTCGAGCGAGTTGGCATTGTAGCCGATGGAGTAGAGTCCGCCGACGATGCTGCCTATCGACGTGCCCGTGACGATGTCGATGGGGATGCCGGCTTTCTCCAGCACCTTCAGCACGCCGATGTGGGCCATGCCCTTGGCACCGCCGCCACTCAGTACGACGGCCACCTTCTTCCTCTCTCCACTAACTTCTTTCTTTTCTCCAATCTCTTGTGCGGTCACCGTGTTGCAGAACAGTACGGCGGCCAGTATCATAACAATCTTTTTCATCCTTTTACTTGATGTTCAGTACGACGATGGATTTCGCGGGCACCTGAACGGTGACTGTGTTCTTCTTCAGCTTGGCGTCCTTGAAGGGCTTGGGGGTGACGACGGCGGGGTGCTCGAAGTCGTTGAAGTCGGCCACCGTACCCGTGGAGATGATGAAGAAGGTCAAAATTGTTCACCTCATCTTGATACACATCTTCGTCAGGTCGTCGCTGGGTTCGGCGTCGCCAACGAATTCCTCCACGGCCTTGTGAATGGTCTCCGAGGTCTGGCGGGCATCGCCGAGGTCCTGTTGCAACAGAGCCTGCAGGCGGTCGTCGCCGAACTGCTCTTTGTGGATGTTCTCGGCCTCGTTGATGCCGTCGGTATAGACGAAGAGCGTCTTGCCGCGCATACTGTCCACCTCCTCGCCCTCGAACTCCAGCTCCGGCCACAGGCCGATGGGGGCGTTGGACTCCATCTTCATGTACTGGCCGTCGAGTAGGGGAGGGTTATGTCCTGCATTGCAGTATTCCATGTGGCCCGTCTTGAGGTTGATGAGGCCTATGAACATGGTGACGAACATACCCTGCTCGTTGTCCTCGGCCAGCACGCGGTTCAGTCGCGTGGCAATGGCTTCGGGCATGAGCCGACCGTCGACCAGCGTGCGGAACATATGCGTCACCTCGGCCATGTAGAGGGCTGCGGGCACACCCTTGCCGCTGACGTCGCCCACGCAGAAGTAGAGCAGGTCGTCGATGAGAGCATAGCCGTAGAGGTCGCCGCCCACCTCGCGTGCCGGCGTCATCATGGCATAGATGTCCACGTCTTGACGCTTGGGGAACACGTGGGGCAGCATACGCTTCTGTATCTCGCGGGCAATGCGCAGCTCGCTCTCTATGCGCTCCTTGGCCTTCGTTGTCACCTCGAGCTTGTCGTATGCATCGCGTAGTTTCTGGTTGAACACCGCCAGGCGCTTCAGGTGCCTGCTGCGGCGGTAGGTGATGACTGCGAGAAATCCGATGACGACGGCGGCAAGGAGGCCGCCAGCCCATAGCATCAGCCTGCCATTGGCCAGCTCCTGCTCCTTCAGCTCGTTTTCGGCGTAGGTGATGGAGAGCTCCGTGTCGAACTCGTTCATCTGCGAGCGGGCTTCCGACGACTGGATGGAGTCAATCACCGCACGTGTGCACTTCTGCCAGTAGAGGGCCTGCTTCCAGTCGCCCATATGTTCGTAGATGGAGGCTTTCTGCGCACACTTGTTCTGCTGGTGTGTCAGCTTGTCGGCACGCTTCAGCGCCAGCTGCCACTGCTTGCGATTCTTCGCCTGGTAGACGTTGATCAGCTCACCGAAGAGTCCACCCTGGCCGCCATACTCCGCGATGAGCTGCGCGCGCTCCTTGTAAGCCTCCTCGAAGCCCAGGCTGTCGCCCTGGTTGTAGCGTGCCAGGCACTTGTAGCTCCACGCCGTAATCTGGTTCATCGGGATAATGCCCGGCTCCTCCAGTGCCTTATAGGCATACTCCTTCACCTTCTCGTAGTCCTTGCGGTGCAGGGCCGTCTCGCAGAGTCCCAGGTAGCAGGGTGCCGCACTCTCGTCGGGTAGGTACTTCTCCTTCAGCTTCAGCGCCTGCAGGTAGCTCTTCTCGGCCAGTCCCATGTTGCCCGACTGCTCGCGGATGGTGCCCAGGGCGAACGTCGCGAAGTACATGGCTACGTTGCTGTTGTGCGTCTTGGCCTGATGGTAGATTTCGTGTGCCAGCTCCACGCCCTTCTTACGGTCTACGTACTCGAACATATAGATGGCCTCGTAGCTGCACGCCCTGTAGTACGTCTCCTCGTACTCCGTGTTCACCGTGGCCGCCTTCACGGCCTTCACGGTTTCGAAGTACTTGTCCGTCTGGCGGGAACTGTAGTATTGGAATGCCTCTTCTGTCATGCGTTGCAGACTGGCCGGGAGTTCCTTCTCGGCCCAGACGCTTGTTGCACTTGTGGTAAGCAGCAGGAGCAACAGGAAACGTGCTACTTTCTTCATAAGCTTTAGATTTTGCTGCAAAGTTAATAAATAATTGTGAATTTTCTCGTTGAAAGCGAAATATTTTTTTCCTCCTTTACGCGTATCTACTCGCGCGCGCTTGGCTGAGACACTTACGACGTGTCGGCGGCTCCGTATTAAAGTATCTTAAATAGAGGGAGTGAATTCTTGACGGCTCATAAAAAATGCTTAAATTTATAGGTTAAAATATCAATAACGAAGAAAATCAGAAAAACGATGAAAAATATGACAAGCCTCAATTCCATCCTGGTGGATGACTACCACTACACGCCCGAGGAGGCTATCGACGTGCTCTACACCTCTGAGACCTTCGAGCGCCTACAGCGTGACGCCACCGGTCTCTACTATCAGAGTCCTGGCTACGTGTACTCCTTCCTGGAGAACGAGCTGAAAACTGCAAGGGTGGAGTAAGGGTTACGTTAGAAAACGATACTAATTCTAAATTCTTTTGGAAATCAGCGTGTTACCTATAAGACAAGCAGAAACAGGTAACACTTTGGAAACGAGAGGACTTACATATTCCTACACGTTTTACACAAATCCAAAGAACGCTCCTATTAGTTGCAAAGGTACAAAAGATTTCCCAGAAAGCCAAAGAATCTGCGTGCTTTTAGCATCTTTTATGCTCTGGCAGACAGATTCAGGCTAAACTGTCGTAATTGAATTATAATCGGTCATCTCAAGGCCGTTCTAGTTCTTTTTAGTCGGATTTAGTCGCTTTTAGTTCTTTTTAGTCGGATTCTGCACTTCGTACCATGACAATCCTTTCAAAGAAACAGCACCTTCCTCTTTTAATTCTTTAAGGATTTTTCCCAACAAACGGAGATTCTGCTCTTTCGTCTTATTGCTCGGCATTGCGACTTTCAGATACTCATAGATACCGTCACGCATAGTTCCATCCTCACCTGCATTCTGAATAAACTGCATTGTCATTT
>Ga0310694_10002307_pt1 | contig 19802 bp, 19 predicted proteins | sample 174DNAGHGhighgp2_FD_203884 | JGI IMG/M metagenome (GOLD analysis project Ga0310694, IMG submission 203884) | Sheep rumen microbial communities from Palmerston North, Manawatu-Wanganui, New Zealand - 1742 DNA GHGhigh gp2 (v2) (version 2) | ecosystem: Host-associated > Mammals > Digestive system... | reverse complement strand
GATATCTATTGGTCTTCAGGTTCGTCGTCTCACCTACGATGAAGATTATTTGGCAGAAGACAGCCGTTTCATCATGGCCAAAGATATTAAAGATATTTGTCCGGATATCCTTCCTAATGAAATTGCTATTATTGAGTATCCAAATTTGGATGATAATTCTGTGCCACCAGCATTGTTGAACATGGGCACCATCAACTTGTTGGTTACCCGTGCCAACCGTACATGGAAAGATGTAGACCAAAAAGCATTAAAGGAATTGCAGGCACAATTGGAAGATCAGAATACACTTTTCATGTACCTCACAGAGGCTCAGCGCTATGCTGTCGAGGAGTTCGTCGGACAGTTGCCACCATATACCAAGTTCAACAACTTCGTATACCGCATGTCTCAAATGGGTCTGACAGCTGTAGAAAATAGTCATGCCAAATAAATGACTAATAGATTTGCAACATATTCCCGCGAAAACGGGGGGAGAGTAGCTTTACTCTTTCTCCTGTTTTTGCTAGCCATCTATGAGTTTGTCACTGCTGGTTATAATGCATTTGTTATTGTATGCATGATACCTGCAGTTGTACTGGCAGGATATGTTGTATTTAGGTGGAGGATGTCGGCATTCTGGCTATTAATATTTGTTAATTATTTCATTCAATGGAAAGAAATTCCTCCAAACCCAATACCCACATCCTTACCAAACGAGATGCTCCAATTACTCTTATTAGCAATAGCTATCATTGATGTGAGACAAACACCTCATTTTGAAAGAGCAGCTAATGTGATGTTATTAGCACTCATCATTTGGTGTGGTTTCTGTACAATTGAAGTATTAAATGACACTTGCAATTTAGGGATCAATGTAGGAGCATGGTACACTGGAGCACGCATGTTGGGGTTTCAACTTTTATATATCTTTTTGGTTTTTTCCATATACATTTCCTCACCAGAGATACTGAGGAGATTTTTATTAGTATGGGCATGCATGTGTCTGTTTTCTGCACTTTGGACTATGAAACAACAATATATAGGATTTACACATGCTGAAGCGATGTTCATGGAAGGGAACCCAACTCACGTCATTCAAGGTGGTACATTATTTAGATATTTTTCGACATTCAGTGATGCAGCGAATTATGGTTGTAACGCCGCTGCATCCGCAGTAGCATTTATTATATTTGGTATCACAACAAAAATCAAAAAGGACAGATGGTTCTTCTTCTTTATTGCAGTGTTAGTTATTAAAGGAATGTTCGCATCAGGAACACGAACCGCAATAATCTGCTTGATGGCAGGATTTGCAGTATATCTAGTATTATCCAAATCTTTTAAAATAGCTATTCCTTCTGCAATCATCGGATTCTTATTTTTTAGTTTTTTAGCCTTTACAAATATTGCTCAGGGCAACCAACAGGTCCGCCGCATGCGTTCCGCTTTCAAAAAAGGAGATGCTTCTGCAAACGCACGTAGTATTAACCAAGAAACAATGAAAAAATACATGAAAGATGCGCCATGGGGCATTGGTCTAGGAATGTATGGAGAACAAGTTCCTGCCAACAATAAATATAACAAAATGGCAACAATTCCCGCAGATTCAGAGTATGTATTTATATGGTTAAGAACTGGGAGCATTGGAATCACCACATTTATTATTTCCATGCTCATCATGTTTGGAGGAGCATGTTATATCGTTTTCTTTAGGCTGAAAAATCCGTCATTACGAGGCATCGGTGGAGGGCTCTGCGGTGCATTCGTTGCAATACAATTAGCAGGTTATGGCAATCAGGTATTGCTTCAATACCCTAATGCTTTAACTTTTTATGGGGGACTCACGATAGTCTATCTTCTGCCATATATTGAACCAGAATGGAATAAATACGAAAACAACTATTTAGCGAAGCAGAAGGAAAAGAAACGATTAAAGTTGGAAAAGAAACTTGCATCCAGAGTGTGAAATATCTATCATTACCATCAATTACAACGGGCTAAACGACACCTGTGCATTGATTGAGTCAATCCCCTTCAATGACAAAATGGAGGTGATAGTAGTTGATAATGCATCTGCTAATGACGAAGTTTCAACAATTAATCAAAGGTTTCCCTACGTCAAGACAATCAAGAGCGATAAGAATTTAGGTTTTGCAGGAGGTAATAATCTTGGTATCAAGGCCGCAAGGGGGAAATACCTCTATATCGTCAATAATGATACTATTTTCAAAGATTTCAATGTTCAGGTTCTTATTAACAGATTGGAATCCTCAAAGACTATCGGTATTGTCTGTCCAAAAATATGCTTTGTCTGGGCCAATAATCCCATTCAGTTTGCTGGTTATACGCCTTTATCAAGAATCACCGTCAGAAATCAGGCAATCGGTTTCGGAGAAGAAGATCACGGTCAATATGAGAAAGCCCACCCCACTCCATACGCTCATGGTGCTGCTATGCTGATTAAGCGCGAAGCCATTGAAAAAGTGGGTCTCATGCCAGAGTGCTATTTCCTCTATTATGAGGAACTTGACTGGTCCATGATGTTTACGCGCGCAGGATACGAGATCTGGTATGAGCCTGCAAGTGCCATCTATCATAAAGAGAGTCAGAGCACAGGGCAGAACAGTCCCCTACGAACATATTACATAACCCGCAATCGACTTCTGTTGGTTAAAAGGAATTGGTCAGGACTTACAAAGTATCTCTCCTATATATATCTTATTGCAATCGTAGGAACTCGTGATTTCTTCAAATATGCGCTTCTAGGAAAAGTGCGCCTGGCAAATGCCGTTTTAAAAGGTATTTTCAATTTTCAATTTTCAACTTTCAATTAGTGAAATGAATTTTTGGTTTATATTATATATTATTGATTGGTTCTTTTTCATCATTACCGCAGGTACAGTTTTGTATCTAGGGATTTTCTCTATTGCTTCCTTATTTTCAAGAACAACCAACATCAACGAAGCAAAAATCAAACGGCGTTTCATCATCTTGATTCCCGCATACAAACAAGATCATGTGATTGAACAAACCATTCTGTCTATTTTGTCACAATCCTATCCTCAACGTCTTTTCGATATCACGGTCATTTCTGACCACCAGAGCGAAATGACCAATATGCGACTGGCACAATATCCCATAACCTTGTTAACACCAAATTTTGAAGAGAGTTCAAAGGCAAAATCACTCCAATATGCCATCTTGAATCTGCCAGAATTCAAAATTTATGATATTGCTATGATTTTGGATGCAGATAACATTATGGATCAGGATTTTCTAACGCGTATGAATAATGCATATGAATCAGCGGCGACCAAAGCCATTCAAGCACATACTGTTTCTAGGAACAGGGATACAGCAGCTGCTCGTTTGGCTGCCATATTTGAAGAGATTAACAATGCCATCTTCCGAAAGGGCCATATCAATTTGGGACTGTCTGCTTCATTAGCAGATTCTGGTACAGCATTTGACTTCAAATGGTTTAAAGACAATGTCATGAGAACGAAATCCTCAGCAGAGGTTAAAGAGTTAGAGGCCATGTTATTACGCAATCAAATCTACATTGATTATTTTCACGATATCCTGATCTATGGTGAAAAAGTGAGGACGACAGAAAAACTAAATCTTCAGCACGGCCACTGGGCAGCCAAACAACTTAAAAATCTGTTTTGGAACATCAAATATTTACCAGGTGCCATCTTTAATAAGCAACGTGACTTGGCCGATAAGATCATCCAATGGGTACTGGTTCCCAGAACGGTCCTAGTTGGTGTCATCATGATTATGAGTTTGATATTGCCTTTTATCTATTTCACTTTAGTTATTAAGTGGTGGTTATTAGGTGCAGCATGTCTATTCTTCTTTGCCCTAGCAACACCGGACTATCTGGTTGACGAGATGTGGGACAAGACCTTCCTGCGTTCGCCATTAGTCACCCTTTGGGCCATATTAAATCTCAAGTTCTTAGGAAAGACCAAATTTGTCCAAAAAATTTTAAAGAAAAAAAGCGAATGAAACTATGAGCATATGGGAGATTACACATATATTTGAAATTATTCTCTGGTTCATCTTAGCCGGATCAGTAATCTATGTGGTATTTTTCGCCATTATCTCCCTCTTCTATGAGAAAGAAGACCGCATCGCCATCCATGCTGCCGCACTTAGCGATCGCTTAAACAAATTCCTGATTTTATACCCCGCATATAAAGAAGACAAAGTGATTATCAATGCCGTAACACAATTTCTTCAGCAAAAATACCCCAAGGAATTATACGCCGTCATAGTAATCTCTGACCACATGCAGCCAGAAACCAATGAGCAATTAAGTAAATTGCCCATTACTTTACTCCAACCAAAGTTTGAGAAAAGTTCCAAAGCCAAAGCCATGCAGTTTGCGATTGACAACGTCAAAGACGAATTTGACAATGTTATAATTTTAGATGCAGATAACGTGGTCCGTCCAGAATTTCTCTCCCAGCTCAATGTACTTTGCAGCGTTTATGATGCTATCCAATGTCACCGCTGTGCGAAAAACGCCAACAACGATGTAGCTGTACTCGATGGTGCCAGTGAGGAGATTAACAACACCATTTTCCGTAAGGCTCACAATCGGCTCGGCCTCTCTTCTGCATTGATTGGTTCTGGCATGTGTTTCAAGTATGAACTTTTTAAGGAAAATGTATTCAACCTGACCACCGCAGGCGAAGACCGTGAAATGGAAGCTCTGTTGCTCCATCAAGGTGTTTTTATCAAATATGCCCCAGACATCCATGTTTTTGATGAGAAAGTCAGCAATCAGGATAACTTCCAGCGTCAACGTATGCGCTGGATGACAGCACAAGTTCAAAGTCTTCTAAGCAACTTGCCAAAAGTCCCCAACGCCCTTATCCATGGTAATATTAATTTCGTCGACAAAACTATTCAACAGGCACTGATTCCCCGTTCTATCCTAATTGTATTATTAGGAGGTATTTCCATACTGATGACCATCATGTATCCATATTGGTGTGAAAAATGGTGGATTCTCTTTGGTTTATTGGCAATAGCACTATTAATAGCTCTTCCAAGCCAACAGCGTTACCGTTCTTTCGGTAAAGTTCTTACTATTCCAGGATTAGTATTAAGAATGTTGAAAAATATCCTACACATAGATCGGGAGAATACAGATTTTATCCATACAGAACATAACACATAAGATGATTATGAAAGTAAGCATCATTATTCCTGTTTATAATGCTGCACCATATATCAAGAAATGTCTGCAGTCTGTCACTGACCAAACATATAATGAACTCGAATGTATATTGGTCGACGACTGCGGTCATGACAATAGTATTGACCTTGCACAAAAATTCATAAAAGACTATAATGGAAATATTACATTTTCCATCTTACGCCATGACCATAACAAAGGACAATCTGCTGCAAGAAATACCGCTCTGCATTATGCCAAAGGAGATTATGTTTTCTTTCTTGACAGTGACGACGCCATTACGACAGACTGTATAGATAGTCTCATGTCCTTAGCAATAAAATATCCAGATGCAGATTTTGTTCAAGGCAATGTCCTTGATAATAACAGAGTCACAAGTAAATACGGATGGCAGACACATTTACCAGAATACAGTAACAATCACGATGAATTAGAAAAGTACATCCTTTCCGTCATCGTTTATAGTGCATGGAACAAAGTCATCAAGAAATCATTTCTAATTGAGAATGAGTTGTATTTCCCCGAAGGAATTATACATGAAGATTTGTATTGGAGTTTCTTTCTTGCAAAATATACAAATGCGGCTGCTTTTGTCAACAAAGGCACCTATCTGTATTTTATTAATGAGAACAGCACAATAACGACCCATACTTCTGAAGCAAAAATCAGGAGATATTCCTCGCGCCTTTTTGCCTCAGAAGCATTCTGTGCAGATCTGGACAAAGCGCAGAGAGCCTCAAAATGTCAACGTCTTTTTGTTGCGGGGAACCTCACAAGTGCAATGATTGAGGTTGCTACTCTACATTCATTTAAGCATTGGAATGTCTTTTGGCGGCATATCATCAAATTATATGCTAGCCACACAAAACTAACGTTTTGGCAGCACATATTCTTCCTCTTCCTTATGCCTCCCCTTTGTTTTCCCATATGTATTAAAGGATGGTATTGGAGAGTACAACGATATATAGTCAATAACATATAGTTTATCTGAGAGACCATGCAAAAAATTGTTATCATCTTCCCCTATTTCGGTAAACTACCAGTACAGTATAAGATGTGGCGCGAATCTGCATTACGCAATCCTTCTATAGACTTTATGTTCTTCACTGATGCCATTGTAGAACCAGCAAAGAATATCATTGTGAATAAGATGTTATTTGATGACTTCCGACATATAGCCCAAAAGGCATTTGATTTCCCCATTGTTCTTGATCGCCCTTACAAACTATGCGAATACAAGCAGGCATATGGTTTCATTTTAAATGACTACCTCAAAGGCTATGACTTTTGGGGATTTGGCGACCTTGACCTTGTGTATGGTGATATTCGCTCTTATCTAACGGACAATGTACTAATGCATAAATTCTTGTTAGGCTGGGGGCATCTGACTTTGATACACAACGACGAGGATAGCAACACCTATTTCATGAAACATGTACCAGGCTATCAAAACTTCAAACATGCATTCACGACTTCTGAAATTACATTTTTTGATGAGTACGGATATCAGGGCTGTAGCGATAAATGGCGCGACTGTCGACCTAATGACTGCTGGTTGGAGTGGCCATTCGACAATGCCTCCAAACCCAAGCAATCATACCACTTTAACAGTCTGACCCGAGGATGGAAGCAGGTTATCTTTGAGCATATTGACAACAAATTGTACATGATGCGATTTAACAATGGAAAGATAGAGAAGAGAGAATCACTCTATGCACATTTCCAACATCGAGGATTCATGAAAGTTCGAGCCTCTGACTACGACCACTTCCTTGTAACCCCTAGAGCCATTATTGACTATCCCAAACATTTCGTCAATTTAAAACTTCGCTGGCTATGCCGCAATCGATCAATAATGACGAAATTCTACCAATGGAAGGATCTCATTATTTGGAAATTAGGACTAAGTAAGAATAAATAGTAATAGATTATGAAGATAGCAATTCTAACTTGTGGAATCCTGCCTATTCCTGCGGTGCAAGGAGGAGCTGTGGAGAATTTGATTGATTTCTACCTAGAGTATAATAATGAAAAAAAACTCCATGACATAACTATATATAGTCCATGGAATCCGAAAGTGGAAACGCATCCTGCACTTTCCTCTGAAGTCAATCACTATATCTTTATTGACGTCACCAGTCTCAAAGCTAGGATAGCGAGAAAACTATATGGTATTTTTCATCATCATGAGTATTACAATCATTACATTGAATTCTATTTCGAAAAGATCTACGCCCATCTTAAAAACTGGAATTATGACTGTATCCTATTGGAGAACAGCCCCGGCTATGCTTATAAACTATCCCAAAGAGGATCTTATAACATCATATTACATCTCCATAATGAACTGCTCCATTCTAATTCTCGTTACCATGATGAGATTTTCAATAGTCTTTCAAAAATACTAACTGTTTCTAATTATATTAAAGGGAGGGTATCTACTATTCAACCAAGCAACAAAATACAAACTATCCATAACGGTATTGATTTGAGAAAATTCTCTCCTAAAGGCAATTCTTCGATTAGTCGCAAGGAACTAGGATTTGCTGAGGAAGATTTCATAATGGTATATAGTGGTAGAATAAATAATGAGAAAGGAGTTTCTGAATTAATCGACGCCATGCTACTATTAAATGATCAGTCCGGTATCAAACTAATGATTATAGGTGGATCATTCTTCGGTAACTCCAATGAAGAAGATGAGTTTATTCTTTCATTGAAAGAAAAAGCAAAGATGATTGAAGACAGAATAGTTTTTACAGGATTCATTCCCTATGAGAAAATGCCAGACTATCTACAGATAGCAGACATTGCAGTAATCCCTTCTATCTGGAATGACCCATTCCCTACTACTGAACTAGAAGCTCAAGCTATGGGGCTGCCCATCATTACCACAAGACGAGGTGGCATTCCAGAAGAAGTCTCAGAAGATAATGCTATTCTTCTTGAGACAGATAAACATTTCGTTGAAAACCTCGCATCATCTATCCTTCATCTCTATCAACATCCCCAAAAACGGAAACTAATGACAGAATCATCTTTAAAAAGAGCCAAACTATTCGCCAAGGAAACTTTTGCAGCTAAATTCTTTGATTCGATTTCTACTCAAAACGATCCCGAATAAATGCAATTCTTTTAATTGCAAGAAAATAATCTTTCATTCTTTGAGTAGTGTAAATTACTACTTTAGATAATAACAAACCAATGGTTTTATCTATTACAATAGATGATAGCCACACAAAGAATAGTAAAACAAATGTATAAATAATAAAGTTGGGACTATTTGAGTAACTTGCTAGTTGAACATATTTATTAAAAAATAAATAAATATTATTGAGAAGATAGAATGCCAAAACAGAAGAGGCGATATAATTAATTACACGACAAGAGTAAACAAAGTGTTTAAAATAATAAAATACGCTTAGGGCAGATATTAAAATGAGGGGACTGCAATCATAAGAATAAACCATATTCTCCCTCTCAAGTACAAGTCTAGATAACACGTTTAAACAAAATATTATCAGTGTTGCAGAAAAATGAATCATTATTAGCATCCAACTTTTGTAGTTAACATCATGATACAACCTTATATACCTACCAATTAAATACAAAAAAATGAAATATGATAAATTCTTTCCTCCGAAATGTAAGATGACATTATTATCCCCCGTTTTGAAAAAAATAGGGACAACACAAAAAATCACACAAGAAATCAACAACATTTTTTTGTACTCTTTTGCCGTCAAAGTCTCTGCAAACTTGTTGAGATATTTTGATAGCAACATAAGTATCAAATAACAACTAATGAACCACATCTTGCATGCAGGCAAAGATTGAATGACATATTTTAGGAGATTCTCATACCTCCCTATTAACAATTCAACAAACCAAATATATAAGAGGGTTATTGATACAAGATACATAAATTTATGTATCTTGAAATTTACCCCATAATATCCAGAAATAAATACAAAGCAAGAAACGCCTATGTTTCCTATCGAATTGATGAGGATTAAAAACAGCTTATTTGACAACAAAGAATTGTCAAAATCTAGCAACGCACATATATGCATCATCACAATAAAAAAAATGGAAATAATACGGAGTAATTCAATACTAGAGTTTCTATTCATTGTTCTATAAACTTGTCACTAATTGTGTCCCATTACCTTTTTATCTGTTATAGTCATAATGCTCTCACTTAATATTTGATTAGTTCAAACTGCTTACTGTAAATCATAGATGCTCTTCTTGCAAATTCACTATTATACATTTTTTCTGATTTCGCAAGATAGACTATATCAGCATGCGCTATCATAAAAAAATCCAAGAAAGTCTTCATATTCACTTCATCAGAACTGACATAATTGATATGTCCCACCTTCCCATCAATCACATAAACAAAAGGAAGTTTTTTTGCTGCCTGTAAAAAAGTAACACTGTCAGCTGTCACAAGAATTCTGTCAATAGTTGGATTTTCCTTTTTAATAAGTAAAAGAACATCCATGCTCTTCTTAATCAAAGTTTCCTGTTGATTGGCTACTAGCGTCACACCCTCACAGTCTTTGAAATCACCAAGAAGTTGCATAAATCTATATGAAACAGAGATGTATCTACCTCCTATCTGATGCATATGATACTGTAATTCCTGCTCAACTTTAAGACTCGGTTTGAACAATTCTCGGAAATATGCCCCAAACATTGCATCACTCTTTGGGTACATATTTGTATAAAAATGCAGCTGATTTGTCTTGGCCTCAGCAATTCTTTGAAGCACCCACTGATGCTCCAACTCAATGATTTGGCCGGAATCTATCTGTTGCTGAACTAATGGATGCAACATGAAATAATTCACAGAAACCTGCTTCCTATTATAACATATTTGATCAGAGGATATACGCCAGTCATATTGATTGGGAATGAGATAGTCACTCAATTCAAAGGGATGTTTATGACAAATCTTGAAATCAATATCCGCTTCCTTACATAATCCATAAAGAGTTGTTATACCCTTGAAGCGATCTGCAATACCTGCATGACCGCAAAAACCATTGGCCATATAAATGGCCGTCTTTTGAGAAAGAGTGTCCATTGACGATTCTTTATAAAAGTTTCGCCTCAGATTCTTCTCATGCTTCATTATATCATACATGAAATAACCCCAATCACCTAAATACCAATGTATGGTATCTTTATATAATTTTCTTATGCGATAGAACATATGCCCACTCAAAGATTATTTTTGTTTGCAAAAATATAATAATTAAGTGAAAAATGCAAGTTTATTTGATTATTTGTTTTGTTATTTGCTAAAAAATATATAATTTTGCAGAAATGAATACGGCAAATCGTACACATAGAACAATTCAGAATTCCAGGATATCGCTTTTGCTATTCCTGTTTCAGATAATAATCGGCTTTTACTCCCGAAAGATTTTTCTGGATCATTTGGGAGCTGAAGTATTGGGTGTCAATACGACTTTAGGCAATATATTGAGTTTCTTAAATCTGACAGAACTTGGTATTGGGATTGCAATGGCCACTTCATTATATAAGCCTATTACAAATCAGGATCAGGAAACAATATGTGAAATACTAGCAGTCCAAGGTGTCTTATATAGGCGAATCGCTTTACTCCTTTGCTGTTTGTCTGTCCCGATTCTTGTATCTCTGCCATGGATATTTCCATCTGTAGAATGTGGTATTGTCTATGTATATATTGCATATATTGTTTTTTTGAGTGGTTCCATATCCGGATATTTATGGAACTATAGACAGGTGCTGATAGGGGCAGATCAAAAAAATTACAAATTGCTGCCCTGGATTCATGGTTTAAGATATACCAAGATATTCCTTCAGATATTTTTCCTTTTGATCGTTGACTTGGGGATTTGGGGATGGATTGTCTTGGAACTCATAGATACCATAGCAACTGTTTATATCATTAATTGGGTGATGAGAAAGGAATATCCTTGGCTAAAAAATGTATCTATACCAGCAAAAGAATTACTAAAGAAATATCATACTCTAATAGTAAAAACTAAGCAAATCTTCATTCACAAAATTGGACTCTTTATACTTGAACAGACATCCCCACTTATCATATATGCGTTGGTCTCGCTTTCAATGGTGACATATTATGGTAACTATTTAGTAATAATAGGATATACCACAACTATGATGAACGCAGTATTTGATGGCATGGCAGCATCCATTGGAAGTTTGGTTGCAGAAAACAACAAAAAACACACTCTGGAAGTCTTTTGGGAACTCTTTTCATCAAGGCTTTGGATTTCCGGCTGTGCATGTTATGCAATATATGTGTTTATGGCTCCATTCATTACTCTATGGATTGGTGAACAATACGTATTGAGTAATATTACTTTGCTTTTCATGATACTGACGATGTTTGTCAGACTTACCCGCACAGTAACAGACTCTTTTAACCATGCATACCAACTATTTGGGGATGTATGGTCACCTGTAATCGAGGGTATTATAAACCTAAGTTTTTCTTTCTGGCTTGGATCTATCTGGGGACTCGAAGGCATCTTGCTTGGTGTCCTAATTAGTCTACTGGCAACAGGCCTTTTCTGGAAGCCTTACTATTTATTTAGCAGAGGGCTGAAGACGCCCACGCGATTCTATTATTACCATTACTTTCTACATCTATTCGTTATGGGAGGAACGGCTTGGTTGTCCTTATCGTTTTTTAAAGATATTCAAATTACCTCAGGAATAGTCGGTCTGATTATTAATCATGCATTATCCCTCATCTTTTTTATAATAACGTCATATACAATTCTCTATATAACCACAAAGAGTATGCGTCAATTTACTTTCCGAATTCTAAGAATAATACATATAAGAGAATAATCAGCTATACTTTCGGCAGATGTATTCTGTCGTCTTTGATACGTTTCCATTCTTTATATACAAGTACGGGAACTGTACAAAATAAGATAGATGTAACAATGCTTATCAAAGGTATGTTTTCCATAAAACAATAATTATTTATAAAGTCCGAAATACAAGTAAAATAGAATAATTGGAAAAGGAATATTTCATAAGAGTATTTACCTAATAATCTTACAATGGTCGAAAATGTTGATTTACGGGTGAACATATAGATATATTTAAGACCAACTATCATAAAAAATGAGATGTAAATATAACATATCCAATGACAAGAAGCCCATGCCTCAACATTATAAAAAATAGGAGAAGAATCAAAGCTAAAATAGGCAAAGAAGAAAACTGAAGTTACACTAATAATCGAGAGTAGCATTGTTGTCCTATTCAAAATATAACCTTTTCGTGCTAATAGATTGCCTAAGTAAAGAAGGAATATATAACGAAAAAAAGTCAACCTATATATCCATTCTGGCATTGCAGTTATAGCGCATATAATCTCTGCTATTTGTGATAATACAAGAAATACAATAAGCGTATATGTGTTACCATACTTAAACAAAGATCTACATAGTGGAAGTAGGACTGCAAATTGCAAGTATATCCATGGATAATAGGTTCCTGGACCACCCGACATCATATATATAATGTTCTTAAAAGAAGATACTATATAGTAAATGTCTGTAGAATAATTGTAAAGCCATACAACAATTATAGCAAATTCTACCAAAATAAAAGGGCGTAAAACTCTTTTCCAAACCTTAGAACAATCTAACTTTGCACTGTCAATGCCTTTTTTATAAAAATGGAATACTTGAATAATCAGGAATATAGGAACAGCGGGACTTCCCCATATAGGAAAACCAATAACCAATCTAAGTTCTGATGGAATACAATGTGTAAGTATGACAAGAATAATGCATATTCCTTTCAGGAAATCAATGAATGGGTCATATCCCTTACGACATAATTCACATTTCATAGAACAAAGACCATAACTTGGTATTGGAATTTGCAACCCTTAAAGATGAATCCTATCACCAATCATCTTATGGAATTCCATAGTGAAGTGATTATTCATGCCAGAGAAGGCGGTAAAGGTCATTTCACCGAAATAAATCATTCCTCTCACATTGTAAAGATCAACGCGTACCTGTTTGAATCCCTGACTTATCTTTTCAGCAATTTCAATCATCTTCTCCAGATTCTCCGGACGTGGGACAGGTCTGTACACCACCCCAGGATCAGACAAATATTGGTGCATAGGCTGCCATGTATGAATATCATACAGATCATAAATGGTCTTGCTTCCGCCACTTCCACTCTCCAGATTTCTATCATAACAGACAAAGTCATATTGTGCCTTGCCATCTATACATCTGATCTTATGATCGACTGTCGTCTCAGAAGAGAACTCCGCCGTGTTATCCATCTCAATCAAACTTTCTGCCATCACGCGTGGCTTAATGTGTGTGTAGTGAGGCTCACAAGAATCATAGCCATAGCGAACATTCAAGTGCCTTTGCAGAAAGTCAACAACCTCCTGCTTATTCATCTTGCTCTTATCACGTATAATCACAGTACTACCACAGTCATGTGTACATTTCAACACGAACTTTTCCGGGAGCTTTTCAAAATCGATATCAACAGCTTTTTCCCATACACCATAGCATTCTGTCAAGATATCCTTCAGCCCCAGGCTCTCAATATACTCACGCACCTCATACTTATCTGTATATTCTGTCCACTTTGATGTGTCGGTCATCACTGCCATCCACGTGATTTTTTCATTCAATGTCCGTGGATTCTTCCATGGGAATTTTCTTCTATAGAATCGGTTCCATTTCATATCGAAAGCCTTCTTCGGGTCTTTGTCCACTATTTCACGCCATTTGTCTGATGTCTCTATATAGCGATCAAAATACCACGCTTTAAATGTTCTAATGGGATGTAACACAGACCAGATACGTAACTTTGTTTTATAAGAGAGAAAACTCATAATAAAATAACTTTATGATAATACTATTGTTTAAAAAACAGTGCAAATATAATGTTTTTTGGTAAGAAAACCAAATTTTAGGATAGATTTTAAATAAATAATTGTATCTTTGCCGATAATAATATGACTCATGCATTTATTAAGGATTATATTGGACTATTTTTATGAGAAAAATAGATTTTAAAAATATTGGCTATGACCCACAAATAGACTACATCAAAGGTGTGTGTATTATATTTGTAATATGGACGCATGCTATAAATCGAAGTGAATTAGGATACATACTATTTCCATATTGGGGTGATACCGCCGTACCCATATTTCTCATTATCCAAGCTTTTCATTATTATAAGAAAGGTATTGACCTACGAATGCCAAGTCCAATCACACTTTGGAAGCGAATCTTAAGACCATTCATCGTCATGATTGCTTTAACGTTCTTAGCACAGTTCTTCATCTATTACGATATCACAGACGGTGTATTCTCCCCTACCCTTTATTGGGACAAACGAGGCTACGGTTCATACTATATCTTTATGTATCTGGAATTTGCATTTCTTATTCCTATTTTTGCACTTCTTTTTAAGAGTCTATCTGTAAAATGGACCTTCCTATTTTTTGTCGTTCTTTCCCAACTGCTTGAGTATATCTCATGCACAACACACTGTCCTGACTACATATACCGTATCTTGTTCTTCCGATACACCTTCCTTATATTCATCGGCTACCTGTTGGCAACGAAAAGATTAGTGCTTAATAAGTTCACCCTCTGTTGGAGTATTATTGGTATTATATCACTGTATCTCTTTAATTATACAAGCATCGACTTAGAACCCTTATTTTACACAAGCTTAAGCAACTGGAAATACTGCCACTGGATTTGTTATCTTTACATTGCCTATATTTTCCTATGGTTCCTTAAGTATTCCTATACTAATTTCAATCTTAAAGTCATACGAAAATACTTAGTTCTTATAGGCATAAACTCTTATGAAATATATCTATTCCAGATGTTCTATTATGCCACTATTGGCCTTTACGTAAAAGATATGGATATAGTATCCCAGAATGAGATCTATCCAATAAACCTTATCCTTTATGTTGTTATCACCACTATCATCTGTGTCGTACCTGTCATTTTATTAAAGAAATCAGCTCAAAAATTAGTTAAGAGAGTCCAAGAAAAGTTGACAGATTGAATTTCTTTTTTTCTGCCCCTTTCTGCAATAGAGCAGCTCGTTGTTGGTGGGTCATCTTGTGACGGCATCGGTGAAGAGTTCTTCTGCCTCGTTGGGATAAGCTTTCTTCACTGATAGGTAACGAACCTCGCCAAGCAGGAAGTCGTTGAAGTTCTCCAGCGAAGCGAAATCAAGCAGGAACAGGGTGTGTAGGCGACGATTTATCAAGGTTTACAAATTTTACGACCTTTTGACTTGTGAATGATAAGCATATACACAACAATAAACATGCCGAAAACAACAATGCAGGATGCACACAATTATTCAAGTAATAATTTCCCCAATAAAACACAAACTCATGAAACAAGTACAATTCGAGTGAAATCTTACCAAACATATTTGGTATGAATAAAATAAACTTCTTACAATGACTGAGCAAAGCAACTCCAATATTCAACAAGCCAATACAGCATAACGCCACAGAAAACATCAATGTAGTCCATAACGTAGGTTTTGTAACAGGCCGTCCTTCTAACAATACGATTACCATGGCAACACATAGAAAGAATACACTAATTTTGACTGTCATTCTATTTAAATACTCTTTCTTCAATGCTAAAAACATACCTAAAGAAAAGACAAAGAGCCGTTCAATTATCCATGTGAAAGAACCTGCATCATGTACTCTAAAGAAAAGACCATTTGAGAAATAGACAATAGCAAGTACCACTAACGTTATTTTTGGTAGCTTTTGTATTGCGTAGAATAGTAGTGGTGAGATTGCATAATAGAATATAATCGCTCGAATAAACCATAGATCAAAACACAAGAGTTTGGATATACTTATGCTGTCCCAAAACGTACTTTCATCCATGAAATACAAAGCGCAACACTTTAGTACACCACAGAATAAGCAAGTTGGAAATAACCGTACAAACCTTCTCTTATAGAACCTTTTTAAAGAATGTGTCTGGAGCGAAAACACCATTCCGATTCCCGATAACATTAGAAATACGTCCACACCCCAATAACCACAGCAATGGAACACCCCTGTTGGAAATCCTCCTATAAATTTTTGATGGAAAAGAATAATGGAAATCATAGAAAGTCCCATAATAGCTTTTCTGTATTCTGAAAGATTCTTCCAAAAAACTAAAGAATCAAATCTTTGTCTCATTCATTCTCTGTGATGAGTCCGCTAAACACCCAAAATCGGACTGGTTAAATTAATCTTCCATTAACTACAAAAGAAAAGCGAGGTATCTGGCTTCTGCTCGTTCGCAATTCGAGACCTACTATAGGAGAAAACGAGACAGAGTGATATCCACGCCGTTAGTATATACTATGCGCCCCATAAAGGTGCGCGTGACGGCATGAAACCGTCGGCACACCATACGGGACTGAATATACCTACCCGTAGCATCTACTTCTGCTATGTTCTTGACCCTATATTCTTTTGTGGTAATCTCATATTGCAAAAACAAACGTCCGCGACGCATTTCAAAATGTAGTGCCCCCTCCTTGCAGCCGCTCCGACTCCTTGCGAAACCGGCTCGGCGTGAGTTCGCGGGTACAAAGGTACACATAATTCTTCTATTTCCGTTCATCAATCTACGAAATTCACATAAAATGTGATGGATTGGGCACTTTTTCGTATTCGGAACATGGAATGACGTAATGAAAACAGGAACTTTTGACCTCCAAAGTTGCCCAATCCTGTCTCTGAAAGTGCGACGATGGAACTCCATCGCGGGCAAATCGGGGGCGCGAAAAGGTCGATATAACCCACAATGACACATGCAGGTTTTAAGCATAATTTTACAAATTCAATTCAACCAACAGGTTTCAAAAGTTAGTTAAGAGAATCTAACCAATTAACCATATCAGTTATCATTCGCTTCCGATAAGGGAATGGCCTCCTATACCCCCACCCATGTCCGCCTTCAGGATAAATATGCAGTGAGGCTTGTCCTCCTTTTGCCTTAATTTCATTATATAATACAATAGAGTTAAGTGGATTTACTAGGCTATCGTCTTTTGATACAGCCATGAAAACTGGAGGATTCTTTTCTGAGATATGAAGTTCATTGCTAAACTTACAGACTAATTCATCTGATGGACTTATACCCAAAAGATTATTACGGGATCCCAAATGAGTGAGTTCCTTTTTCATAGATATAACAGGATAAAAAAGTAGAACGAAATCAGGGCGCAAACTATCATTATCCAGTACCATCAGTGTTGAAGCAAGATGACCACCTGCAGAAAAACCCATCAAACCAATTTTAGTATTATCACTGGTCATTTTTTTGATAGCAATAATCGCCTCAGAGGCATCAGACATTGGTAGTGTATAGTCATGAACAGGTAATCGATACTCTAATACAGCCACAGTGTACCCTAGGCGGTGCAAAAATGGAACCCAATAATAACCCTCATTCCATTTGGATAAAATCGAATAACCACCTCCAGGCATAATCATAATCACACTATTTCTATTATTGAAAGGAGGAGCATTGAAAACACGAAGTGATGATCCACTTTTCAATGATATGTGATAGTATAAGCTAGCCACATATAGTGTTACAGCTGTTAATAATATAAATACCCCAAACAGAGCTATTGGAACTGATTTTCTTATATTAGATTTTAAACGCATATATCTAGAGAATAATAATATTACTCACTCTTATATAATTATATTTCTAAAACTCTGCAAATATAGTGATTTTTGGAAACAGAACCAAATTTTTGGCAGAAAAAAGCATTATTGGGAGCATTTTATTACGATTATAATAATTATAGTTATAATAAAGCAATGGCAATCTAGTACGGGCAATAACAAGAAATCGTCGTACTGGAAGTACAGCTTATTCAACACTATAGTATGCCAATAAGAATACTATAGTGCGGATGTAGGAACACTGGGGTGCAAAAGGATTGAACTGAATAAAAAGACGTAGTTTTATCAATCATTCCAGTTATATCGCAGCTCATAGGCATCAAAACCGAGATGCTGAAGGCCGAGATCCTTTAGGACTGCCTCTATAGCCTTGATGTCTTTAGGAGAACAAAGCCTGTCTCCTCGTCTACGTTCAAAGTAGCCAGTGCGTCCGAATTTGGATTGTAGACGACTCATAAACACCTTATACTGACGTGGCAACATCTCTTCTTTCATCGCTGCAAAACCACGGGCATAGACCTGAGGCTCATCAGAGCGATAGAATTCACACTGTTCTGAGGGCTTAGTCAGCAGAGGATTCACGATTCTTACAATCTTATTCTGTTTGGTGAGCACCTGCATGGCCAGTTGACGCAGACAGTTGTTCGCCAAAGGACAATCAGATTTGATACAGACCGTATAGCCGTCTGGCACCTCTTTGAAACTGATCTTATTCATGCGTTAATATAAAATATTTAAAAATATATATTTTAATTAAGCCCCCTTATAGGGGCTTTAAATATATTTAATTTATTTAATTAATTAATAATTATTCCGTCACGGCAAAGTTACGAAACGACTAAAAACTATTGGCGGTTTATGGTGGTCTTCTGACCCACAAATTACGAAAATATAACATTTTTAACTTTCATATACGCGAGAATCGAAAAAAATGCGTAACTTTGCAGCATCGAATTAAAATGTAAGCGTCCGATAGCGTCTGGAGCAGTCTCTGTAAAAACGGGTTACGCAATGATGCTGCTTTGTATGGTTGGCGCCTTTGCACTGCTTCCATTAGCCCAAAGCATTAATACACCTTATTTACATATAATAATAGGAACTTATTGGTTGATGAACATCGCCTACTGCCTACGTCTCAAGCAGATTGCTATTCTCGATGTCACCATAATTGCCATCGGATTTGTGATGCGAGTGCTCGCAGGAGGTGTCGCTACTGATATCTGGATTTCGCATTGGCTAGTGCTGATGACTTTCCTCGTTACACTATTTCTGGCCTTTACGAAACGTAACGATGACTATCGGCTTTTTGAACAGACAGGCACAAAGCCGCGTATTTCCATCACAGGCTATAACAAGACGTTCATCAACGAGGCAACAGCCATCATCGCATCCGTTACGATGGTCTGTTACATCATGTACACCATGTCACCTGAGGTTATCGAAAGAATGGGAACGCGCTATATTTATCTCACCAGCGGCTGGGTATTGGCAGGATTGCTCCGCTATCTGCAGAACATGATTGTCTACGGCCTCAGCGGCAGTCCCACGAAATCATTGGTAAAGGATCATTTCATCCAGATTTGCATCATCGGATGGATAGCTTCATTCTTCGCTATTATCTACCTCTGAGACTCCCTCGGTGAAATCATACATGTTGGAATATCCCTCAAAAACGATGGTATTGGTGTAACCCAATTCATTGAAAAAGCCCTGAATGCACTCTTGTTGCTCAGGTGTCAACAGTTTTTCTCCATGCATATAACCATAGCTTGCCACGGGACCTCCCAAATAATTTACAATCCTGGCTTTTAACACCTGAGCATCAGTTTTCGCCACATC
>Ga0310694_10002306_pt1 | contig 19814 bp, 18 predicted proteins | sample 174DNAGHGhighgp2_FD_203884 | JGI IMG/M metagenome (GOLD analysis project Ga0310694, IMG submission 203884) | Sheep rumen microbial communities from Palmerston North, Manawatu-Wanganui, New Zealand - 1742 DNA GHGhigh gp2 (v2) (version 2) | ecosystem: Host-associated > Mammals > Digestive system... | reverse complement strand
CAGCGTCGCCCCCGAGAAATGGGCCAGGCCCAGCACCAGGACCAGCGCAAGGGCAAGAGAAACGTTCTCGAGGCAGAAACAGCCGCGAAAATCCCTTCGGCAGCAGCGGAAAATCCGAAGCAGAAAACACCCGACAAAGCCGATGTACAGCAGGAAGCCGAGATAGCCGTAATAATAGAACACCGCATGCCAGTCGTTCTCCAGGTCGTAGACGCCGTCAAAGCCCATCTCGGAAGCCTCAAAGCCGACGATCCGCGTCAGCGCGTCGCAGTCCTGAAATACCATGTCGGCATAGTTCCGCTCCATGATGCGGGCATCGATCAGTCTGGCGACATCCGTGCTCATCCGATACTGCATGAGCACTCTGTCCATGCCGAAGCGGTCGATCAGATCGGGCTTGACGCCCAGATACTTCCAGTAATAGAACGTGAAGACCTCTTTCACCTCGGGGTTATCAAAGCGCTCCTGCGCCGACATGCCGGTGATGTCGATCCCCTTTTCCAGCAGCGTGGCTTCGATCTCGCCCTGGGTGCCGCGGGCCGTTTTCCGCTGCTCCTCGGTCACCTTATAGCGTGGGGTCAGCGGATAGATCGCAGCGGAGAAGATGCTCAGCCCCAGCAGCAGAATCAGAGCAAAGCGGTTGACTTTCTTTTTCGTCAGTTTCTTTTCCAGGATGAGGAAAAGCGCGTAGGACAGGAAAATGACAAAAATCGAGAAATAACAGCCCTTTGTCCCGTTGGTGAGGAAAACTGCGTCCGCGCCGGCGGCAGCCACCGTGATCAGCCAGTTTTTCCCTGTACGCAGGGCCAGAAAGATGCAGAAGCAGGCGAAGATCACGAGATTCGTGCTGTTCGCGTTGCGGTTTTCGTCGATCACCCACCCGCTGTAGCCCAGGCCCTCGCCATAGGTGACATTTCCGGTTTTCGTCAGACGTGCGATGATCAGGAATATCACCGTCAGGCCGGCTGCCAGCACAACGCCGCGATAGGCAGCCTCCTTTGTCCGGTCGCTGCGGATGCACAGCAGAAAGCACACCGCGAACAGAGGCATCTGCACCACCGATGCCATATACCGGATGTCATAAACCGGACGAATATAGCCGACGCGCAGGCAGTTGAGAACATGCAGCGCGCTGAACAGCCCGACCGCCGCCAGAAAGGTGAGGAACGCCTTTTTCCGGTCCGTCAGAATAAGCACCGCGAGCGGCAGCAGCACCATGATCCCCAGGCGTATGATGCCGGCCGGTGTGACGCGGTCGTTTCGCGTCCAGTAGGCCAGAACATCCAGGCAGGGCTGCAGCGCAAACAGCGCCGTCAGCACGGTCCCTGTTAACTTTTCCGTTTTGTCGTTTCTCAAGTCTTTTTCTCCATATGGAAAATGGCGTCTTCTTATCGAAGACGCCATGAACCTTGCACCCCTTACAGGCGCTCCTTGACCTTAGCCTTCTTGCCGACGCGGTCACGCAGGTAGTAGAGCTTCGCACGGCGAACCTTACCCTTGCGGACGGTGGTGACAGACACGATGGACGGGGAATGCACCGGGAAGACCTTTTCGCAGCCGACACCGTAGGAGATGCGGCGGACGGTGATGGTCTCGTTGATGCCGCCATGCTTCTTGGCAATGATGGTGCCTTCGAAAGCCTGGTTGCGCTCGCGGTTGCCTTCCTTGACACGGACAAGGACACGAACAGTATCGCCGACGTTCATTTCGGGAAGCTCGGGCTTCATATACTGCTCACTGAGAATTTTGACCAGATCCATAATCCAATCCTTTCCTATATAGACGTTCATGCCGGGAATGATACACGGCAGCGGACCGCCTTTCTCTAACACCTGTGACTTCACAAGCTGAAGTAGAATACCACAAAAACTATCGGATTGCAAGCACTATTTTTCCGCAGCTGCCGCAGCTGCCGGCTTCTTGCATCCATCCTTGTTTTCGGTCAGGACAATGATGCTGGCAGAGCGTGCCTCGATCAGTCCTTCCGCCTTATGCCCCTGCGCCTCCAGACGGAAGCGGCGCTTGGTTCCGGCGCGGTTGACAACCGTCAGGACCGCCTCTTCCTTCAGGCTGCGCAGAATCAGCAGCACATCCGGGTCATTTGCCAGGAAGAAGGCATCTCCCTCGCGGAAGGCCCGGTGCGTACTGCGGAAGGCGCTCAGCTCGCGCAGATACGGCAGCATCCACTGTGTGTGAAAGCCCGGGGCTTCCTCCATCGGGCGCCGGTTGAAGGGGTCGTTGACCCCGGTCATGCCGAGCTCGTCACCATAATAGATGCTGGGAACACCGGGTACCGAGAACTGCAGCGTCAGCGCCAGCTTTTCCAGTTTCTCGGCGCGCCGGTAGGCGCTGTCCGGGATGCCGCGTTCAATCAGGCGCTGCATTTCCCGCGGGAAGTCCTTGAGCGGCTGATCGGTTGCCAGCGTGGTATAGAGCCGCTCGGTATCGTGCGAACCAAGCAGATTCATCAGGCAGACATACAGCGGTTGGGGATAGTGCAGCTGCTGGCCGGTCAGAAAGCTGGCCAGCGAAAAGGCATCCATGCGCTCATGCAGGAAGTCCAGAACCGCCGTGCGGAAAGGATAGTTCATCACCGAGTCCAGCGCCCCGCCGAGGGCATATTTCCGCCGGGATCCGTAGCTCTCCTTCAGGACCGCGTCCTCCCAGACCTCTCCGAGGATGACGCTGTCTCTCTTTTCCTCTCTGGCAGCCTGCCGGATCAGGCAGAGCACATTGTCCGGCAGTTCGTCAGCCACATCGATACGCCATCCCGAGGCTCCGCGCCGCAGCCACTGGCGGATGACCGAGTCCTTTCCGGTGACCACATAGTCCTGCCAGGACGGGTCATTCTCGTCGACCTCCGGGAGCTCCTCAAAGCCCCACCAGCTGCGGTATTCATCCGGGTAACGGTGGAAGTCATACCAGCTGTAATAAGGCGACTGCTGATTCTGGCAGGCACCGTCGCCCGGGTAGTGTCCGTCGCGGTTAAAGTAGATGCTGTCGGCGCCGGTATGCGAAAAAACACCGTCGCAGAGGATGCGGATCCCGTATTCTCCGGCTGCACGGCAGAGATCGCGGAAGTCCTCGGTATCACCGAGGATCGGGTCGACCTTCAGATAGTCCGAGGTGTCATAGCGGTGATTGGAGCGGGCCTCGACAATGGGGTTGAGATAGAGGCAGCTGATTCCCAGTTCCTTCAGATAGGGAAGCTTTTCCCGAATGCCGCGAAGGGTCCCGCCGTAAAAATCGTCCGGGATATAGTCCTTTTCAAACGAACGCGGCTGCCAGCGGACCTCTTCCCTTTTGCTTGCGTGCAGGTCGGGATGCTGGCCGAGAGCTTTATGATAGCGGATGCCCGCCTCCGCAGTACCGTCGTCGGTAAAGGCAAAGCGATCCGGAAAGACCTGATACATCACCCCGTTCTGAAACCATGCGGGGGTCTCAAAATCCCGGCGGTAGACCGTCAGGCGGAAACCGTCCTGCGCACTGTTGCGAAGCCAGGCATGGATCCCGTCCGATGCCGGGCCGAGCCAGAACACCTGTTCGCCGGTCTCCAGACGGAAGCGATACCAGAGGGCAGCCTCCTCATCCGGTGCCGTGAATGCAACGCGCCAGCCGTCCTCGGTCTTCTCCATGAGATGCTCCTGCTGAAAGCTGTCGCCGAAAACCTCGAGCACCGCAGCAATCAGTCTGTTCGGCTGGACCCGAATCTGAAGCGTCAGATTCTCCCCTGTCCGAACGGCGCCGAAAGGACTGCGGTACTCGGGAAGGCGCAGGTCATGCCGCACCGAAGGTACGCTCTGCTGCAGCTGCAGAAGCTGGCGCAGCAAAGCCAGGCTCCGCCCCTGCAGCATGCCCAGAGCAGCCATTCCGTTCTGGGGAAGCGGCTCCCCCATACAGGGCAGCAGATAGGGGTAGACGATCTCCATTTTCTGCCCGCAGTCGTCCATCAGGATGCGCAGACACTCGGCTGCAAAGATCGGCCCTCCCTCTCCCGAGGGCGCCAGCGCCGTGAGGTCCTGGGCGGTCAGCCCGGAGGCCAGAAAGCGCCGTGACGCTACCGCCGCATCGGCAGCCTGCCGGAAATAAAGCTCAGCCAGCGGAAGAGCGGGCAGGCGCCCATCTGCAGGATGCCAGGCCCCGTTCGAAAAGCGGAGCGTCAGCATTTTCTGGTTTTCATAAACAACGGTCAGATGATAGTTGTCTTTCCATTCTTCCCGGTAGCTTCCCCCGTAGAAGACGGTCTGCATTTCATTCAAGCAATTTCACTCTCCAAAATAGAATTCCCTCCCCCTCCGGGGAGGGAAACTGATCAAAGCATTCTCAGATACAGCCGGAGATACGCCTTCGCCGTGTGTTCGAAGCCGAAATCCTCGCGCATGGCGTTGCCGATCAGGCGGGCCATCAGCGCCCTGTTTCGATAGGCCGAAATGGCCTGCCGGATGGCATCGCGCATCTGCCAGGCGTCAAAGTCCTCGAAAAGGAAGCCGTTTCCGGTGCCGGTAAAGGGGTCATAGGCCTTCACGGTGTCCTTCAGTCCGCCGGTGGCGCGCACCACAGGGATGCTGCCGTAGCGCATGGCGATCATCTGGCCGAGCCCGCAGGGTTCAAAGCGGCTCGGCATCAGGAAAAAGTCGCTGCCGGCATAGGTCAGATGGGCCGCCTCCTCATTGTAGCCAAGATAGGCGCAGAGCCGGCCGCGATAGCGTCCTTCCGCGGCGCGCATGAAGTTTTCAAAGCGCTCGTCCCCGGAGCCCACCAGCATGAACTGGACATCCTCGCTGAGCATGAAATCATCAAGCATGCACTGGATCAGTTCAAAACCTTTCTGCTCGGTCATGCGCGTAACCATCGCGAAGATGGGAACATCCGGCCGCACTTCCAGTCCCATGCGCTGCTGAAGCGCTTCCTTGCACGCTGTCTTGCCCTCGCGGTGCAGGCTGTCATAGGACGCGGGGAGGAAGGCGTCATCCGCAGGATTGAAGACCTCGTGGTCGATGCCGTTCAGGATGCCCGACAGCACGTCAGCGCGCGCATTCAGGATATCATCCAGACCTTCGCCGTATTCGGGCGTGCGGATCTCGGCGGCATAGCCGGGGCTGACCGTGTTGATGCGGTCGGCAAAGAGGCAGCCGGCCTTCAGATAGTCCGCGCAGCCGTCCAGCATCAGCCATTCATCCGTAAACCACTCGTCATCCAGGCCGAAGACATCCTTGACAAAGGCGGGGTGCTGCTTTCCCTGAAAGAGGATATTGTGAATGGAGAGCAGGCTTTTGGGCTTTCCCTGCACTTCGCCCGCATACTGCACCTTCATCAGCATCGGGATCATTGCCGTGTGCCAGTCGTTGCAGTGGAGGATGTCCGGGCAGAAGTCCAGCCCGGACAGGCACTCCAGAACCGCCCGTGAGAAGAAGGCATACTGCTCGCCCTCCTCCTCGCCGCCGGAATAGATCCTGTGGCCGTAGTAGCGTTCGTTGTCTACAAGATAATAAACGATGCCGTCAAGTTCAAGCTTTTCGATGCCGACATACTCATGCCGCCAGCCGAGATCGACGTAGAACTGGAACAGATGCTCTGTCCGGGATGCATACGCCTGCTTGACAACGCGATGGAAGGGCGTTATGACACGGCAGTCCACCCCCAGCCTCTTCAGGCTTTTCGGCAGCGCGCCGATCACATCGGCAAGTCCGCCCGTCTTGGAAAGCGGGGCGCACTCGGCCGCGGCCAGCAGGACCCTCGGCGGTCTGGCGCGGTCTTCAATGCGCTCCTGCCGCATTTCGTCGTTCATCTGCCGCTCCTCTTTTTCGCCTGACCTTTTGCCTTTTTCTCAGGGGAAGAGGCTCTCGCTGCAACCGGACGGAATTCAAAGAAGACCGCCGACAGCGCAGGCAGCATCACCGACGCCGACCAGGGGTGTTCAAGGAAAGACTGTTTATGAGCCCGCACGGCACGGGTATTGAGCTTCCCGCTGCCGCCGAAGCGTACATCGTCACTGTTCAGGATCTCCTTCAGCGTTCCGTTGCACGGAAGGCCGAACTGAAAGCTCTCATAATCCACCGGGGTAAAGTTGAACACGCAGACCAGACTGCTCGAGCCGTCGTTCGGGATGCGCATGAACGCAATCGAACTCCTGTCCGCGTCGTCCACATTCAGCCAGCGGAAGCCGTCCCAGGAGTCGTCCCGGGTGTACAGGGCCGGGTAAGTCCGATACATTCTGTTCAGCTCGCGCGCCCATGCCTGCATCTCCTGATGCTTCGGATACTGCAGCAGAACCCAGTCCAGCGGCTGCTGCCAGTTCCACTCGATAAACTGGCCGAATTCGCCGCCCATGAAGGTGAGCTTTTTCCCGGGGTGTGAGAACTGGTAGCCGTACAGCGTGCGGAGAGACTTGAACTTATCCTCATAGCTGCCGTTCATTTTGTTGATCATCGAGCCCTTGCCATGTACCACCTCGTCATGCGAATAGGCCAGAACATAGTTTTCCGAGAAGGCATACATCATGGAGAAGGTCAGCTTGTTGTGGTTTTTGGAGCGGAAGAAAGGATCGAGGGACATGTAGTCGATGGTGTCGTGCATGAAGCCCATGTCCCATTTCAGGCAGAAGCCCAGGCCGCCGACATCCGGCGGTGCCGTGATGAGCGGGAAGGCCGTGGATTCCTCCGCGATGGTCACCGCCCCGGCATAGCGGGTCAGGACGACCGCGTTCATCTTGCGCAGGAAGTCGACCGCCTCCAGGTTGATGTAGCCGCCGTCACGGTTCGGCGTATACTCGCCGTCGCGCCGGCCGTAGTTCAGATACAGCATGCTCGACACCGCGTCCACGCGGATGCCGTCAATGTGATACTCTTCAAAAAACAGGCAGGCCGAGGAAACCAGAAAGCTCTGGACCTGATTGCTGCCGAAGTCAAAGATCATGGTGCCCCAGTCGGGATGCTCGGCCATGCGCTTTTCCTTGCACTCGTAAAGGGGGGAGCCGTCGAACATCCGAAGACCGTGCTCGTCGCGCGGAAAGTGCGCCGGGACCCAGTCCATGATGACCCCGATGCCGGCCCGGTGCAGAGTGTCGACAAAATAGCGGAAATCGTTCGGCGTGCCGTAACGCGAGGTCGGCGCATAGTAGCCGGTGACCTGATACCCCCAGGAGCCGTCATAGGGATACTCCGTCACGGGCATCAGTTCGACATGTGTATATCCCATGTCGCAGCAGTAGGCGGCGAGTTCCTCCGCCATGCTGCGGTAGTTGAGACCGCCGCCGGGCAGTTTCCAGGAGCCGAGATGCACCTCATAAATGCTCATGGGTTCGCGCAGGAAGCTCCGATGGGCACGCCGCTCCATGAAGCCGCCGTCCTGCCATTGATATTTGCTGTCGTTCCAGACAATGGAGGCCGTCTCCGCCCCGTTCTGGTTGAACTGGGCGCAGGGGTCTGTCTTCATCACGGTCCTGCCGTCCGCGCCGTCAATCCAGTATTTGTAATGGTGGCCGTGCCGGGCGTCACCGCGGAAGGCAACCCATACCCCGCCCTCTTCGTACTCCATCGGCTGGGGGTTCCAGCCGTTGAAGTCACCGGCCAGGCAGACGCTTCTCGCGTTCGGCGCCCAGACGATAAAGCGGAATTCCTGCAGCTCATCAATCCAGTGGCAGCCGAAACAGTTCCAGGCCATCTGGGCTTCGCCGATGTTGAAAAGATAAATATCGTCTCTCGGGATAAATTCGCGGTGTCGCTGATCCATCGTTGGTTCTCCCTTCTGATAGTTTTCTGAATGATCAATCGGTCAAAACATAATGTTAAAGTCAAAGGGGCCGTCTACGCCGCCGGCACGGCAGGAATCGCTCTGCTGCCAGACATCATAGCTGTCGATATAGGACGGCAGTTTGTTGTCCACCGTATACGATGCCATCCACAGGGGCAGGTATCGGACCGCTTCTTCATCGATGCTGTAACGCAGATAGGCCTCGGACGCATACAGGCCTGCATCGTAGCCTGCCGCCCTCACGGTTTCACAGAAGGCCTCGACGATGTCCGCGCGTTCCCCCGCGCTCAGGCGGTCGCTGCGTCCGTTGGGATAATCCCCGGTCAGCTCCATGTCGATGTACAGGGGCAGATCCAGGGGGAAGCCGTTCAGCGTGTGCAGGGACTGAGACGCTTCTTCCACGGCCTCGGTCGGGTTGATGGCAGCGGAATAGAAATAGGCACCGACCTTCAGGCCGGCCTCCTGTGCACCGCGCAGATAGGTCTGGGTCTGACGGTCGCCGTACAGGGAGCCGGTGCCCCAGCCGCGGCCGCCCAGACGCACCATGACAAAGGAAAAACCCTGGTTTTTCAGTGCCGTCCAGTCGATCTGGTTGTTGTAGAAGGAAACATCCAGCCCGATCTCCCGTGCCTCCCGTCCGTTCTCGTCGAAATAGCAGAGGACGCCGTCCCGGGTCATCAGATCCGCCCCGGCGCTGATGCCGATGCTCAGCAGCAGCACGAGAAGCAGGCCAAAGGAAGCAAGCTTCTTCACTTCAGAATGATCTGCTTGTAGTTCTTCTTGCCGCGGCGCAGCAGGATGCCCTTCTTCAGTTCGTCCGCCGTAAACTTCCGGCCGATGTCGGTCACCTTCTCGCCGTCCACGCTGACACCGCCCTGCTGGATGTTGCGGCGCGCATCGCCGCGGCTCGGGCAGAGCTCGGCCAGGACCAGGAGGGCCGGAAGTTCGGCCGCGCCGTCCGTCAGGTCCGCCTCGGTCAGCTCCACCACCGGGGCCGAGCCATCCGACGAAGCGCCTGAAAACAGGCTGCGGGCAGCGGTCTGCGCCTTGTCCGCCTCTTCCTTTCCGTGCACCATGGCAGTCAGTTCCCAGGCGAGGATCTCTTTTGCCCGGTTCAGGTCGGCGCCCTCCCAGGAGGCCATCTCGTCGATCTGCTCCAGCGGCAGGAAGGTCAGCATGCGGATGCACTTCATCACGTCCGCGTCGCCGACGTTGCGCCAGTACTGATAAAAGTCATAGGGGCTGGTCTTGTTCGGGTCCAGCCAGACCGCGTTGCCGGCGGTCTTGCCCATCTTGTTGCCCTGCGAATCGGTCAGCAGGGTGATGGTCATGGCATGCGCGTCCTTGCCCAGCTTGCGGCGGATCAGCTCCGTACCGCCGAGCATGTTGCTCCACTGATCGTCGCCGCCGAACTGCATATTGCAGCCGTAGTGCTGGAAGAGGTAGTAGAAGTCATAGGACTGCATGATCATATAGTTGAATTCCAGGAAGCTGAGCCCCCGCTCCATACGGTTCTTGTAGCACTCGGCCCGCAGCATGTTGTTGACCGAGAAGTGCGGCCCGACCTCGCGCAGAAGGTCGACATAATTCAGGTCCAGCAGCCAGTCGGCGTTGTTCACCATCAGGGCCTTGCCGTCGGAAAAGTCGATAAACTTCTCCATCTGCCGTTTGAAGCATTCCGCGTTGTGGTTGATGTCCTCCCGTGTCAGCATCTTGCGCATGTCGGTGCGCCCGGAGGGGTCGCCGATCATGGTGGTACCGCCGCCGATCAGGGCGATCGGTGTGTTGCCGGCCGCCTGCAGGCGCTTCATCAGGCACAGCGCCATGAAATGGCCCGCCGTCAGGCTGTCCGCCGTGCAGTCAAAGCCGATGTAGAACCGGGCCTTGCCCTCGTTCAGCATCTTCCGGATCTCGTCTTCGTTTGTTACCTGCGCGATCAGTCCGCGCGCAGTCAGTTCTTCATACACTCCCATTCCTGAACTCCTTACTTCTGTTTCTTTCCTGTTTTGAAATTCTCGGCATACTGCAGCTGTTCCTCCGCCGAGAGGAGGGTTGTTTCCGTAATGTGGTCGCCGCCGTGAAGACGGGCAAGTTCCAGCCGCTTTCCTTCGCGGTCAAGCAGCTCGACCTGGGTCATGGTTCGCTCGCCGGCCTCATTTTTCAGGATCACATAGTGCCGGTCAGCCATGGCGGCGATCTGCGGCAGATGGGTCACGCAGAGCACCTGCTTTTCGGCTGAGAGTCCTGCCAGATGCTCCCCAACGCGCTGGGCTGCGATGCCCGACACGCCGGTGTCGATCTCGTCAAAAATCATGGTCGGTACGGGATCTCCCCGCGAAAGCACGCTCTTCAGCGCCAGCATGATGCGGCTGAGCTCGCCGCCCGAGGCGATGCGGCTGATACGGCCGAGCTCCTCCCCCCTGTTTGCCGACAGCAGGAAGCGCACCTCGTCTGCGCCGTTTGGGCCGAGCTTGCCGGTGTCGGCGACCTCGGTCCGAAAGCGGGCCGAGGGCATGCTGAGCTCATGAAGCTCCGTCTCCACCCGCTCGGCAAGCCTGCGGCCGGCCTGCACGCGCTCCTGGTGGAGCTTTGCCGCCAGCTCTGTACAGAGCTTCCGCTGCTTTTCCGCTTCCCTGTCAAGGTCTCGGAGGCGCTCATCGGAGGAAGAAATCTCGTCCAGCTCGCTGCGGCATCGTTCCAGATAGTCCTGCAGCTCGTCCGCCGGACGGCGGTATTTCCGTTCGAGACGCGAGATGTCTTTCAGGCGCTGCTCCAGGCGATCGTATTCCTCAGGAGAAAATTGCAGCGATTCCTGAAAATCGCGCAGCAGTTCCGCCGCATCCGAGAGCAGAAAACCGGCCTCGTCCAGTTTTTTCCCTGCCTCCGCCAGTTCCGGTGCCATGGCGGCGGCATGCCGGCAGTGCCAGGCGGCTTCCTGCGCCGTGTTCAGGGCGCCGCCGTCTCCGTCAAGAGCAGAGCGCGCACTCTGCAGCGACTCGGTCAGCTTTTCGGAATTGCGCAGCAGGTCTCTGCGTGCACTGAGTTCCTCCGTCTCGCCCGGTGAAACCGCGGCCTGTTCAAGCTCGGCAACCGTGTCACTGAGCAGGATTTGTCTGTGCTCCTTTTCCGCTTCATCCATCCGGAGTCGCTCCTGCTCCTCCCGGATGGCACAGAGCTTTCGGTAAGCGGTGCTGTATACATCGAAAGAAATCTCGCCGAAGCTGTCGAGGGCGGAAAGATGCCGCCGCTCATCAAGCAGCTTGAGGCCGTCATTCTGTCCGTGGATTTCAAGCAGCGCTTCTCCCAGCGCGCGCAGCTGGTTCAGGCTGACCGGACAGCCGTTTACACGGCAGCCTGTTTTTCCGTCCCGGCTCAGCCGGCGCTGAAGAATGAGTTCATCCCCATCTGCCTCGATCTCGTTCTCCTCAAGCCAGCCGGCAGCATCCGAGCGTTCAAAGACGGCTGTGACGGAGGCCTTCTCGGCCCCGCCGCGGATCAGATCCCTGCTCACGCGTGCCCCGGTCACCGCCGCGATCGCGTCGATGATGATACTTTTGCCCGCGCCGGTCTCACCGGTCAGGACGTTCAGGCCCGGGCCGAAACCGATATCCGCCTTTTCGATGACGGCAATGTTTTCAATCTGCAGTTCCTGTAACATGGGTCCTCAGTTTGGGATTCAAAACAGATTCCGGATTTCTTCGTACAGCCGCTGGGCAGCAGCGTTGTCGCGCATTGCCAGAAACGCCGTATCGTCCCCTGCCAGCGTGCCGACCAGGCCTTCGACCTTCATGGCATCCATGGCGCTGCAGGCGGCCGAGGCAAGGCCCGGAAGGGTCCGGATCACGAAAAGATTCTGCGCGATGTCATAGGACACGACGCTTTCCTTGAAAATCTTGCGCAGACGCAGCAGATGGTCGTCTGTATCGCGGCGTACGGAAACATAGCGGTAACCGCCGCCCGGAACGGTCTCCTTGGTCAGATGCATATCCCGGATATCCCGGGACAGTGTCGCCTGTGTGGTTTTGATGCCGTGCCGCTCGAGGGCATGCATCAGCTGGTTCTGGGTTTCGATTTCTTCCGTTGCAATAATCTCGAGAATCACTGTCTGTCTGTTGTTCTTCAAAACACCAGCTCCTTTCATACCAGTTTTTCGAGTTGACTGTAAAAATTGCGATTGCCAAGTTCAATCATTTTCACGATATGCTCGGAACAGGTAACAATCAGCCGGTCTCCGCTTTCCAGGTCGGCCACGGTATAGCCGTCGACCGCAAGGTAGGCCCGGCGGCCGGTGAGTTTTTCGGTCAGGATCGTGACAGTCCGGTCCGGTGACAGGACATAGGGCTTGGCGGACAGCGTGTGTGCACAGATCGGCGTCAGCAGAATGGCCCTGGCGTCCGGTTCGACGATCGGCCCTCCGGCAGAAAGAGAATAACCGGTCGAGCCGGTCGGGGTAGCGGCAATCAGGCCGTCACCGGAAAACGAAAACATCCTGACGCCGTCGGACCAGGCTGTAGGCCGGATACACTCGCCGTAGCCGTGAACCACGATGTCGTTCAGGGCACTGTCCTGCAGGATCGTCTCGCCGTCCCGCTGAAGCGCCAGCTTCAGCATCATGCGGCAGCTGATCGGCGCATCCGGCTTGAGCGCTTGAGGCAGAAGTGAAATCTCATCCGGCTCCAGTGCTGTCATGAAGCCCACCGTACCGAGGTTCACGCCGATAATCGGCACTTCAAAAACCTGCAGCGCGCGCACGACCGCAAGGATCGTCCCGTCGCCGCCGAGAACGATGGCATGGCTGAGATCCTCCCTCAGGTCGGAGAGTTCCCGAACCGGAAGCCCTTCCGGTGCCTGCCAGCCCTCCTCCGCAAACACGGGCGTGACACAGGCCGGTAAGCCCATCCCCTGCAAAATGGCAAGGCATCTTTTCGTGCAGGAAAGCTGATTGTCCCGGAAAGGATTCACACATACAGCAATCATGGCTGACCTCCGTGTGCGGCCTCAACAACGGCCGTAATCAGTGAATCCGGCATATGCTCCGCCGATTCGGTATTTCTCAGATGACAGAGGAACTCGATGTTGCCGTCTGCACCGCGGATCGGTGACCAGTCCAGGCCCTGCACCGCATAGCCGTCCTCCGCCGCGGCGTCCAGACAGGCGCGGATCACAGAGGCATGAACAGCCGGGTCCCGAACGATCCCCTTCTTCCCTACCTGTTCCCGCCCGGCCTCGAACTGGGGCTTGATGAGGCAGATATAATCGGCATTCTCCTTCAGGAAGGGACGGATAACCGGCAAAATCAGCCGGATCGAAATAAACGACACATCCATGACGGCGAGGTCCAGCTTTTCGGGCACCTGCTGCTCCGTCAGGTAGCGAAGGTTGCAGCGCTCGATGTTCACCACGCGCTCATCCTGCCGAAGCTTCCATGCCAGCTGGCCGTAACCGACATCCACCGCATAGACCTTCTTCGCGCCGCTCTGCAGCAGCACGTCCGTAAAACCGCCGGTGGAAGCGCCGCAGTCGATGCAGGTTTTCCCCGTTGGGTCCACGGAAAAGACCTGCAGTGCCTTTTCGAGCTTCAGACCGCCCCGGGAAACATAGCGCAGTGTGCTGCCGCGCACTTCCGGTTCAGCCTCCGGCTTCACCTGAAGCCCGGGTTTATCCGCCCGGCGCCCGTCAAGATACACCGCGCCGCTCATGATGAGGGCCTTGGCGCGCTCCCTGCTCTCGGCAAAGCCGCGTTCAAAAAGAAGCTGATCCAGACGAATCTTATCCATGTCTCAGGTTTTTGCGCAGAGCCGCACAGCTTCCTGCACGACCGTCTGCGCGTCAATCTGGAAATCACGCATCAGCTGTTCGCGGCTGCCGTGGGGAACGAGACCGTCGCCGAGATTCAGGAGCGCGGTGCGGACCGGAATGCCGGCCCTTGCCGCCTGGGCGGTCAGAACCGTCCCGATGCTGCCGGCGGAGCAGACCTCCTCGGCAATGATCATGCGTCCGGTCTTCTCAATCGACTGCCTCACCAGGGGGAAGACCTCTCCGTCGATCTCTGAGAGCTTGACAACGTCGGCCCGGATGTTCTTTCTCTCCAGTTCCTCCGCCGCTTTCAGCATCTCGCCCACCATCGTGCCGTAGGCTACAAGGGTGATATTCTCTCCGGAACGCAAAAGGTATTCCCGTTCGACGTGCACATCGTGATAGCCGCACTCGCCGCCGCGGGGATAGCGCAGCGCCACCGGTCCGGTCATATCCGTGACGGCAGTACGGAGCATGGCGCTAAGCTCACCGAAGCTCGCCGGACACAGGATTTTCATTCCCGGCACGGTACGCAGATAGGAAACATCGAAGATGCCGTGGTGGGTCTCGCCGTCGCTTCCGACCAGGCCGGCGCGATCGAGGCAGAACACCACATGCAGCTTCAGCAGCGACACGTCGTGTATCAGCATGTCAAAGCCGCGCTGCAGGAAGCTCGAATAGACCGCGAACACCGGGATCATGCCCTGCTTGGCCATTCCGGCCGACATCGCCGTCGCATGCCCTTCGGCAATACCGACATCCTGAAAGCGGTCCGGATAGCGCTTCGCAAAGCCCTCGAGGCCGGTGCCGAGCGTCATGGCCGCTGTGACCGCGACCACCCGGGGATTCTGTCCGGCTATGCCGCACAGGGTCTCGCCGAAGCAGTCCGAAAAACTGCGGCCGGTATCCTTTATTTCACCGGTGTTGGGGTCAAAGGGGCCGACCCCGTGATAGATTTCGGGATGTTCTTCCGCAAAGGCGCAGCCCTTCCCCTTCTTCGTCAGCACGTGCACCAGCACCGGCTCTTCCATGTCACGGGCCAGCCGCAGGACCGATTCCAGATCTTTCAGGCTGTGGCCGTCCACAGGGCCGAGATAATTCAGGCCCATAGCGGAGAACATGTTCACCGGCAGCAGGCGTTCCTTCAGGAATTCCTTCACCTCATGGCTGAAGGCGTAAATACCCGGTGTCCGGGAAACCGCGTCCCGGTACAGCCGTTTGAAGCGGATATAGCCCGGGCGGATCCGCATGCTCTGCAGCAGATGGGCTGTCCCGCCGACATTCGGGTCGATGGACATGTTGTTGTCGTTGAGGATGATGACCATCGGCTCTCCGCTGGCGGCAGCCGCGGCCAGGCCTTCATAGGCAAGCCCGCCGGTCAGCGCCCCGTCTCCGAGAACGCAGGCAACATCATAATGCTCGCCGCACAGGGTCCTCGCCTTTGCCATCCCCACCGCGACCGAGACCGAGTTGGAGGCATGGCCGGCGATGAAGGCATCGTCATCGGCTTCACGCGGTTTGGGGAATCCGGAGATGCCGCCGTACTGGCGCAGCGTGCCGAAGCGATCCCGGCGGCCGGTGATGATCTTGTGGACATAGCTCTGATGCCCGACATCGAAAACGATGCGGTCAACCGCCGTGTCATAGACGCGGTGAAGGGCCAGGGTCAGCTCCACGGCGCCCAGGTTGGACGCCAGATGTCCGCCGGTCTTGGAAACCGACTCGACAAGGAAGACGCGCATTTCATCCGCAAGGGTTTTCAGTTCCTCCTCGGACAGCGCCTTGATATCCGCAGAGGAGTCAATTCTGTTCAATACACTCATATCTTCAATTCTTCCGTTCGGCTAGCTTTTCGGCAAAAGCCTCGAGAAAGGCCGTGTCCCGGAAAGCACCGCGCAGCAAAGCAACGGCCTCGTCCGTCAGGCGCCGAATCTCGCGGCTGCATGCATCGGGGCCAAGCAGCGCCATGTAAGTATTCTTATTCTCTTCCCGGTCTGAGCCGACAGGCTTGCCGAGCTCGTCGGACGTGCTCAGCACATCCAGCATATCGTCACGGATCTGGAAAGCCAGGCCGATCAGCCGGCCGAATCGCAGGGCGGCTTTCTCCTGTTCCAGACTTCCGTCGGCAGCCGCCGTGCCCATGGCACAGCTCGCCGCCAGCAGTGCACCGGTCTTCCGCAGGTTGATCTCATCCAGTTCATCCGCCGAGAGAGTCTTCCCCTCGCCGATCATATCGAGGTACTGGCCGCCGCACATGCCGTCCATACCCACGGCATCGGCAAGCAGACGGGCGCAGCGAAGCCGGGCGCTTTCCGAAACACCCGCATGCAGGACGCTGCGGAAAGCCTCAGCCTGCAGCACATCGCCGGCCAGCGTCGCCACGCACTCACCGTATACGATATGATTTGTCGGCTTGCCGCGCCTGAGATCGTCATTGTCCATGCAGGGCAGATCGTCATGAATCAGGCTGTAGGCGTGCAGCATCTCGACCCCGCAGGCCACGTCCAGCGCATCCTCGGGCCTTCCGCCGCTGATGCGGCAGAATTCCAGAACCAGCATGGCACGGACGCGCTTGCCCCCGGCCAGCAGGCTGTAGCGTGCCGCCTCGGCAAAACCGTGCATCGGATCGCTTTCCGGCAGCCGGAAGTAGCCTTCCAGCGCCCTGTCTACCATTTTTTTATAGTTTTCTGCCGTCGGCAGCCACTCATTCTTCAAAGGGAATTTCCTCCGTCTCGTCGTCATCTCCTCGTCGAAGCAGGCTGACCTTCTGCTCTGCCTCCTCCAGCTGACTGCTGCAGAGCGCAAGAAGACCCGACCCCTCCTCAAAGAGGCGGATCGATTCTTCCAGCGGGATATCCCCTTTTTCCAGATGGCTGACAATCTCTTCCAACCGTTTCATGGCTTCTTCAAAGGAGAGCTTTTTGCGTGCCAAGGCTCAATTCCTCCTGTTTTTCAACTGTACATTCCGCGCTGCCGTCCTTCAGGCGCAGGCGAATTCTGTCTCCGGGCTGCAGCTGGTGTACGCTTGTGACCGGATTCCCCTTCCGGTCCCCTGCAATCAGATAGCCCCGCGCCAGAACCTTCAGCGGGCTCAGGGCATCCAGGGCTGCGGCACAGTGTGTCAGGCGGTTTCGCTTTCCGATCAACTGCCGCTGCCCGGCGGAGGAAAGACGCTCGCACAGGCGATCCAGCTCGAGCCTGCGCAGATCGACAAAGGCTGACGCGTCCTTCAGGACCGGCCGGGAAGCCTGCAGTTCCAGGCGCCGACGCTTTTCGCGGAGCACGCGGTCCATCCCCTGGCGAAGCCGCAGCTCATATCCGTACAGATAATCGGCAATCTCCTCCCGGTCGGGAACGGCGATCTCGGCTGCGTTGGAAGGGGTGGAGGCTCGCCTGTCCGCGACAAAATCGCAGATCGTCACGTCCGGCTCATGGCCGACGGCAGAGATAACGGGAATTCGCGATGCATAAACCGCTCTCGCTACCCGTTCGTCGTTGAAGGCCCATAGGTCCTCCAGCGAGCCGCCGCCCCGTCCGGTGATGATGAGATCCGCCGCAGATATGCTGTTCACCCAGCGGATCGCCTCGGCAATCTCGCCCGGAGCCTCAGCCCCCTGTACCCGCACCGGCACCACCAGCACCCTGGACAGAGGCCAGCGGCGTCCGAGAATACGGATCATGTCATGTACCGCAGCGCCGGCCGATGAGGTCACCAGCGCGATCCGGCCCGGGAAGGCCGGCAGCGGTCTTTTCCGGTCTTCATCAAAGAGACCTTCCTTCTGCAGTTTCTGCTTGAGCTGTTCGAAGGCAAGCTGCAGATCGCCGATGCCGTCGGGAATCAGGGCACTGCAGTAAAGCTGATACGCGCCGTCGCGCTGATAGACCCGCAGCGCACCGAGAGCACAGACCTTCATGCCATTCTCCGGGCGAAAGCGCAGCCTCACCGCACTCGAGCGGAACATGACGCAGCGCAGACTGCTGTCCTGATCCTTCAGGGTAAAATAGTGGTGCCCTGAGGGATAAACCTTATAATTAGACAGTTCGCCCAGGACAGCGAGATCGGCAAAGCGCAGATCAGACTCGATCCGGTCCCGGACAAGGGCGTTCAGCTCGCTGACCGTCAGAGTCAGGGCATCCGGCCTCATTCCGTCTGGGCAGGCTTCTCCGCCCGCAGGAAGCTGCCGAGCACCCCATTGATGAATGCGGCCGCCTCGGGAGAATCAAAGGTTTTGGCAAGCTCCACAGCCTCGTTGACGGACGCCCCTTCCGGAATATCGTCAAAATACAGGATCTCGCACAGCGCGGTGCGCAGAATGGCCCGCGTTGCCGCAGAAAGGCGCTCTGTCTTCCAGCCCCGCGCGTAACTGGCGATCTGATCGTCCAGTGCGGGCAGGTGTTCGGAAACCGTTTCAACCAGGCGTCGGATGTAGGAAAGGGCTTTCTCGTCCGGCTGTTCCTCAAAGCCGGTATCCTCTCCCCTGAGTGTCTCATAATGCTCCGGCGAGAAGAACAGTTCAAATGCCTCGCCGGCAGACAGTTCATTCAAATCCATAGAAAACAGAAGCTGAACCGCGATCTGTCTGGCAGTCTTTCTGGTCATATCCTCCTCCGGTTTATCGGTCGAACGAGATGCCGGAGACGTGGACATTCACCTCCGCGTCCCCAAAACCCGTTGTCGCCTGAATCACATCCCGAACCGCATTCTGGACGGCCTTCGCCACACTGACCACATTGCTGCCGTAAGATACCGTGATAATGGCATCGGTAATGATCCGGTTGTCGTCAAGTCGGATCGTCACACCCTTGGGCAGGGTTTTCAGCCCGATCATCTCAGCCAGTTCCGCGCCGGCCGTGGTGGAAAGGCCGGAAACGCCCTCGACCTCGGTTACCGCCGCATGGACGATGCTTGAGATCACGTCCTCGGATATGTTGATGCTGCCGTTTTCTTCCCGGTAGCTGATATAGTTGTCGCTCATCATCGCGCCTCCATAATAATCATACAGAGTGATTGTATCACGAACTGCACAAAAAAGATAGTCTCATTTCGGAAAAAGCAATCTTCTGATTGAAACCTTTGCAGAAATATGGTATATTCTTTCCCACATCAACTGGGAGGTCAGTTTATGGAAATGAAAATCATGCTTGCGGCGGCGCTGTTCTTTGCAGGCTTTCTTTGGGTGTATCTCATTATCCGGCAGCTTCTCTTCAATCTTGCAGTCGCCTATCCGACCCTGAACAAGATGAAAGCACTCAAAGAGGATCTCATCGTGATCGGCGCCTGGCGCTATACGCATATTTCGATGGCCGTATGCATTCTCTTTTCCGCTGTGGTGCTTTTTATCGTGTTCCGCTTCTGCCCGACCTACATGCTCATTTCGTTCGGGGTTGGCTCGCTGATCTGCTTTCTGTTTCTGGTCACGAAGATCAAACCGGAGAACAAAGCCATGTTTGACAGCTTCTGCAATGCCTACTGCCGTTTTGTGCCGGATGATGAACTGAGAACCCTCATGTTTGAGAAGGAGTACAAAAAGATCGACCGGCGGCTGCGGGAGCTTGGCTGCAGCGCCAGCTTCGTTCCGGAGTTCAAAAAAGAATCTTAAGACAGAAGAAAACGGCAAAACCATTTGCAGGGGGACGGTTCCGGTGGGACCGTCCCCCTGTCTTTGTTTTCTGCTGTCAGTCTTATGACAGTCTTAAGAGCATGGTTTTCTTTACCGCGCGGACAATGTTTTCATAACCGGTGCAGCGGCAGAAGTGCCCGGACATGCGGATGCGGATTTCCTCGTCCGAAAGCAGGCGGCCTTCGCTGAGGATCTCCGTCGCGCTCATGATCGCCCCCGGGGTGCAGAAGCCGCACTGAACGGCGGCCTCGTCAATAAAGGCCTGCTGAATATCCGAGAGCTCTCCGTTCGGGCCGGCAAGGCCCTCCAGGGTGAGAATCTCTCGGCCGTCTGCCCAGACGGCAAGAAAGAGGCAGGAATTGACTGCCTCACCGTCAACGAGGACGGTGCAGGCGCCGCATTCACCGACCTCGCAGCCCTTCTTCACGCTGGTCAGGCGAAATTCGCCGCGAAGAAAATCGGTCAGAGAAGCACGGACGTCCACCGCGGCTTCCCTCAGCCTGCCGTTTACCGTGCATCGGATCACCTGAATCTGCTTACTCATGGATGACACCCCCTGCACGTTTTACGGATTCCAGAAACATCCTCTTTGCCAGTTCCCCGGCGATCTGCTCGCGGAGCGCTCTGGATGCCCGCCAGCCGTCC
>Ga0310694_10002305_pt1 | contig 19817 bp, 16 predicted proteins | sample 174DNAGHGhighgp2_FD_203884 | JGI IMG/M metagenome (GOLD analysis project Ga0310694, IMG submission 203884) | Sheep rumen microbial communities from Palmerston North, Manawatu-Wanganui, New Zealand - 1742 DNA GHGhigh gp2 (v2) (version 2) | ecosystem: Host-associated > Mammals > Digestive system... | reverse complement strand
ATACGACGAGGAGTATGACAGTTACTCCTGCACGATGGAGCTGGATGAGGACGAGATGTACGATTTTCTGACGGGAGAGCGGAAGCAGTGTCCGTTCTACCAGGCCGGAAATGAGTATCAGATCGTGAAGCATCAGATGTAACGGGGGAAGCATGCTGCTGCGGTCTCTCTACGAAATCCTGATCCGTCCCGTGGAATACCTGATCGGTGTGGTATTCCGTGTGATGTATGACCTCCTCGGACGTGAAGGCGCTGCGATCCTCTCGGTGAGCATCGTCGTCAGTCTGCTTACGCTTCCGCTGTATCTGCGTGCGGATGCGGTACAGGAAGAGGAGCAGGAAAAACAGAAAAAGATGGAGCGCTGGATCGGTCATATCCGGAACTCTTTTACCGGGGACGAGCGCTATCTCATGCAGACGGCTTACTACCGCGAGATGCATTACCGTCCTCTCGATGCGTTCAAGGGGACGATCTCGCTTCTTTTGCAGGTTCCCTTTTTCCTGGCGGCTTATCGCTATCTGTCCACACTGAAAGTACTGCAGGGAGCGGCGTTCGGTCCGATCGCCGATCTCGGCGCGCCGGATGAACTGCTGGCGGTCGGAGGGGTAAAGATCTGCATCCTCCCGATCCTGATGACGGCGATCAACTGTATCTCCGGCACGATCTATACGAAGGGGCATCCGGTCAAACAGCGGATTCAGGTCTATGTGCTGGCACTGGTCTTTCTGGTGCTGCTCTATAACAGTCCCGCAGGGCTCGTGCTTTACTGGACGATGAACAATCTCTTTTCCCTAGGAAAAAATATCGTACAGAAGCTGGCAGGCCGCAGAAAGAAAACGGAGACTAGCGGGAAAGCGTCTGCGCTTCCGCGGGGAGAGGAAACGACGGGCGGTCTTATACGGCTGCTGCTCCTGACGCTTACGATCTTCCTCGGAGCATACATCCCGCTGTCCGTAGTCGCGGCTTCTCCCGCGGACTTCGTCAATCTGTTTTCCTATGTATCGCCGCTTCGTTATGTATGGTTTGCGTTCTGCGTTTTTGCCGGTCTGTTCCTCGTATGGGGAGGTGTGATCGACAGCGTGGTCACCCGACGCGGCAGGGAGGTTTTCGGCTATCTTCTGTTCCTGCTGCTTGCGGCGGGGCTCATCGATTTCATGTTTTTCTATCCGGAGATCGGAATGGTCTCGCGGGAATTGACCTTTGACTGGACGCCGCGCTTTGCGATGCGGATCAAGGTCATCAACCTCCTGGTGCTGCTGGCCGTTGCTGTGGTGACAGCGCTCCTGTACCGGAAGAAAAAACGTCTCGTCTTTTCACTTTCCCTGATCGTGTGTCTGTCGCTTGGGGCGTTTTCCTGCTATCAGCTCGTCCGTACTCAGAGCCGCCTGAAGGAGATCCTCGCGGAGAACGACGTGAGCGGAACGGATGCGGCCCTGCATTTTTCCCAGACGGAGAAAAACGTGGTCATCATCATGACGGACCGTGCCGTGGGGGCTTACCTGCCGTTTCTTCTGGAGGAAAAACCGGAGCTGGCGGGGCGTCTGGACGGATTTACTTTTTACCCCAATACCGTATCCTCGGGACTTTGTACGAACTACGGCGTTTCCGCGGTCTTCGGCGGCTATGACTATACGACGTCCGGGATGAATGCGAGGAGCGATGAACTTTTGAAAGACAAGCACAATGAGGCGCTGAAACTCCTGCCGATCCTGTTTACGCAGGCCGGTTATACGGCAGAGACTTTTGACGCGCCCTACGGAAATTACCGCATGCCTTCGGATCTGTCCGTGTTTGACGGGATGGAGGGAGTGAGTGCAGGCCGCCTTGAGGGACGGTTTGCGACCGCATACGGCGGGGAGGAACATGAGCGCCGTGTGGAACGCAATTTCTTCTTTTACAGTATCTACAAGATCGTTCCTTCTTTCCTGCAGGATGATGTTTATGATGACGGGGAGTATCTCTCCACGGACGTGCTGGCCGGAGACGAGGCGTTCCTGGAAGCGTATGCGGCGCTCAGCCATCTGGGTGACATGACGGCGGCGGACGCGGAAAAAGGAAACTTCATCATGATCTGCAACAATACCACGCATGAGCCGACGATCCTGCAGCTGCCGGATTATACGGTGACGGAGGAGACGGACAATTCGGCATTCGGAGACATCGCGGCGGACAAGGAAGCCGGCGGGAGGATCCTGCATTTTGACCGGGAGAACCTGAAGCAGTCACTGGGACAGTATCATGTGCATATGCGGGCGATGCTGGAGATCGCCGACTGGTGCGATTGTCTGAAAGAGCTCGGAGTCTATGACAACACCAGGATCATCGTGGTCGCCGATCACGGCCGCGCGACCGGCGGGATGGAGGATGCGTTCATGATCGACGGGATCGATGCGCTTGCGGCAAACCCGATGCTTCTGGTCAAGGATTTTGATGCGCACGGCTTTACGACGGATCCTTCTTTTATGACGAATGCCGATGCCCCGGCGCTCGCTCTTTCGGGGATCGTTACGGATCCGGTCAATCCCTTTACCGGACATCCGGTAGACCTTTCCGGCAAAGCAAACGGGATGGATATCTTCTGGGCCTATGAGGGTGATATCTACAAAAACAACGGGACGACTTTTATTCCGGCGGATGCGGAGATCTATCATGTAAACGGAGAGATCTTTGAGGAAGAAAACTGGAGCCGGGTGCGATAAACCAAAGGAACCGGCAACGCGATGAAAGGCGGGCCGGACAAATGCGAAGCGAGAGGCAGGAGGAACGGGAGCAGAATGGTCGTAGTCAGGATCGACGGCGGACTCGGAAACCAGCTTTTTCAATATGCGATGTACCGTTATGCCGGGACCGTGGTCCCGCCGGAAACGGTCTGCATGGATCTTAACAGTTTTAATCCTCATCAGAGCGGCACGGTCGCCGATTATTTTCCGATCGAACGAAAACAGGCGGATGCGGGAACGATACGGTATTTCCACCGGAACGGTCTCTGGCATGCGCTGCGCTTTACCGACCGTCTGGGACTGACCGGTGCAAACTATTACCGGGAGGAAGATCTGACCGGGAGGGACCTTACGGAAATCCTGAAACAGAAGCGTGTGTACCTTCGCGGCTATTGGCAGAAGTCCTGCTATGCTTCCGCTGCGGAGGAAATCCTCCGGAAGGAACTGGATCTTTCCGGGGCATTGGATGATCCGGCGCTTCCGGAGGCGGTGGCGGAGAAAAACCGTGCGCTGCTGGAGCGGATCGAGAGTTCGGAATCGGTGGCGGTCCATGTGCGGGGCGGGGATTATATCACGCATGCGCACAGTTACGGAGGGATCTGTACGGAGGAGTATTACCGCTCGGCGGTGGAGAAGATCTGCGGGAGTGTGGCAGATCCGGAGTTTTTCCTGTTTACGAATGATGAGGCATATCTGCAGACGTTCCGCAGTGCCTGGGAAGGGAAGAAGGTCTGTCTCGCGGAAGGCAATGACGAGGAGCACGGGCAGCTGGATCTGTATCTGATGAGCCGGTGCAAACATCATATCATTGCGAACTCCAGCTTCAGCTACTGGGGAGCCTGGCTCGGGAAGCATCCCGGACAGAATGTGATCCTGCCGAAACGCTGGGACAGTGAGCGGGACAGTGCGGAACTGGCGCTTCCCGGCTGGATCCGGATCGGGGACTGAGACACGGTTTGCGCAGCCCGGCTTTTCTTGCAATTAAAGGCGGGATAAGGTAGAATGTCCCTTGTTGCAAAAATACGATACGCCGCGTACCGAAAACGTACGAAAGCGGCGGGAACGGAAAGATGATGACGGAAGAAATGACAACGGAAGAGGAACGGGAACGCTTTGAACTCTCGTTTTCGAGATTAAAGGAGATCACGGAAGAGGAAGGGACCCTTCCCGAAAAGTGGCTTTCCTGGTTTAAGAAGCAGGCAGAGCTTTTGCTTTTCTGCGAAGAGATCATAGCAACGAGGCAGCAGGTTTCGGATGCGGTCTTAAAAGAACGGAACCGGCGGCTTTATGAGGACATCCTTCCGGAGAATTATGCGGAAAGCTACTGCAATCCGGCGAAAAGCGTCCGGGTCTTCGGGCAGAGTACCGGCCGGCTGGTGTCGGCGGTGGCGGCGGAGATGCGAAGCGCCATCCCCGGTGCATTCGAAGGCGAGCGGGAGGAACTCCTGATCCGTGCGGAGTTCCTGCTGGAGCTCTACGGGATCGTAATGGATGCGGCTGCGGATAAGACCGAGCCCGAATATTCGTACCTGCGGGATGCTCTGTACTTTTTCATCAGCGATTATGCGGACCGGAAGAGCGAACGCCGCGTGGAGGAAATGGTGGTACCGGATCTCGGGATCGCCGTCGGGATTTTGGAAGATGCGGACCTTTCGACGACGGACTACCTCTACCGCTACGGGGAATATATCACGGAGAATGAGCTGCGCTTTGCGGCTTATATCAATGCACTGCCGCAGGAGAAGATCGACCGGATCGCAGATACTTATACGGAAGGCTACCGTCTCGGTTTTATCCGGACGGGAAAGGATCTTTCCGTCAAGAAAACGGTGAACATCCGTTATCCGATCGGAGCGGAGAGGATCATCCGGAAGGCGGTCGCGACATTCCGCGGCATGGGGCTTTCTCCGGTGATCTACCGCGCGAAAGACAGTCTCTTTACCGGGCGCGGCGTACGCAAAATGGGATATTACGGGGCAAACCCGAACCGGCAGTACGATTATGACCATAAGGAAGACATCGGACTGATCCTGGACGGACAGTTTGTCACGAGAAAACTGGAATGCCTCGAGGCCGGATTTGCGGCCTACCGGCAGCAGGCGAAGGACCATGCAGGCCCGGCCGTGATGGAGACCTTCGGGGAAGATCCGTTCACACCGGCAAACTGCGAGGAGGCAGTACGCCTGACGAAAGACCAGCAGACACTGGATGTCCGTTACCGTACGGAAAGCACGAGGATCACGACGACGTATATCCCGGGGAAAGAGCGGAGCTTTACGATCATTTCCCTGCCGGTGCCCGAGATCGCGGATACGGAGGAGCGCTTCGGAGAGATCTTTGATGCGGTGCTTCGGATCAACACCCTGGACTATCAGACCTATGAGGGCATCCAGAGCACGATGATCGAAGCGATGAACGAAGCATCTTTCGTGCATATCAAGGGAATGGGAGAAAACCGCACGGATCTTAAGGTGGCACTGTATCCCCTGACGGATCCGGAAAAACAGGCGATCTACGAAAACTGCGTGGCGGATGTCAACATCCCGGTCGGCGAGATCTTTACGACGCCGGTGTTGAAAGGCACGAACGGGACCCTGCATGTCAGCCGCGTCTACTTAAACGGTCTCGAGTTCCGGGATCTGACGGTGACTTTTACCGACGGCATGGTCACGGACTATGACTGCGGCAATTTCGCGGACCCCGCGGAAAACCGCCGTTATTTTGAAGATAACGTCCTTTTCCATCATAAGACGCTTCCGATGGGAGAGGCGGCGATCGGAACGAACACGCTCGCCTACGTACTTGCACGCCGCTACGGCATCGAGGAGCGGCTGCCGATCCTGATCGCGGAAAAGACCGGACCGCACTTTGCGCTCGGTGATACCTGTTATTCCCATGCGGAGGGCAACCATAAGGAAAATCCGGACGGCCGTGAGATCGTAGCGAAGGACAACGAGATCTCGCTCCTGCGCGACACCGAGCCGGACAAGGCTTACTTCGGCTGTCACACGGACATCACTCTTCCCTACGACGAACTCGGTCTCCTGGAGGGGATCCGTTCCGACGGCAGCACGATCCCGATCATCGATAACGGTCGCTTCGTCCTTCCCGGGACAGAGAAATTGAATGAGGCATTCGACGAGAAGGAGTAATTTGAAAGCATAGTTAGCAGGATACTGTTGGGCTCGAGGAAACGAGATTATCTAAGCGAGACCCTTCCGAACGTCCTCACTTAACGAGTGCGAAGCACGAGTTTAGTGAGGTTACGTGAGGAAGGGAGCGGGAGCGTGTCGAGCGTGATAACTCGTTTCCGAGAGCAGAAAAGATATGGAGGTATGAGATTATGGCACAGGTAAGCATTGTAATGGGCAGCGATTCCGATATGCCCGTGATGAAGAAGGCAGCAGAGGTGCTCGAGGAACTCGGCATTGAGTTTGAGATGCGGATCATTTCGGCGCACCGCGAGCCGGACGTATTTTTTGAGTATGCCAAGACGGCGGAGGAGCGCGGCGTGAAAGTCGTGATCGCGGGAGCCGGCATGGCAGCACATCTGCCGGGCATGTGTGCGGCGATCTTCCCGATGCCGGTCATCGGGATCCCGATGCATACGACTTCCCTCGGCGGACGCGATTCCCTGTACTCCATCGTACAGATGCCGAGCGGGATCCCCGTTGCAACGGTTGCGATCGGCGGCGGAACGAACGCGGGACTTCTCGCGGCCAAGATCCTTGCGACCTCGGATGCGGCCCTTCTGGCAAAACTGAAGGATTACAGCAAGAGTTTAAAAGAGGCGGTCGAGAAAAAGGACGCGCGTCTGCAGGAAGTGGGCTTTCAGGCATATTGAAGAAAAACGGGCTTGCAATGCAATAAAATCTTCGATAAAATGATTATTTGTGCGGGGGAAGCACGTATCATTCATGCAGGGGTACCTGCGGAAACGGAGTGTGAGAATGGATTATAAAAATGCCGGAGTCGATATCGAGGCGGGATACAAGTCCGTAGAACTGATGAAGCAGTACGTTTCACGGACGATGCGGCCGGAGGTCCTGGGAGGGATTGGAGGCTTTTCGGGTGCCTTTTCGCTGGCAAAGATCAAGGATATGAAGAAACCGACGCTGGTGTCCGGTACGGACGGCGTGGGAACGAAGATCAAGCTGGCGTTTCTTCTGGATAAGCATGATACGGTCGGGATCGACTGCGTCGCGATGTGCGTGAATGACATCGCGTGCGCGGGCGCGGAGCCGCTGTATTTCCTGGACTATATTGCCTGCGGAAAGAACTATCCGGAAAAGATCGCACAGATCGTCAAGGGTGTCGCGGAGGGCTGTGAACAGGCCGGCTGCGCACTGATCGGCGGAGAAACGGCGGAGCATCCGGGACTCATGCCGGAGGAAGAATACGATCTTGCCGGCTTTGCGGTAGGTGTCGTGGAAGAGGATGAGATGATCCTCGGCAATGACATCAAAGCCGGAGACGCACTTGTCGGGATCGCGTCGAGTGGTGTACATTCCAACGGTTTTTCGCTGGTAAGAAAGGTATTCTCCCTGTCGACGGAGAGCCTGATCCGATACAATAACGAGCTGGGTTGCGCGCTTGGAGAGGCGCTGCTGACCCCGACGAAGATCTACGTGAAGGCTTTGAAGGCCGTACGCGATGCGGGCGTGACGATCAAGGGCTGCAGCCATATCACGGGCGGCGGTTTCTATGAGAATATCCCGCGTATGCTGCCGGAGGGCATCGGTGCCATCGTCGAGCGGAAGAGCTATGAAGTGCCGGCGATCTTTAACCTGCTGCAGAAGACCGGCGGGATCGAGGATCATGTGATGTACAACACCTACAACATGGGACTCGGTATGATCCTGGCGGTGGATCCGGCGCAGGCAGATGCGACGGTAAAAGCACTGAAAGCGATCGGCGAGGAAGCTTACATCGTCGGAGAGACCGTGGCCGGAGCACATGAGGCAACGGTAAAGTAAAAGGAGAGAAACGATGCGAGTAGCGGTCTGTGTATCGGGCGGCGGGACAAACCTGCAGGCGATCATCGATGCGGTACAGAACGGAACGATCCGGAATACGGAACTGGTCCGCGTCATTTCGAACAAGCCCGGGGCCTATGCGCTGGAGCGTGCGGCGAAGGCCGGGATCGAAGGTGTGACGGTCGACCGGAAAGCGTATGCGGACAAAGCGGCTTTTGAGGATGCGCTCCTTGCGGCCGTGGATGAGGCAAAGCCGGATCTCGTCGTACTGGCGGGCTTTCTGGTGGTGCTGCCGGCGAAGATGGTGGAACGGTATCGCCGGAGGATCGTCAATATCCATCCTTCGCTCATCCCTTCTTTTTGCGGGGATGGGTTTTACGGACTGAAGGTGCATGAGGCTGCACTGGCGCGGGGCGTCAAAGTTACGGGAGCAACCGTACATTTTGTGGATGAGGGGACGGATACCGGACCGATCATTGCGCAGAAGGCGGTGGAGATAAAAGAGGGCGACACGCCCGAGATCCTGCAGAAACGTGTGATGGAGGAGGCGGAATGGATCCTTCTCCCGCAGGTCATCGACGGGATCGCCAACGGAAAAATAAGCTACGGGGAGAAATGATCTTATGAACGTGCTTTTGGTCGGCGGCGGCGGAAGAGAACATGCCATTGCCACATGTATCAGAAAAAATCCCGCGGTGGAAAAGTTTTACTGTGCACCGGGAAATGCCGGGATCGCACAGCTCGCGGAGTGTGTTCCCATCGGAGTGATGGAGTTTGACAAGCTGACGGCTTTTGCCAAAGAAAAGGCGGTGGACTTTGTCATTGTTGCACCGGATGATCCGCTGGCAGCGGGTCTGGTGGATGCCTTTGAGGAAGCGGGCATCCGTGCGTTCGGACCGCGGAAGAATGCGGCGATCCTGGAGGGAAGCAAGGCGTTTTCCAAGGATCTCATGAAAAAATACGGGATCCCGACGGCTGCTTACGAGAACTTCGATGATCCCGACAAGGCGCGGGAATACCTCGCGACGGCGAACTACCCGATCGTATTAAAGGCGGACGGCTTGGCGCTGGGCAAGGGTGTACTCATCTGCAACACGAAGGAAGAGGCCCTGGACGGCGTAAAGGAGATCATGGAGGATAAGAAGTTCGGAACGGCCGGGACGCGCATGGTCATCGAGGAGTTCATGACGGGGCGTGAGGTTTCGGTCCTGACATTTACGGACGGAAAGACGCTTCGTGTGATGTCTTCCGCACAGGATCATAAGCGTGCGAAGGACAACGACGAAGGACTCAATACCGGCGGTATGGGGACGTTCAGCCCGAGCCCGTTCTTTACCAAAGAGATCGCGGACGAGTGCATGAAGACGATCTTCCAGCCTACTGTGGATGCGATGCGTTCCGAGGGGCGCGAGTTCAAGGGTGTTATCTTTTTTGGTCTGATGCTGACGAAGGACGGACCGAAGGTGCTCGAGTACAATGCGAGATTCGGTGATCCGGAGGCACAGGTCGTACTGCCGCGGATGAAGAACGATCTTCTGGAGGTCATGGAGGCCTGCGTTGACGGTACTCTGGAAAAGATCGACCTCCGGTTTGAAGACAATGCGGCGGTCTGCGTGGTACTTGCATCCGACGGATATCCGCTTTCCTACGAGAAGGGCTTCGAGATCCGCGGTCTGGACCGCTTCGACGGGAAGGATGACTATTTCTGCTTCCACGCGGGAACGAAGGAAAAGGACGGCAAGGTCGTGACGAACGGAGGCAGGGTACTCGGCGTGACGGCGACGGGAACGGACCTGAAAGAGGCACGCAAAAAAGCATACGAAGCGACGGAATGGGTGGAGTTCGACAATAAGTACATGCGAAACGACATCGGTAAGGCGATCTTCGAAGCGTAAATCGTGCTGGAAAATTTATTTCAACTGTGATATAATGATACTTTGAGTGAGAAAAAGGCGTGAGGAGAGCGCCGGGAAGGAACATGGTATGGAAAAAACAAGAACAGCAACAATCGTGAAGTACGTGCTGGCACTGGCAGTTGCGGTCAGCGTACTTCTCACGGCGCGCCTCTTTGCACAGGCAGCGAGCACCGCAGGCGAAGGCGGCACGGTTGAGGTCAATACGACCGACGTTAACGTGCGTGTGAGCGCGGATGCGGGCAGCCAGAAGGTCGGTCAGGTAACGACGGGCGAGAAGTTTACGGTCCTCGGTTCCACGACCGGTGCAGACGGTAAGCTTTGGTACAATATTTCCGGTACGATCGGCGGGCAGGAGACCACCGGATACATCCGGAGTGATTTCGTAAACGTGATCGACGCCGGCAACGGCGGCGGTGCATCGGAGGGCGGGGACGCAGATGCTCCGGAGACCAGTGAAGAGCCGGAAGCTTCCGAACCGTCCGGAGAGGATGTAACCTCTTCGATCAGCAACACCTCCTATGCGGCAACGGCACTGCAGCCGGAGTCGGATCCTCCCGTGATCCCCGAGGGATTCACCGAGATCAAGCTCAAGGTCGCGGGTGCGGATGATGTCCGTGGCTGGAGCAACGGCAAGTTCACGATCTTCTACGGCAGCGACCAGGCGTATACCGGCTGGTTCCTGTATGAGAATGAGACCTATCGTTATGTTCGTTACACCGATTTCCTCCTGAACATGGGAACCGGCAGCGATGAAGGCAAGTCCAAGGGCGGAAACGGACTCAACATCTTCCTTCTGGTACTCTGCATCATCCTTGCTGCGGCATGTGTAGTCATGGGGATCAAGCTTTTCGGCAATCGTGATGATGATTATGATGACGATGACGACGATGATGAGGAGGATGACGGTGATTTCCGCCCGGCAAAGCGCGGCGGTGACAGACCGCAGCGTGAGAGTGCCCGTCCGGTGAGACCGGGACAGGGCGGAGCGGCGGCAGGAAGCCGTCCGGTCAGCGCGAGAAGCGCAGAGGGCGGAGCGAGACCGCAGCGTCCGGCAGGAGACAGACCGGTACGCCAGGGCAGACCGGCAGAGGGCGGAGCAAGACCGCAGCGCCCGGCAGGAGACAGACCGGTACGCCAGGGCAGAGCTCCCGAGGGCAGCGCACGTACGGTAGCGGCCCCGACGAGACGTTCCGGCGGAGCACAGCAGGTACGTCAGAGCCGTCCGGCAGATGACTTCGATGATGAAGATTAAAACAGAATAAGTATTTCAAAACAAGGCCGTTTATGCTATGATAGTATAAACGGCCTTTTGTTTTGAAAGCTGTCGTTGAAACATGATGTCAGGAAGAAGAAACAATGTCTGATTTTACCGAAAAAGCGCAGATCGCGCTTCGATACGCACAGGATCTGTCAAAAGAAATGCACAGCGGCTACGTGGGAACGGAGCATATCCTGATCGGTCTCCTGCGGGAAGGCAGCGGAGTTGCCGCCAAGATCCTGCGGGAAAACCGGGTGGATGAGATCCCTCTCCTGGAGATCATGCGTGAGCGGATCGAGCCCCAGGGAGGACTTTTGCTGAAGGAAAGCCGTGAGTATTCGGTCAAGGCCAGAGAGGTCCTGCGGGAGGCGTCGGCTGCGGCAAAGGAAAGCAGCGAGCGTCTGATCGGTACGGAGCATCTGCTGATCGGACTCTTTGTGGTGAAGGACAATATCGCGATGCGCCTGATCCAGACCTGCGGGACGGACCTGCAGCGCCTGTATAAAAGCGCCATCCGCTACGTAGGGGAAAAGGAAGGCGATTACATCAAGCGTAAGGTCGGACGCCGGGCACAGCGGGGCGATGCCGGCACACAGATGATCGCACAGTACGGAAAGGACCTGACGGCGGAGGCCAGGGCAGGAAAACTCGATCCCGTCATCGGACGAAAGGATGAGATCCGCCGCGTGATCCAGATCCTCAGCCGCCGTACCAAGAATAATCCCTGTCTCGTGGGAGAGCCGGGTGTCGGCAAGACGGCGATCGTTGAGGGGATCGCCAACAGCATCGCTTCCGGTGAGGTACCCGATACGATCCGGGAGAAGCGCATCATCACGATGGATCTCTCCGGCATGGTCGCGGGGAGCAAATACCGGGGAGAGTTTGAGGAGCGTTTAAAACGCCTGATGGAAGAGGTGATCGCAAGCGAGGATGTGATCCTTTTCCTCGACGAGATCCATACGATGATCGGAGCCGGCGGAGCAGAGGGCTCCATCGATGCGTCCAATATCCTGAAGCCCGCACTGGCCCGCGGACAGATCCATCTGATCGGGGCGACGACGGTCGCGGAATACCGTAAGTATTTCTCGCGGGATGCTGCACTGGAACGCCGTTTCCAGCCGGTGAACGTCGAGGAGCCGACGGTGGAGGAGACCATCGAGATCCTGAAGGGCATTGCGCCGAAGTACGAGGAGCATCACGGACTGAAGATCCTGCCGGAAGCGATCGAAGCGGCGGCCAGACTTTCCGAAAGATATATCAGTGACCGTTATCTGCCGGACAAGGCGATCGACCTGATCGATGAGGCGGCGGCGGCCAGACGGCTGAAGGGTATGATCCTCCCGCCGAAGCTGAAGGAACTGAAAGAAGAGATCGCGTTAAAAGATGACCAGATCGAACGTTCCATCCGGATCGAAGCATTCGCCCAGGCCGGGGAACTGAAGCAGGAGCAGATCCGGCTGAAGAAGAAGCTGGAGAGCATGGAAGCGGCCTATGAGAAAAAGAGTCGCGAAAACGGTCCTGCCGTAGATGAAAATGCGATCGCGGAGGTCGTCAGTATCTGGACGAAGATCCCGGTCAAAAAACTGGCGGAAAAGGAAAGCGCCAGACTTCTTCGCCTGGAGGATGAACTGCATAAACGCGTTATCGGTCAGAACGCGGCGGTTAGCGCCGTCTCCCGTGCGATCCGCAGAGGCCGCGTGGGACTGCAGGATCCGAAACGGCCCATCGGTTCGTTCCTTTTCCTGGGACCTACCGGCGTCGGCAAAACGGAGCTTTCCAAGGCGCTGGCGGAGCTGGTCTTCGGCTCGGAAAATGCGCTGATCCGCGTGGATATGTCGGAATACATGGAGCCGCATTCGGTCTCCAAGATGATCGGTTCCCCGCCCGGCTATGTCGGACACGAAGAGGGCGGACAGTTGTCCGAAAAGGTCCGGCAGAATCCGTATTCGGTGATCCTTTTTGACGAGGTGGAAAAAGCTCATCCGGACGTCTTTAACATCCTGCTCCAGGTGCTGGATGACGGACATATCACGGATGCCCAGGGACGCAAGGTCTCGTTCAAGAATACAATCCTGATCATGACCAGCAACGCGGGGGCACAGCGGATCGTGGCGCCGAAGAATCTGGGCTTTGCCGCGCGGACGGATGAAAAGATCGAGTACGAGCGGATGCGGGACGGCGTGATGGAGGAAGTCCGCCGGATCATGAAGCCGGAGTTCATCAACCGTATCGATGAGATCATCGTCTTCGAGACGCTGAAAAAGGCGGATTTAAAACGCATTGTCACGCTGCTCTGCCAGGAACTGATCAAACGCTGCAAAGCGCAGATGGAACTGAGCCTGAAAGTGACGCCTGCGGTGAAAGACTGGCTGATCGAAAATCATGCGGACATGAAGATGGGGGCACGTCCCTTAAAGCGTGCGATCCAGACGAAACTGGAGGATCCGCTGGCGGAAGAGTTGCTCTCCGGACGCATCGGGCCGGGGGATACGGTATCGGCAACATTAAAAGAGGGCAAGGTCCTCTTTGTAAAAAAATAAAAAACTACGGAGGAAAAAAACATGGCTGTTGTCAAGGAATTGTTGCGTGCTTCGTCCGACGGAAAGATCTGCTTCGGGGATTATACGCTTGCCGCAAAGTCCAAACTGGAGGATTTTGAGCATGCGGGGGATCTCCTGAAGGTTAAGACGTTCCGTGAGATCACGCGGCTGGAGAAAAACGGGATGGTTCTTTACGAATCGGTTCCCGGCACGGCGGTCACGGATTTTGCCGAGACGGAAAACGGGGTTTCCTTCCGCGTGGAGGGACCGGAAGATGCACAGATCACCGTAGGGCTTGCTGAGGATACGGCATATCGTGTCAAGGTCGGCGGAGAGGATGTCGGCATGATCAAGACGAATCTCGGCGGAAAGCTTGCCTTCAGTGTGGAGCTTGCAGGCGCGGGGGAGGTTGCGGTAGAGATCACCCGCTGAGGAAAATGGCGAAAGCAAAGAGCAAGACCGTATTCTTCTGTAAAGAGTGCGGATATGAGTCGGCAAAATGGATGGGGCAGTGCCCGTCATGTCATACCTGGAACACGATGACGGAACAGGAAGTGGTGACGGGCGGCTCTTCTTCAAAGACTGCGCGGGTTTTGAGCGCAGCGGCAGAGCCGACAAAACTGGATCAGATCAAACTGACGGAGGAGGATCGTGTCAGCACCGGGATCGGTGAGCTGGACCGTGTCCTCGGAGGCGGGATCGTTCCCGGCTCCATGATCTTAGTCGGCGGTGATCCCGGGATCGGCAAATCCACGCTGCTTCTGCAGACCTGTCGGGAACTCTCCCGGTCCGGGCAGCGGGTACTCTATATTTCCGGAGAGGAATCGTTAAAGCAGATCAAGATGCGCGCAGACCGTCTGGGCGGTTTTTCGGATACCGGGATGGAGCTCTGCTGCGAGACGGATCTGACGGCGATCGCTGCGATCCTGAAGGAACGGAAGCCGGATGTCGTGGTCATCGATTCGATCCAGACGATGTATAACGAAGAAGTGTCCGGGACGCCGGGCAGTGTCTCACAGGTGAGGGAATCGACGGCGGTACTGCTGCAGCTTTCCAAATCGCTGTCGATCTCGGTCTTTATCGTCGGGCATGTTACGAAAGAGGGGACCGTCGCAGGCCCCAGGATCCTCGAGCATATGGTCGATACGGTACTCTACTTCGAGGGTGACCGTCATGCATCGTACCGGATCCTGCGGGGCGTAAAGAACCGTTTCGGTTCGACGAATGAGATCGGTGTCTTTGAGATGATGGAGCAGGGACTGGCCGAAGTAAAGAATCCGTCGGAATATCTGCTGAGCGGACGGCCGGAGGATGCGAGCGGCACGGTGACGGCCTGCACGATCGAAGGTACGCGGCCGATCCTCCTCGAGGTACAGGCACTGGTCTGCCAGACCTCTTTCGGGATCCCGAGACGGCAGTCTTCGGGTGCGGACTTAAACCGCATCAATCTCCTGATGGCGGTGCTGGAAAAGCGGCTGAACATGCATCTCGGGAACTGCGATGCCTATGTGAACATCGCCGGCGGGATGCGTATCATGGAACCGGCCGTGGATCTGGCGATCGCGATGGCGATCGTATCGAGCTTTCTGAACAAAGCGGTGAGCGGGAAACTGATCGCGATCGGCGAAGTGGGACTCTCCGGAGAAGTCCGCGGCGTCAGCCAGATCGAACAGCGCGTGCAGGAGGCGGCAAAACTCGGGTATGAGACCGTTGTCATCCCGAAGGTCGGGATCGACCGTGTGAAAGGGATCCGGGGGATCCGTGTGATCGGCGCATCTTCCGTTCAGGATGCGATCGCGTTGATAAAATAGTTGATTTGTGGTATAGTAATGCCTGCCTGACAGGCAAAAGAACCTAGGAGGAAAAGCAAATGGCACTTTTGGAACAATGGCATAAGATGGCGTATGATACGCAGAGAAACGATAAGCAGAAACTGCAGCAGCTCTGGGATGAGTATTTCCCGCTGGAAAAGGAGATCTATGCACAGCTTCTGAAGAATCCCGATGAAGTCGTAAAGGGCACCGTGGCGGAGCTTGCGGAGAAGTATGATCTCTCCCTGATGTATATGACGGCGTTTCTGGACGGGATCAATGACAGCCTGATCGAAAAGAACCCCATCGAAGAGATGGAGGAGGATACGGTCGTCAATCTCGGCTTCGACAAGGAGCTGCTTTACAAGAACATGGTGGATGCACAGGCGCCCTGGCTGTACAACCTTCCGGAGTGGGACGCGATCTTTGACCAGGAGAAGCGTGCGGAGCTTATGAAAGAAGCGAAAAATGCCAAGACGGTACGCCGCGAGGGACACAAGATCTATCCGAACGATCCCTGCCCGTGCGGAAGCGGAAAGAAATACAAGAAGTGCTGCGGAAAGTAGGAGGAAAATCATGACTAAGATCGATGTGATATCGGGATTTCTCGGTGCCGGGAAAACGACACTGATCAAGAAACTTCTGGCGGAAGCCTGGAAAGGGGAACAGGTCGTCCTGATCGAGAACGAATTCGGAGAGATCGGGATCGACGGCGGGTTCCTGAAGGAAGCGGGTGTGGAGATCACGGAGATGAACTCCGGATGTATCTGCTGCTCCCTGGTCGGGGATTTCGGCACGGCTCTGAAAGAGGTCATGCAGAAGTTCACGCCGGACCGGATCGTGATCGAGCCCTCCGGAGTAGGGAAGCTTTCGGATGTGGTCCGTGCGGTGGAGAAAGCGGATCTCGGTGACGGCGTGACGTTAAACAGTGCGGTCACGGTTGTGGATGCGAAAAAAGCAAAACTCTACGTTAAGAACTTCGGTGAGTTTTTCAATAACCAGGTCGAGCATGCGGGGACGATCATTCTAAGCCGTACTGCGGATATTGCGGACGACAAACTGAAGACAGCCGTAGATCTTCTGCGGGAGCATAATGCGAAGGCGACGATCATCACGACGCCCTGGGAACAGCTGACCGGCGAGTCGATCAGAGAGACGATGGAAGGCGTGGACCTCATGGATACGCTCTTAAAAGAGGTCATCGAAGAGCAGGAACATCATCACCACCATCATGACGGGGAAGAGTGTGATGATCCGGAGTGTGAGTGCCATCATCACGATGATGATGACCACGACGGACATGAGCACCACCATCACGATCATGAGGAGCATCATCATCACCATCACCATGACGGTGAAGAATGCGATGATCCGGAGTGTGAATGCCATCATCATCATGACAATGATCATCACCACCATCATCATGCGGATGATGTCTTCGGAAGCTGGGGCATGGAGACGCCTGCAAAGTATACGAAGGAAGAGATCGAAGAGATGCTGGCGAAGCTGATCGATGCGGTGACTTACGGCACGGTTCTTCGCGCCAAGGGTATGGTCCCGGCACAGGACGGCGGATGGATCTATTTTGATTATGTTCCGGGCGAGAGCAATGTCCGCGAGGGTGCGCCGCAGCCGACCGGTAAGTTCTGCGTCATCGGATCGAAGCTGAATGAGGAAGAGCTGAAGGAGTTGTTTGCAAAATGAAACCGGTATATCTGATCAACGGCTTCCTGGAGAGCGGGAAGACCCAGTTCATCAAGTTTACGATCCAGCAGCCTTACTTCCAGATCAAGGGGAAGACACTGATCATCCTCTGCGAGGAAGGCGAGGAAGAGTACAGCGATAAAGTGCTCGCGGCCTCCAAATCGGTCGTGCGTGTGATCGAAGACGAAGCGGACTTTACTTCCGCAAACCTGCTCGCGCTGGAAAAGGAAGTGGATCCGGAACGCATTATCATCGAGTACAACGGGATGTGGAACATGAAGGGGCTGGCGCTGCCGTTCCACTGGAATGTTGAACAGCAGATCACCTGCATTGATGCATCGACTTTCCCGAACTATTACAACAACATGAAATCCATGGTGGCGGAGATGATCCGTAAATCGGAGCTCATCATCTTCAACCGTTGCGATACGGTGATGGAAAGCCTCGGAACTTACCGCAGGAATATCAAAGCCGTGAACGCACAGGCCGATGTGATCTTTGAAAACGCGCAGGGTGAGATCAACGAGATCTTCGAAGAGGATCTTCCGTTTGACCTGAAGGCGGACCGCATTACGCTGGACGACAAATCCTACGGTATCTGGTACATCGATGCGATGGATCATCCGGAACGCTATGAGGGAAAGACGCTCGAGTTTGTCGCACAGGTCATGCGGCCGGCAAAGTTTCCGAAGGGACAGTTTGTACCGGGACGGATGGCGATGACCTGCTGTGCGGAGGATATGACTTTCCTCGGATATATCTGCAAATACGACGGAGCGGAAAATCTGGAGAACCAAAGCTGGATCCGGGTGAGCGCCGAGCTGAAAAAGGAATACATGGAAGACTATCACGGCGAGGGACCGGTACTGTATGCCGTAAAGGTGGAAAAGGCCGAAAAGCCGAAGCAGGAAGTGATCGGTTTCTGAAGCAAAAAGGAGCGCCTCAAAAGCGTCCCTTTTTAGGTGATGTCATTACGCATCACCGGGTATCAGCGATACATCTGCATGTACCATCCGGCGAAGCGTATCGGATCAATGAGCCAGGATTCTGTGAAGGGTCATTCCAAGAGCACCTCCGGAAATCCTCTTTTGACATATTTTACATCTCATGGTCTGGCCGTAACCGCCGGCAACATCGTCAAGCTCAGCGTCTGAAAGCTCTTTTGCCTCGGCAGATTCAAAATCTTCCGGGGTGAGTGTGATCCCGTGTTCTGCAGCGACCGCGATGATCTGGTCAAAAGTAGGCTCCTCACCGAGAGATTCGAGCTTTCGCTGAAGTTCCTCGTTCGCTTTTACTGTTTCGTTGAACCGTCTTAAATTCTCTGTCATATTGATACCTCCGATCTTATGGTTGTCAGACATCCTATACGATTATTCTATCAGATTACCGGTTATGTTTCAATACAGTGATCTTCTTTCTGTGCTTTTCGGCAGACAGTCTTTCATCATGCCGAAAGGATCTGTTCTCAACAGGCTTTAAAACCGTTCGGAGTTTTTCTCGTCGCAGTATCTGCAGCGGTACAGCTCCTTGACGGGATCCGCCAGATAAAAGATATGCGGCAGCTCCTGCTCGATGGAGGTGATGCAGCGGGGGTTTTTGCACTTCATGACGCCCTTTAATTCCTGCGGCAGCACGAGCTTTCTTTTTTCCACGATCTCCGCGTCCTTGATCACATTGACGGTGATGGTGTGGTCAATGACGGCCAGTACATCGAGGTTCAGTGTGTTGATGTCGCACTCGACCTTGATGATGTCCTTTTTCCCCATGACATTGGAGCGAGCATTTTTGATGATCGCGACGGTGCAGTCCAGCTTATCGAGCCCCAGGTGGTAGTAGATGGACATGCTCTTTCCGGCAGGAATGTGATCCAGTACGAAGCCTTCTTCAATCTTTCCGACATTTAACATGATTCAGATCTCCTTGTGTATATGCTTTACCAAACAGCGAAGCGGTGAATGACGGCCGTTTACGGCCATCGGTTCCCGAACGTCTCAGGCCATTTCGAGCAGGGTCAGGATCAATGCCATTCGGACATAGACGCCGTACTGCACCTGCTTGAAATATACGGCTCTCGGATCGTCATCGATCTCTACGGAGATCTCGTTGACTCTGGGCAGCGGATGCAGGATCAGCATGTCCTCTTTGGCCCGTTCCATCTTCGCTTTGTTCAGGATGTAGAAATCTTTGAGTCGTACATAGTCTTCTTCGTTAAAGAAGCGCTCTCTCTGTACACGGGTCATGTAGAGCAGATCCAGACGCGGCATCACGTCTTCGAGACGGATGACTTCTTCGAAGGTCAGCTTGCTCTCCCAGAGTTTTTCCCGGAGATATCCCGGGATCCGGAGCTCTTCCGGTGAGATGAAGATGAAGTGGATGTCATCGTAGCGTGCCAGCGCGTTGACGAGGGAGTGGACGGTGCGGCCGAACTTCAGGTCGCCGCAAAGACCGATCGTGAAGTGGTCGAGGCGGCCTTTCAGGGAACGGATCGTGAGCAGGTCCGTGAGGGTCTGCGTCGGGTGCTGGTGGCCGCCGTCCCCGGCGTTGATGACGGGGATCTTCGAGTGGCTGGCTGCGACCATCGGCGCTCCCTCCTTTGGGTGGCGCATCGCGCAGATGTCGGCGAAGCAGGAGATGACCCGGATCGTATCGGATACGCTCTCTCCCTTGCTCGCGGAGCTTGAGTTTGCATCGGAAAAGCCGATCACGCTTCCGCCGAGGTTGAGCATCGCGCTCTCGAAACTCAGACGCGTACGGGTGCTCGGCTCGTAAAAGCAGGTGGCCAGCTTTTTGCCGTCGCATTTGTGCGCGTATTTTTCGGGATGCTTTTCGATGTCGGCAGCGAGATCAAAAAGTTTTTCCAGTTCTTCCGTGGAAAAGTCCATCGGATTCATT
>Ga0310694_10002304_pt1 | contig 19819 bp, 18 predicted proteins | sample 174DNAGHGhighgp2_FD_203884 | JGI IMG/M metagenome (GOLD analysis project Ga0310694, IMG submission 203884) | Sheep rumen microbial communities from Palmerston North, Manawatu-Wanganui, New Zealand - 1742 DNA GHGhigh gp2 (v2) (version 2) | ecosystem: Host-associated > Mammals > Digestive system... | reverse complement strand
CGCTGGACCGGATGAACCCGGAACTGGCCGGGGGATATCCGGCGCGGCTGCGCGAAGCAGCCCGGAGAACGGCGGAGACAAAAAAAATCCTCGCAGACGAGGGCTGGACGACGATCGGGGATGAACCGATGAAGATCACCCTGGACGCCGCGGCTGCCGGATATACCGGCAGAGAGCTGGCGCAGCTCCTGCGGCGGGACGGGATCGAATGCGAGTTTGCCGACCGGGAATTCCTGGTCCTGATGCCTTCGGCGGAAACGACGGAAGCGGAGTTCGGGCGGGTGGAGGCCGCGCTGCGGCGGATCCCGCGGCGGGACGCGGCTGCGGCCTGCGCGCCGCCGCTGCCCATACCGGAGCGGGTGATGCGGATCCGGGAGGCCATGCTGTCCCCGTCCCGGGAGGTGCCGGTGGAAGAGGCCATCGGGCAGGTGATGGCGGACGCGTCCGCCGGGTGCCCCCCGGCAGTGCCGACGGTGATCGCCGGCGAGCGGATCACGGCGGACGCCGCTGCCTGCTTGCGGTACTACGGGTTTGAAACCTGCCGGATCGTTATACACCCATAAGCGCTTTCAGCCCGATGAGCAGGGCCAGGTGCGCGGGATAGAGCGCATAGCCCAGCCATCGCGGCATCTTCAGGTCCTTCCGGAAGGGGATCAGGATCAGCGGCAGCGAGAGCAGCGCGTAGGTCTCCATCCGCAGGAAAGAGGAGAGCGGGCCGGACAGGAAGGCCGGGAGCGCATTCAGGTTGATGCTGATGCCGAAGAGACTTCTGGTCACGCTGTAGGAAGCCCCCCAGAACAGGAAATAGGACACCATGACCGCGGCGATACCCGCGCGGCTTTCCTGCACAGCATAGAGGAGGATGAACAGCAGAACCCCCTTCCAGCCGTAGTTGGCGCCGAGAACCGTTGCCAGCGCGAGCGCGATGGCGGGAGCCCAGATCCGGCTCCCGTATTTATTTTCCCGGATGCCCCAGAGAGCACACAGGCCCAGCAGCAGGGTCAGGAAGATGTTCGGCTCGTTCCACTGATGATTGAGGGCGACGACGTAGAGCGGCTGGCTGACGAGGCCGGTGACCAGCACGCGGAGCATATACTTCCAGACACAGCGGGTATAGAAGAACCCGACGATCATGCACCAGACATAGAGGGGGAAGGCGATCCGCCCGAGAACGCGCATCTCCTGCATGTTGCTGAAGAGCACCTTGCCCGCGTGGTCGATGAACATGAAGACCAGCGCCAGGACCTTCAGCCAGCCGGTGGCGGTGTTGCCGGCAGGCGTGCGGCGGGACGGAACGGGCATCTGCATGGCGGGATCCTCCTGTGCTTTGCGGTGTTTACTGTTTATCATTCGGAGAAGGGAGCGGGATTCCTTTTTTTTAACCAAAAAAGCTTGCAAAGCTTTGGGCGCTCTGATATAATACCTTCCCGGCACATCCTTGCGCTGCAGGAAGCAGCGCCAATAGTCCGTGAGGAGGTGAAAGAATGATGAACAGGTATGAAATGATCTACATCATCGACGCCGATCTGGAGGAAACCGCCCGGAAGGAACTGATCGAGAAGGTTTCCGCGCTGATCGCCAACAACGGTGGTGAGATCGAGAAGGTCGATGAGACATGGGGAAAGCGTAAGCTGGCCTATGCGATCGACTACAAGACCGAAGGCTGGTACGTGCTGGTGACCTTTACGGCACCGGTCGATCTGCCCCGCGAGCTCGAGCGTAACCTGCAGATCAACGAGAACGTTCTCCGTTATCTCGTGATCAAGCTGGTCGAGAAGAAGCACTCTGTGAAGCCCCGCGCTGAACGCCCGGCTCCCGTTGCTGCTCCCGCCGAGGAAGCCGCTCCTGTCGAGGCCGCTCCTGCCGCCGTGGAAGCTCCCGCTGAGGAAGCTGCTCCCGCCGCAGAAGAAGCCCCCGCTGACGCAGAGTAACGTCTGAGAGGAGAGAGGATCATGAACAAGCTGACAATCATCGGGAATCTCACCCGTGATCCTGAACTGCGCACCACTTCAGCCGGTATCAACGTGTGTGACTTTACTGTTGCCGTGAACCGCAGGACGCGCAAGGATGCCCAGGGCGGCCAGCCGGAAGCGGATTTTTTCCGTGTTTCAGCCTGGCGTGAACGGGGCGAACTCTGCGCGAAGTATCTGGCCAAAGGCCGGAAGGTCTGTGTGATCGGGCCGGTCAGCGTCAGGACTTATCAGGCGAACGACGGGACGACCCGTGCGAGCCTGGAAGTGACCGCTGACGAAGTGGAATTCCTTTCTTCCCGCAATGATGCGGAAGCCGCCGGCGGCTACACCGCCCCCGCGGCCGAAGCTCCCTCTGCAGAAACCCCGGCAGCCGGTTTCACCGCTGTGGAAACTGACGAGCTGCCGTTCTAACGCTCAAGTGTAAGGAGGTTAAGCCCTATGTCTGAAGATCGTGGCGAAAGAAGGCCGCGCCCCCGCGGAGGACGCCGTCCCCGCCGGAAGGTTTGCAGCTTCTGCGTTGACAAGATCGAGTACATCGATTACAAGGATATCAATCGCCTGCGCCGCTTCACCAATGAACGCGGCAAGATCCTGCCCCGCCGGATGAGCGGCAACTGCGCCAAGCATCAGCGCCAGCTGAGCGAGGCCATCAAGCGCGCCCGTGCCATCGCCTTGATGCCCTATACGGTGGAATAAGACCAAAAGCAAAACTGCTCCGAGTAAGATCGGAGCAGTTTTTCTGTCAGTCGTTGACCACGTTCCGCGCCCAGAAGTCCGAGCGGAGCATCAGCAGGCCGATGATGACCTTCAGGATGTCGATGAACTGCACGCAGAAGTAGACCTGCACGATGGGCATGTCTGTGAAGCGGGTGAGCAGGAAGGCCAGGACCACGGTGACGAGCCAGGTGTAGAGCGCGTCGAAGAAGAATGTGATGATCGTGCGCCCGCCCGAGCGGATCGTGAAATAGGCCACGTGAGCAAAGGAGTGAAGCGGCAGGGAGAGTCCCGCGACGATCAGCATCTGCCGGGTCAGCTCCTGCACCTCCGGGCCGACGTTGTACAGTTTCGGCACAAGGCCGGAGGCCAGGATCATGCACAGGCCGATGATCACGTGGATGACCTCGGTCAGGAAGATCAGCTTCCGGTCCACATCCCGGGCTTCGTCCATCTTTCCGGCGCCCAGGCGCTGCCCGACCATGATCGAGACGGCGCTGCCCATAGCGAACATGATCACGCAGAACAGGTTCCAGGCGGTGCCGGTGATGTTCAGCGCGGCCACGGCGTTCAGGCCGCGGGAGGAGTAGAACTGGTTGATAAAGGTCATGCCCAGGGACCAGAGAATCTCGTTGACCAGCAGCGGCGCGCCGGTTCGCATGATGCGGCCGGCAAGCTTTCCGGGCACGTGGAGGCTCCGGAACACGCCGGCGAAGAAGGGATAGCGGTCTTCATGCCGGTGGGCAAAGGCCGCGACAATAACCAGCTCGATCCAGCGGGAGACGACCGTGGCGATGGCCGCGCCTTCCACCCCAAGGGCCGGCGCGCCAAGGTGGCCGAAGATCAGGACCCAGTTGCCGAAAAGGTTCGTGAGGATCGCGCAGATGCCAGCGAACATCGGCGCGCGGGTCTCCCCGGCCTCGCGCAGGGTGCCGGCATAGACCTGGACCAGCGCGAAGGGCGGCAGGCCCCAGAGCATGATGTCCAGGTAGGCGCAGCCGCTGCGCAGGGTGAGGTCCATGTCTCCGCCGTTGCTCTCGCCCTGCAGGAAGGACGCGATAAAGGATTCGCCGAAGACGATGTAGATCAGGATAGCCGCCGCGCTGCACAGGATCGCGAAGTACAGCTTGAAGCGGAGCGTGTGGCGCATACCGTCCATATCGCCCTTGCCGTAGAACTGCGCGCCGAAGATGCTCGCTCCGCTGAGCCCGCCGAAGATCGCCAGGCAGTAGACCATCATGATCTGGTTGGCGATGGAGGCGGCGGAGATGGCTTCCGTCCCGAGGCTGCCGACCATGACGTTGTCGAGCAGGGAGACGAAATTCGTGATGAACTGCTGGATGATGATCGGGATCAGGAGCACGAGTACGCTCCTGTAAAAGGCTTTGTCGCCGATAAACCGTGAGAGAAACCGTGAACGCATAAGAACCTCTTCCAACTAAATAGGATAGGCACTATTGTAACGGGGAAACAGGGAAAGTCAACCGCTATTTTCCGCTGTTTTTTCCGTGTCGGGAATTTGTGCCGCGCAGCCGTTCATGGTATAATAAACCGTTCATGCAATCGGCAGGGGAGCGCCTGCCGGAGAGGAGAGGCCATGCGTCTTAAGAAGCTGGAGCTGTACGGGTTCAAGTCATTTGCAGAGCGGACCGAGATCGTGCTGAAGGAAGGCATCACGGCGATCGTCGGGCCGAACGGATCCGGAAAGAGCAATATTGCCGACGCGGTGCGCTGGGTGCTCGGGGAACAGAACGCGCGGATCCTTCGCGGCGCCAGCATGCAGGACGTGATCTTCGGCGGGACCCAGCGGCGCAAACCCCTGGGCTACTGCGAGGTCTCCCTGGTCTTTGACAACGAGGACAAGAGCCTCCCACTGGACTACTCGGAGGTGATGGTCACCCGCCGGGTGTATCGCAGCGGCGAGAGCGAGTATTACCTGAACCGTTCCTCCTGCCGCCTGAAGGACGTCGTGGACCTGTTCCGCGATACCGGCATCGGCAAGGAGGGTTATTCCATCATCGGCCAGGGCCGGATCGACGAAATCCTCTCCCGCAAGGGGGAGGACCGCCGCCAGGTGTTCGAGGAGGCGGCCGGTATCGTCAAGTTCCGCGCCCGCAAGGAAGAGGCGGACCGGAAGCTGGCCCGCACGCTGGAGAACATCGACCGGGTGGACGACCTGCTTGAGGAGATGAAGCGCCAGCTGGGCCCCCTGGAGGAGGACGCGAAGAACGCCCGGGAATATCTGGACCTGTCCGCACGGCTGAAGGTGCTGGATCTGAACCTGTTCCTCGTGCGGAGCGACAAGATGGAAGCGAAGCTCCGGGAATCGGATGCCGACCTGCAGGGGATCCGGGCGGTCCTCACGCAGACGGAGGACACGATCCGGGAGAAAACGGAGCAGCGGGATGCCCGCCAGGCCGAGATCGCGGATCTGGAGGAGAAGATCACCGCCGCGCACACCGCCCTGATGGAAGGGATGGAGGAGCTGCACCGGGCCGAGAACGCAGTCCGGGAGATCGAAGACCGACGCGGGCGCCGCGGGGAGGACCGCCTCCGGATCACGGAGGAGTTCAAAGCGGCGGAAGAGCGGATGGCCGAGCTTGACGCGATGGCCGCGGACTCCGACGGCGGAACTGAAGTGCGGAGCGAAACGCTGGAGAAGCTGACCGTCCGGCTGGATGCAGCGAAGGAAGCCGAGGAGGCTGCCCGGGCGGAAGAGATGGAGCGGGAGACCGCCCTGGAAGAACACAAGAACGCCATGCTGGATGCGATGAACCGCCGCGCGGCGGCCCTGAGCGACCAGACCCGGCTGAATACCATGCTGGCGACGATGGAGACCCGGCTGGAGGAGCTGACGGTTTCCTGCGCGGAGATGCGCGAAACCGCGGAGGGTCTGGAGGCCGCCGTGAAGGACGCACGGCAGCGCCTGAACGCGGAGACCGCCGGGCAGGACCGCCTGGCCGCCTCCCTGCAGGAGGAGCGGGCACGCCTGGAAACGGCGGACGCGGAGGTCATCGAGGCCCGTGCCAGCTACGACCGGAAGCTGGCCGAGATGCGGGACATGGAATCCCGCCGGACGATCCTGGACGAGATGAGCCGGGAGATGGAAGGTTATTCCCACGCCGTAAGGACCGTGGTGAAGTATGCCCGGGAACGGAAGATGGGCCGGGTCCACGGCCCCCTGAGCCAGCTGATCTCTGTGCCGGAAAAATATGAGACGGCCATGGATATGGTGCTGGGCGCTTCCATGCAGCATGTGGTGACCGAGGATGAGGAGACCGCGAAAGAACTGATCGAATTCCTGCGGGAAAACCACCTGGGCCGGGCGACCTTCCTGCCGATGACCTCGGTGAGGGCGCGGCTGCTGACGGACGAGGAACGCCGCGTGCTCGGGATGCGGGGATGCCTGGGCGTCGCCTCGGATCTGGTGCAGTGCGACGGGAAGTACCGCGGGATCGTGGAGAATCTGTTGGGCCGGACCGTGGTCGCGGAAGACCTGGACTGCGGCATCACGATCATGCGCAAAGGCGGCCACGCTTTCCGTCTCGTGACCCTGAAGGGGGACGTCATGCACTCCGGCGGCTCCATGACGGGCGGATCCGTTTCCTCCCGGTCGGTGAACCTGTTCACCCGGGAACGCGAACTGAAGGAACTGACGAAGAAGCTGGAAGACGGGCAGCAGGAGCTGGAAAACCTGCTGAAGCAAATGCAGGACGGGCAGAAGCGCAAGGACGAGCTGAAGGAAAGCTCCGCCGACGCCCTCGAACGGCTGCACCAGCAGGAGATCGCCGTCGCCCGGGAGACCGAGCGCGTGCAGAACGCAGAGGACGAGCAGCGGACCCACGCCATGCGGCTGAGCGAATCGGAAGCCGCGCGGGAACAGCTGATGGAATCCATGATGCAGATCCGGGAGCAGCTGTCCATGGCGACAGACAGCACCGAGCAGACCGATAAGGACCGCGAGGAGATGGAACAGCGGACCGCCGGGCTGCAGCAGGAGCTGGCAGAAGCACGCCGGAAAGCCGAGCAGCAGTCGGAAGAGACGGTACGCCTGACGCTGGAAGTGAACGACCTGCGGCATGAACTCGAGACCCTGCAGCGCGACCGGGTCCGCTACGAGCAGGACCGGAAGCGCATGGAGCAGGAGCAGGACCGGCGGAAGAAACAGCTGGCGGATATGGAAACAGAGGAATCGAAGGACCTGGAAAAGGCCGCTTCCGCCGGCAGGGACCTGGAAACAGACCGGCTGGAGCAGGCCCGGCGGGAGCAGATCTCCCGCGCGCTGGAGGAGAACCGGAGCGCCCGGCAGGAACAGCTGCGTGAGGTGCTCGCGGAGATCGAAGGTCTCCACCAGACCATGCAGCGGGACGGTGACAAGGCCCACCGGCTGGAGCTGAGCCGGGCCCGCACGGAGGGCGACCTGAAGGCTCTGCGCGACCGGATCTGGAACACATACGAGGTCACCTACGCCGGCGCCGAAGAGTTCCGGATGACGGAAAACTTCAGCCTGACCGAGGCGGACCGGGAGGCTGCCCAGCTGTCCGCGGAGATCCGCGCGCTGGGACCGGTGAACGTCCGCGCGGTGGAGGAATACGCGTCGACAAAGGCGCGCTTCGACGAGATGTCTGTCCAGCGGGAGGACCTGGAAAAGGCTGAAAAGGACCTGAGGGACCTGATCGCCCGCCTGCTCTCCCGGATGAAGGAGACCTTTGTGGAGCAGTTCGAGCTGCTGCAGGGTTACTTCTCGGAGACCTTCGAGCGCCTCTTCGGCGGCGGGCATGCGGAGCTGATCCTGATGGATCCGAACGATCCGCTGAACTGCGCGATCGAAGTCAACGCCCAGCCGCCGGGCAAGAAGCTGCAGCTGCTGAGCCTGCTCTCCGGCGGGGAGCGCACGCTGACGGCGATCGCGATCCTGTTCGCCACGCTGAAGCTGAAACCGACGCCCTTCTGCATCCTCGACGAGATCGAGGCGGCGCTGGACGACGCGAACATCGGATACTTTGCGGATTACCTGGCGGAATACTCCGCCGACACCCAGTTCGTGGTCATCACCCACCGGAAGGGAACCATGGAGCGGGCGAACGGCCTGTATGGCGTCGCCATGGAAGAACAGGGTGTCAGCCGGATGGTCTCCGTATCCCTGCAGGACTACAAGGAATGATCGAGGAGGGCCCATGAAGAAACTGTTCTGCCTGCTGGCGGCCTGCCTGCTGGCCCTTTCCTGCGCAGGCGCGGAAGAAGCCGGCGTTGCCGCGGAAACACCGGACACCCGGGAAGCGGACCTGCTGGATATCTACCGGACGGACGGCGGCGAAAGGATCTGGATCACCGCCGCGGTGCAGGCGATGGACGGGATGCTGATGACGTCCCCCGCGCTGCTGCCGGATTCGATCGACAGCCTGGTCGTTTCGGACGGAACGAATGAATGGAAGGTCGAAGCCATGATCCCGGACAGTGCCGGCGTGGTGGCGATGCTCTTCTACGAAGCGGAGAAGAATCCCCCGCAGCGGAAGGCCTGGCCGCTGATGCCCTTCGGGGACAGTGTGAAAGCGTCAACCTGCCTGGTCCGGTCCGGAAGCGAAGGCGGCAGGCGGACCGACTGCGGGATCCGGAATGCCGGTGCCCTGGAATGGAAGGGCTGCCGCTGCCTGCTGCTGGACCCGGAAGGGGAGACGTCCCCGGGTGCTGCCGTGCTCAACGAACGGGGCGAACTGGCCGGCCTGGTGATCGCGGACTACGCCGAAGGGATGAACCGCGTCCTGGCCCTGCCGGCGGAGGAGATCGCCCGCGCGATCACGGAGGCGGGAACGGCCCTGACCAACCTGTACTCCTGGGGCGATCCCCTGGAAGGCTACCGCGTGACCGCGGTGAAGAACCTCGTGACGATCGACTGGTCCGCCGTGACCCTGCCGGAAAAAGCGGAAGGGGAGCAGCTTTATGTGGTAGTCGCGGATATCGGGAACGATTACCTGAATTTCTATCCGGCGGAAAGAACCAACCGGACGATTCAGATGACGCTGGCCCCCGGGCGGATCTACCTTTCCGGGATCCTGGCATGCAGCGGTTCCCCGTCCGAGATCCCGGAGCACTATGAGGTGACGGTGATCCCGGAGGGACAGCGGCTGACGGAGTACGGCTTCACCCCCACCCTGACCGCCGTTGCGGAGATGCCGGAGGATGCGAAGGAAGGAGAGGCGCCGGTGCCGGTGACCGAGGTTACCGAGGAGCTGCTGCGCAGCGGACGGGCCTGGTTCTATTCGGCCTCCCGGTATAAGGTGACGGAAAAGATTCCGGACAAGACCCTGCTCGTGACCCTGACCGATCCGGAGGGGAACGTCTACCGCTATGAATCCTCCTGGATCTACGCCCCGGAATACATGAACGATGATGTCTGGTATATCTCCTTGGCCGGAATGGGGCTGACCTATTCCCTGGACCAAAACGGATATCCCCGCGGCGGGTATCGGATCGCCTACTATGTGGACGGCGACCTGGCCGACGCAATCACCTTTGAACTGAAATAAGAGGAGGCACATCCACCATGCCGAACTTCAGTCTGGACGACGAGATCTTTGAGCGGGCGGCGCAGCAGTTTCCGACACCCTTCCACCTGTACGACGAGGCGGGGCTGCGCGCGCGTGCCCGCCGCCTGAACGCGGCCTTTGCCTGGTGTCCTGATTTCCGGGAGTACTTCGCGGTGAAGGCGCTGCCGAATCCGGCGATCCTCCGGATCCTGAAGGAGGAAGGCTGCGGGCTGGACTGCTCCTCATCGACAGAGCTGACGCTGGCGAAGGCCTGCGGCTTCAGCGGGGAGGAGGTCATCCTCAGCGCGAACGCGATGCCGCCGGAGGAGTTTGCCCAGGCGCGCGCGCTCGGCGCGTACATCAACCTGGACGACCTGTCCGACATCGAACTGCTGCGGACGCACGGAGGCATCCCGGAATGCGTCTGCCTGCGCTACAATCCCGGCGGAAGCTTCTCCATCGGCAACACGATCATGGGGAACCCGGGCGAGGCGAAGTACGGTTTTACCCTCGACCAGCTGAAGGAAGGCCTCCGTATCCTGAAGGCGCAGGGCGTAACGGCTTTCGGCCTGCACGCTTTCCTGTCCTCCAACACGACGGATTCGGCCTATTTTCCCCAGCTTGCGGAGCAGCTGATGACCCTGGGAAAGGAACTGGCGGCGGAGAACGGACTGCGCTTCGCGTTTGTTGACCTCTCCGGCGGCATTGGCATCCCGTACCGCCCGGAGGAAAAGGAAACGGACATCGAAGCCGTAGGCGACGGTGTCCGCAGGGTTTATGAAAAGATCTTCCCGGAAGGAGGCGTCGGCATCAAGACCGAGCTGGGCCGCTGGATGACCGGCCCCGTCGGCTGGCTCGCGACGCATGCAGTGCACGAGAAGAAGATCTACCGGGACTATATCGGTGTGGATGCTTCGGCGGTCAACCTGATGCGTCCGGCAATGTACGGCGCATATCACCATATTACGGTATGCGGCAAGCGCGATCTGCCTGCGGACCATGTCTATGACGTGACCGGCAGCCTGTGCGAGAACAACGACAAGTTTGCCTGGGAGCGGCCGTTGCCGGAGATCCGGCTGGGCGACCTGCTGGTCATCCATGATACCGGCGCGCACGGCTCCGCCATGGGCTACAACTACAACGGGCGCCTGCGCGGCGCCGAGGTGCTCCATACCGCGGAGGACGGTTTCCGGCTGATCCGCCGCGCGGAGACCGCCGCGGATTATTTCGCGACGCTGGACGTGGACCCGGCTTACAGCACGATCTCCCCCGGGCGGTAACCCGCGGGCAGTTCCTCCTCCTCGGCGAAGACGAGGCTCTCGTCTTCGAGCGCGGGCAGGAACGCGCCGTAGGGGATGCCTTCCGTTTCCCGGCCGTAATCGCTCCGGCCGAACCATCCGCCCTCCCGGGCGGCCAGGTTCAGGTCGCGGGCGATTTTTGTTTTATTGGAGCAGTCGTGCACGGCGATCGGCCAGTGCTCCTCCGCGGCGGCCTTCAGGACCTGCAGGGTCAGGTCCCGGCTGAAGACGGGGCTGAGATAGCCCATGCGGCAGTAATACAGGCTCTCCCCGAGGTAGTTGCCGAGGTTGTTGTCGTTCAGGTGCAGCTCGGCGCAGTTCATGAAGTCGATCCCCGTGGCGAGGATGCGGTCCTTTTTCTTTTCCAGGGCACGGAAGAACTCGCGGGTCATCGGCGTTTCGATGCCGACCTGCGGGATGTGTTCCTTTGCCTCGGCCATGGCGTCGATGACGCGGTCGGCCGTTCCGGAAGCGCCGAGGTTGAAGCGCAGCTCGTCCAGCCCGGCCTCCCCCAGGGCCTTCAGGTTTTCCGGCGTGGCATTCAGGCCGTTGGTATAAAGGTGCTGGTGGACGCCGGCGTCGTGGAAGCGCCGGATGATCCCGTAATACTTTTCGATCTCCATGAAAGGTTCGAGATAGACATAGGAGATGCCGGTGGGGGTTCCCTGCAGGGCGAAGAGCAGGTCCAGGTCCTCCTCCCGGTAGCGGCCGCCGCCGATCTCCCAGAGCCCTTCGCCGATCGGCTCGATCTGGTCGAGCCGGCTGAAGTCGTAGCAGAAGGGGCAGGCGGCGTTGCAACGGTTCGTCTTCCGGACCGCAGACAGGCCGGTGCCCAGCAGGCAGGAGCGGCAGCCCCGGGGGAAGCGTTCTTCCGGGCCGACGAAGAGGGTGCAGGCGGGACGGTCCGGCGACCAGGGAACGGCCTTTTCCGCCCCGGGAATGACCACCATCAGCCCCGGGATGGTTCGGAGCATCTCCTGCCGGCGCGCCTCCACAGCTGTTTCGATCTGCGCGAAGACGGCCAGGGCGATCTCCTGCTGCCGGCAGCCCGGCGGTTCATCCTCCGGCAGTTCGGCGAAGAAACGGAACCAGATCAGGGCGTCCTTTTTGGAGATTTTCATGCGGAAGGATCCTCCTTGCAAATATTACAGAAAGATTGCACTTTCTTGACAGATCCGGCCAAAACCGGTATCATAAACCTGTTATCATCCAAGGGCTGAACGGCTGCCCGGGCAGGCAGCGGAAGGGGAGGACGCGCGGTGAAGAAACACGGGAACCGGCCGGTATGGGCGGCACTGCTGTGCGTCCTTCTGTGCATCTGCGTCTGCGCGCTGGCCGATGTGGAGCAGGATTCCGAAGGCGGCACCTGGGACTGGGACCGCGGCGTCTATACCGCGCCGGACGGGTCCACGCACCAGATCGATCAGCTGAACGACGAGGGCTCTTCCTCCGGCGGTTCCTCTTCCGGCGGTTCTTCGCAGGAGTCGTCCTCCGGCGGTGCGATGATCATCGACACCGGTGAGGAAGACCCCATGGCGGGGATCGAGAAGAACGAAGACGGCAGCATTACCATCGAGTCCGGTCAGGGCGGGGTAGACATCGAAATCGAGCCGACCCGCGCTCCGCTGACCCCGGAGGAGTGGCAGGAGCTGCTCAACCGGGCCGATGCCCGCAACGGCACCTATACGGCTACGTATTACCAGGATCCTGTGAGCGGAACGGTCTCGGAGGTGCAGGTCGTCTACATGGGTATCGGCCGCTCCATGATCATGCTGAACGGGCAGAAGGCGCTCGTCAATACGGTGAACCTGAACTGGGCGACGGAAGCGCCGCCGGACAAGGTTCTGGCTGTGATCAACACGCCGAAGAACGGCTATGCCTGGCTACGGATGAAACCCAACAACAAGAAGACAACAGCCAAGCTCGAGCAGTGCCGCCTGGACAAGGTGGTCCGGGTACTCAGCACCGGTAAGAGCTGGACTTTTATCGACTACGATGGCCGGCGGGGATACGTCCAGACTTCCTCGCTGGAGTTCTTTGCCAACGACCATACGGATTTTGAAACCGGCCTGCTTTCCGTGAAGGGAAAGACAGCGGGGCGCGAGACCTGCAACGTCCGCTCGCGGGACGAGAAGCACCGGATCCTGGCGGAATATCCGCAGGGGACGCCCGTGACTGTTTTCGACGTGATCGAAGACTTTGCGCAGATCGATGTATGCGGCTGGCACTGTACGATCAACATGAAATTCCTGACGATGGAAAAGGAAACGGCCTCGGCGGACTGACGCCCGCCGGCGTCCTTAGACGATATTCTCGAAGAAGTCGTCCTTTTCGACATCCAGGCCTACCAGTGTGCGGTACAACCCGAACAGGCTGTTGTCCCAGGGTCCCCAGTCTTCCACGTGGTAATCCGTTTTCTGCTGGGACACGTGGCACTTAAAGGCCTCATCGGCGATGTCGAAGCCGGTTTTTCCGCCGAAGGCGTCCAGCGGCTGGCGCCAGTCCATATCGATCCCGTTTTCCCCGTACAGGTGGAGATAGCATTTCGGAACATCCCAGGTCCCGTATTTTTCCGCGGATTTGGGATATTTTTCTGCTTTCGCGGCGAGCTCCACGCAGTGCATGGCAGCGTCAGCGCAGACCCGGTGCGCTCCGTGACCGTACTCGCCCTGGGTGTCGTGGGTCAGGAGCACGTCCGGTCTGAAGCGCCGGATCCATTCGGTGACTACGTCGTAGACGTGGTTTTTGTTCCATTGTTTATACTGCCGGGTCAGCGTGGCGGAGAAGGCGTCGCGGAAATTGCTCCAGGAGGGATAGTTGCGTACGCCGCAGTGCCACAGGCAGTCCAGCAGTTCCAGACGGCGGTACGGCATGGAAGGCACCATCATGCAGACCTGGCAGATCTTTCCTTCTTCGCCGGCGTAGCGGGGCAGCGCGCCGCCGAACCAGAGCACCTCGTCATCCGAATGGGCGACGAGCAGCATCAGGTCCGCTTTGTCCGCGCAGGGCTGCCACTGCTGCACTTCCGGTGAAAGGTCACCCTCGCCGTAGATCCGCAGTTCGACTAGGTTGAAGTGGCGCTTTTCCTCCGGGGCGTTGGTGACCCGGAAAAAGGTTGTCCCCTCGGGCAGGGGGAGATAGTCCGTGAGGAAGAGCCCTTCCGTATGGCCGGCGTCTACCCATTCTCCGGCTGCGTCCTGCACCTGCAGGCCCCAGGCATGGGGGTGCTCGTACCACTGGACGGTCACGCCGGAGGCGGATTCCCCGTCAGGAACGGTCACCTCGATGCAGGCGCCCTTGCCGTTGTCGGAGCGCCAGTAGGTATTGTAATTCCGGTCTGTGCAGCCGCGAAAGCTCTTCCTGCCGGATAAGGCCTTGAAATGGCATTTTGCAGTGATGTCTTCGGCGGTCTCCGCCCCCGCGGCGGCGAGCAGCAGGACGAGCAGTACCGCCAGCAGCGCGGCGGCCGGGAACCGAAATTTGCGTAGGGTCATGGCTTCCTCCTCCATAATCTCCGCCTATTTTACCCTGCCGGGCAGGGAGCGTCAAGTTTCCGGACAGGGCGCCGGATGGATTGAAAAACGACCGGGGATGAGGTAGAATAGGGGCAGTTCAACAGCGGATGCGTTATCCGAAAACAACAAAAGGGGCGGATCATCCTTGGCAAAGAAGGAAAAGCGGTTTACCAAACCGGAGTGGTCCTGGATCTTCTATGACTGGGCCAACTCCATCTATGCCACCAACATCATGGCGGCTATTTTCCCGATCCTGTATTCCCAGGTCGCGGGGAAGGGGACAGTCGGGGATCATGTCTACGGCTATGCGGTCTCCTTCGCCAACTTGCTGGTGGCCGTGCTGGCGCCGTACCTGGGCGCCATTGCGGACTTCCGCGGCATGAAGAAAAAGCTCTGGTTCGCCTTTATGATCACGGGCGTGGTCTTTACGGCGGTGATGGGCGTCGTCGGCAGCTGGAAGCTGATGCTCATCGGCTTCATCCTCAGCCGGATCGGTTTCAGCGGCTCCTGTATGTTCTATGATTCGTTCCTGACAGACGTGACCAAGCCGGAGAGGATGGACGAGGTCAGCACATGGGGCTTCGCCATGGGCTATATCGGCGGGTCCACGATCCCGTTCCTGATCTCCATCGCGATCATGATCCTGATGAATATGAGCGAGCTGAGCATGCGCATCGCGGTGCTGATCGTTCCCGTCTGGTGGCTGGTGTTCTCGATTCCCTTCATGAAGAACGTACACCAGGTAGCCTATGTGGACACGCCCCCGTCCAGCCTCGGAAAGGCCGCGTGGAAGAACACGATCGGGACCTTCAGGAGCATCCTGAAGACGAAGGCGATCTTCTTCTTCCTCCTGGCTTACTTCTTCTATATCGACGGTGTAGACACCATCATCTCCATGGCCACGAAGTACGGCGACACGCTGGGCCTCGGCTCCATCGGCATGATCCTCGCCCTGGTGGTGACGCAGGTGGTCGCGATGCCCTGTTCGATCCTGTTCGGCCGGCTGGCGAAAAAGGTCGGCGCGCTGAAGCTGATCACCTTCTCGGTGCTGATGTACGCGTTCATCACGATTGTCGGCTTCTCGATGGGCTATATCGTGGACTTCAATGACCGCCTCGGCCTGACCCAGGAGCGGGCGATCGCGATCAGCCAGGTGCTGTTCTGGGTTCTGGCCACGCTGGTCGGTACCGTGCAGGGCGGCATCCAGGCCCTCAGCCGCAGCTACTTCGGCCAGCTGATCCCGCCGGAGCGCAGCGGCGAATACTTCGGCTTTATGGATATCTTCGGCAAGTTCGCCTGCGTGATCGGCCCGGCGCTCTACGAGCTGTTCTACGGGTTGACCGGGAAGGCCTGCTTCGGCATCCTGAGTATCATCCTGCTGTTCATCCTGGGCTTCCTCTTCCTGACGGTCGGCCGGAAGCATTTCAAAGTCGCTGAGCATGCGGCGATCGACGGATGACTTTTTCCGGGCATAACAAAACAGCTGCGGTCGCATAGCCGCAGCTGTTTTATTTCCGGAACAGGTTCTTCAGAACCTTTTTGGCCTTCCCCTGGATGGTGGCTGCCTTCTGGCTGGCCACGGCAGCGTCCAGCGCACCTTCCCGGTAAACGTTGTTCTCCGGGCTGGTACGGACCGCCTCGCGGAAGGCCTGGTGGGCACTCTCGTATTCCTCGAGGGCCATGAGGACCTTGCCCTGCATGTAGTACCATTCTCCGCTCTTTTCCTCGCAGCGGGAGAGGGCTCGCAGGGCGCCTTCGGGGTTGTCCCGCGCCATGGCCCGCTGAGCCAGGAGCACAGCTTCCGCGCAGCTGACCTCCGGCGTGACCGAACTGGAATGCGGGCGGGGAGAGGCGAGGCGGAGCGCTTCCTCGTAGGCCAGGTTCAAGGCGACCATGCGGGTCTGCGCGGCTTCCTTCTCACTGGGGTCCCGGATCATGTCGGGATGGCACTGCTTGACAAGCGTGCGGTAAGCGTTGCGGATCTCATCCGGCCCGGCCCATCCCTTCAGCCCCAGGACCTCAAAGGGATTGTTCATTCACTTCACCTCTCAGATCACAACGCGGCCTCACGCCGGATCTCCGCGCCGAGGGAACGGAGCTTGTCTTCAATGTGTTCATAGCCGCGGTCGATGTATCCGGGCTCATAGATCTCGGAGGTTCCCCGCGCCATCAGGCCGGCGATGATCAGCGCGGCGCCGGCCCGCAGGTCGGACGCGGTCATCGGCGCGCCGTAGAGCTCGGGAACACCTTCGATGATGGCAGTCCGGTCCATGACGCGTACATGTGCGCCCATGCGGCGGATCTCATCCAGGTGGCGGAAGCGCTGCTCAAAGATCGTCTCCGTGACGAGACTGGTTCCCCGGGCGGTGGTCAGCAGGGCGCTCATAGGCTGCTGCAGATCGGTCGGGAAACCGGGATAAACCTGGGTCTTAACATTGATGGCCCGGCGGGGGCCGACTACGTGGACACGGATAGCGTCATCGTAGTCCGTGACCTTGACGCCCATCTCCAGGAGCTTGGCACTCAGGGCGTCCATATGTGTCGGGATGCAGCCGTTGATGATGATGTCCCCGCCGGTGGCGGCGGCGGCGATCATCAGCGTGCCGGTCTCGATCTGGTCGGGAATGACGGCATAGGTGCTGGAGTGCAGGGTCTGCACCCCGCGGATGCGGATGATATCCGTACCGGCGCCCTTGATCTTGGCACCCATGCTGTTCAGGAAGTTGGCCAGGTCAACGATGTGGGGCTCCTTGGCCGCATTGTAGATATAGGTCTGGCCCTTTGCCTTGACAGCGGCGAGCATGACGTTGACCGTCGCACCGACGGTCACGATGTCGAAGAAGACATCGCCGCCGGTCAGGGTTCCCTCGGCGGTCAGCATGCCGGCGATCTCCTCCGCTTCCGCACCGATGGACTGGAAGCCTTTGAGGTGCTGGTCCACCGGACGGGAGCCGATCTCGCAGCCGCCGGGAGTGGGTACCCTGGCCTTGCCGCAGCGGCCCAGCAGCGCACCGAGCAGGTAATAGCTGGCACGAAGGCGCTGCGCGTTCCGGTAGGAGACGCTGGTCCCCTCCGCGGGACGCGGGTCCACGCGCATCATGCAGCCGGGTTCGTATTCAACTTTGGCGCCCAGTTCAGTCAGGATGTCGGCCAGGGCGTGAACGTCTTCGATATCGGGGAGGTTCTCGATCGTGCAGGGCTCATCGCAAAGAAGCGTAGCAGGAATAACGGCCACGGCGGTATTCTTTCCGCCGCTGACCCGAACCTGACCCTCCAGGGCGTGCCCGCCCTCAATCAGCATCCGTTCCTTGCCCATTCCGGTTTCACCTCCCAAGGCGCCTTCCGGCGCACAGATCAGGCGTTGGTATCCTCGTCGTTGGTGTGCTTGATGCCGCTGACAGTACTGACCGTGGAAAAGATGCAGATCAGCACGGCAAACACCGCCACGCAAAGCGTGACGACGACAGCAACGATAGCTCCGGTATCCATGGTCCGATATCCTCCGTTGAGATTCTTTTCCTATTATATCACGGATCTTCCGGCTCCGCAATGCGGGACGTCCAGCCTCGAGCGGCGTGCTTCCACCGGCCGGAGAACAGGTAAGCGGTGCCGATCAGGAAGGGGACCAGGCCTGAGAGGGCGTTACCGTACCAGAAGCCGCGGATGCCCCATGCGAGCCCGACACCCAGGAACAGGGACAGGCCGATGCGGCAGAAGATTCCGTCCAGCAGGGCGACCATCAGGTTCAGCCTGGAATTGCCCGAGCCATTGATCAGCGCGAAATTCGGCGGCCGCAGGGTGCAGCCGAGGTACTGGATCATGGCCACGGGGATATAGGTAAGCGCCATGGAGAGTACAGCCGGGTCCGAGGAGAACAGGCCGAAGAGCCATTCCGGCTTTCGCCAGGTGATCAGGGCAAAGATGGCCGAGGGGATCGCCACAATCCAGAGGGCATGGAAGACGACCTTCGGCACGCGCTCAGTCTTCCTCGCGCCAAGCGCCTGCGAGATCATCGCGCCGCCGGCGGAGGAAATCGCCTGGGAGACGACGCCGATCATGTTCTCCAGCTTCCGGGCGACGCCCGTGACGGCGACGGCCACCGTGCCGTAGGAGTTGATATAGGAATTGACAAAGAGCATCGAGAAGGTGATCGCCGCGCTCTGGATCACCATGGGGATGCCCAGGGACAGGAGTGGCCGGATCACGCGTTTTCCGATCCGGAAATGCGAGGGATGGAAATCAAAATGGATATGCTCCCGGTTTTTGTAAAGCAGGCGCAGGGCAAACAGGAAGCTGACCACCTGGCCGATCACCGTCGCGAGGGCGGCGCCGAACGGTCCCAGCCCGGCCGGCCCGACCAGCAGGATATCCAGGATTACGTTGATGACCGAGGCGAGGGCGATGAAGACGAAAGGATGCTTTGAATCCCCCATGCCGCGCAGGATGGCGGACACAAGATTGTAGCCGTAGATGAAGGGAATGCCAAAAACGCAGGTGAGGCTGTACTGCCGGGTGTATTCCCAGATCTCTTCCGGGGTGTTCAGCCAGCGGAGGAGCCCCTGGTAGCTGAAGAGGAAGATGACCATGATCACAAGGGCGAGGCTCTCAAGCAGGGTAAAGAGGGTGCCGACCATTTCGCCGACCAGGTCGTACCGCCGGGCACCGACGTGGCGGGAGATCAGGATCTGTCCGGCGTTCGAGAAGCCCATGGCCACGAAGGTGATCAGCATAAGGACCTCTCCGCCGATGGACACGGCGGACAGCCCTGCTGTCCCGACGAACTGGCCGACGACGATCATGTCGACCATGTTGTAAACCATCTGGAGCAGTCCAGAGAGGAACAGGGGGAGGGAGAAGCTGAGCAGCGTTTTCGGAACGCTGCCGGTGGTCAGGTCACGAATGATCCGGTTCTGATCCTTCATGGCCGCCCTCCTTTCCGTTCCATACACAGACTATATGCATCGTACTATAAACCGGCGCCCAAAAGCAAGACGGCCGCGGACGGTTACCCGTCCGCGGTGAGATCGGCCCAGGTAAAGCGAACCAGGGCAGCCAGGCCTTTCGGATCCACCCCGACCTGGAAGCCGACTTTGCCGGCGCTGACAAAGATCCGGTCCTGCGTCTCCGCGGTCCGGTGGATGAAGGTCGGGAAGGGTTTTTTCATCCCAACCGGGGAGCAGCCGCCGTGCACGTAGCCGGTCAGGGCCAGCAGGTCCTTCTGGCGGATCATGGCGACGGATTTCTCAGCGGCGGCTTTCGCGGCTTTCTTCAGGTCCAGCTCCTGCCCGACCGGGATCACGAAGACATAATGGCGTCCCGGTTTTCCTTCGGTGACCAGGGTCTTGTAGACCTTTTCGGGATCTTCGTTCAGCAGGCGCGCGATCTCCTCGCCGCTCATGGTCGGATCCGGTTCATAGCTGCGGGCTTCGTAGGGGATCTTCCGCCCGTCCAGCAGGCGCATCACATTGGTCTTCTCATCACCTTTTGCGGCCATCGGCTTTCTCCTTTCCCGGTCAAACAAGGAGCACAGACCGGCTGGGGTCTGTGCTCGGCGGAAACAATCCGAAATGTTGGGAGCGGTCCCCGAAGGGACGGCGGATCAGGCGAACCTCAGTTCGTCCAGTGTATAGCGGATCACTTCATCCACAGAATCATCCTCTTCCGCGTTTGCCGCAAGCGTAGTCCACGGATGGGACTCTTCGAACAGCGGTGCCTGCGTTTCCCGGTTATCCTGGTCCATGTCGGTTCACTCCCAGTGTGTCATTTGGCCAAAACCACTACACATTGTAGTG
>Ga0310694_10002303_pt1 | contig 19825 bp, 19 predicted proteins | sample 174DNAGHGhighgp2_FD_203884 | JGI IMG/M metagenome (GOLD analysis project Ga0310694, IMG submission 203884) | Sheep rumen microbial communities from Palmerston North, Manawatu-Wanganui, New Zealand - 1742 DNA GHGhigh gp2 (v2) (version 2) | ecosystem: Host-associated > Mammals > Digestive system... | reverse complement strand
TTTAGGGCCGATAGCCTCCCACATCGTGGTATTCGAATACATCCGGCCCTGGTTGAAGAAATGCAGCGTGTCAATCCACTCGCACTGAACCGATGCTTTCCCGAAAGAAAAGGCCTCGCCTCGGTTGGCAATGGTATCTTTCAACTGCTTCTCATAGCTGAAACTGGTCGGGCCATAAGCTCCATCGGCCAGGTAGCCCCGTACAATCGTGCAGGACGATAGTAGTAATAACGCTATGAAACTGAAATATTTATTCATCTGTTGATCCCAATTGAATTCCAATTAATCGTGTTAAAGTCACGCTTTATAGTTCTACGGATGCAAAGATACACAAACAAGCCTCTACCATCTCTACCCGAAAGGGTAAAAAGCTTTACAACTCTTTTAGATTTACCCTCTCGGGGAGAAGTCCTATTGTTGACCCGACAAAAATCTGTAACTTTGTACCACCTAACAATACTGATAGTGACACAAATAGGAGACTTTTTCATTGACAGCAACCGCATCACCGGTATTACCGACGAGGATTACATCCTAGCCGAACGGGCCCTTGATGCCGTAAAAGCCATCTCCCAGACTGCTTACCAAAGCGTCTATGTCATCGATTACAATCGTCGGAATTTCTTTTATGTCTCCGACAACCCACTCTTTCTGTGCGGCCATTCCGCCCAGCGAGTAAAAGAGATGGGCTATACCTTCTACCTTAATAATGTTCCCAAGGAGGAGCAAGCGATGTTGACAGAAATCAACTCTGCCGGTTTTTCCGCTTTCGAACAGGTTAGTCCAGAGGACAGGCCGAGTTGCACGATGTCCTATGACTTCCACCTTCTGATTCACGGCAAGAAGATGATGATTAACCACAAAATCACTCCACTTTTGCTGACACCAACGGGAAAAGTATGGCTTGCTCTATGTACGGTAGCCCTTTCCTCCCGCAAAGAACCAGGACACATCTACTTTCGCATTCTTGGACAAAGCAGCCACAAGGAATATGACCTTGCCGACCATAGCTGGCATACTTGCGAAGCAATAACGCTCAAACCAGAAGAAAAGCAGATCCTCACGCTTGCAGCACAAGGCTTTACTACGAAAGAAATCGGCGAGCAACTCTTCCGTTCCGAAAACACAGTCAAGTTCTACCGCAAAGCCCTTTTCGAGAAACTTGAAGTCACCAGTATTACCGAAGCTCTTGCATTCGCTACCAACTACGGCTTAATATAGATACATTGTCGGCTTTCCGTGTCGATGTCAATATCAAAGCGGTCAAAGCCAGTTCGCTCCGCTGAAGCTGCGCTCAGTTCCGTCAGAAGAGTCCCGTTCCTCCACTCCTCGGTACGGCTTCGCCGTGTTCCATCTGGGCGCAAAGTACCAGCGTACCCCGCCCGAACGTGCGGCTCCGGTTTTTCAATACCTGGACTCCCCGACCAGAATCGTCATTGTTTTCGCAATCAGTTGTCAGTACGACAACAGCCGGCCGCGTCATCATGCCGTAGCCAACCATCAAATCAATATGCCGTCCTATCGCGTCGTCTCTACCCTACCGATCCCTGCGATGCTCCGAGCTTCCCAGTCCGCGGAGGATGGCGGATATGAGAGGCTTGAAGAGCAGGCAGAGGACGATGACCAGGACGAGAGTCAATGCATCTTCCATAATCTCGAACTCATTTCTTTTCCCTTACTTTCAGGCCTTCCGGCCCCGGGGATGCGTATATTTTTCTGCTTTCGGAAAGCGAGCCCGTAAAGATGAAGGCAAGCCGGAGACGGAGAATACGCTCCCGCATGGGAGGAAGATTGTCCGACTCCCCTGCCTGGAGGTCTGGCTTGACGCATCGTTGGGCGAGCTTAGATTTGCAGAATGGATATACGCCAATACCCGGGGCCGCATAAACGGAGAATCCGCTTCGTGTCAAAAGAAGAAAGACGCTGCAGGCGATGATACTACGATACTTTGATACTTTGGTACTTTCGGAACAATGATACAATGATACTTTGATACTATCGTGAAAAGATCCGCCCCGGAGGTTGTCCGGGGCGGCGCAGAAAAGCAAGCGGGAGCGGAGAACCCGTCTCCCCGACGGTTTACTGAAGCGTCCCGCCGATGACGCTGACTTGGGATGCGAGGATCTCGGTTACGGTCCTTTCCACACCGTTGGAGTCGGTGAACCGGTTGTTGCGGAGGCGGCCCTTGACCTCGACGCCGGCGCCCTTGACGAGGGCGGAGAAGTCCGGCATCCGATCACTCTTGAAGGCGGTGACCTGGTGCCAGGTGGTCTCGATGACCGCTTCGCCGCTGCGGTTCTTGAAGGCGTGGTCGGTAGCGACGCTGAAGCGTGCCATCTCGGTGTCGCCGATGTTCTGGATGCGGGCATTCCCGATGATGCCGCGGAGGGTAACTGAATTGAGCTGTTCCATAATGTGTCTGAATTAAAGGGTTACTGAATTATTTCTGATGCCGCATCAGCGCCTTCACCGTGGCAAGGAGGCAAGGGCCGGAGGAGAAATACTACCCGCAGGTGTGGAGATTTCTCTGGAGGTGCATTTCACCCTTTCCGACTCCACGTGAAGGAAATACCTTTGCATCAAGAAATGGTCTCAGTAACCGATTCAGTCACATGGATCAGCCACAGTCCCTCCGTCATCGGTATGAACCCGGATATAAGGCGACAAAGGGATGAACGGCACGCCCATCGCTACCGGCCGGAAAGGTCCGCAGGAAGCGGTGGACCACCGGCACAGTGCCGGAAGGCGGATGCCAATCCCCTTTCGGGCAGGCCGGCCAAGGGACGGATCCCACGGTACACCGACAAGTGCGGAAAGAGGACCGAACCCGTCGGAAACAGCAGCGTATGAGGTGGAGCATCGCGTCCGGGGTGAGTTCTCCCTGCACGGATTCGCAGCCGTCCCGGATAATCTCCGGGTCAAAAGAAAAAAGATTCCCCGGCCGTAATGACCAGGGACAATCGGGAACTGAATGGAGGCCGGCTTCTAGAAATGCCAGCCGCACGTCACGGCGAGGTAGTGCATGTGGACCGACCCCGTTCGTTTGTACTCCGGATACTGGCGCATCGCGTTCAGAAGGCCGATGCTGCCTTCGAATCCCCATTGGAAATGCTTACCGCGCAGGAAAGTAATACTGGGCTGCAGACCGAGGTCGTAACGCTTGAACTTCTCCTTGCCGTCGAGCGGATCGCTCGGATCCGCATCGACATAGTATGTGTCGGCAGAGGTCATGATCGAGAGCGCGGGGCCGAGGCCGACGACCATCCTGGTTCCATCGGATTCGAAATGATACCGGGCCGTCACGAATACGTCGGCGAGGCTCATCCCGTCGGGGTCATTGCCTACCGCCATGAAGTGGTCGATCTGGCTGAGCTGTGCGCGAAGGCCGACTCCAGGCATCACCGACCACTGGGCGTTGAATCGGATATCGAGGCCATAGGATAGACGGAGCACGGCTCCGGGGTTCTCCTCACGCGCCAGATAACCGCTTTCCAGGAACAATCCGCCGCCCAGCTGGAAGTTGCTCTCCAGCCGCTTCCAAGCTGCATTCTGCTGCGCTGAAGCGGCGATGCTGACCAGCACGGCCGCCATAAGGAATAGGGATCTCTTCATACGAAATATCATTTACTGCAATGAGCCTTCCGATAGGCCATATATTAAACGCCGAATTTGTCAAAACCTTGCTTCGGTATCGGCACTTATTTAATTATCATTAATGAAAGCCTTAACGCTGCCCTTTTCCGGGTTAACGATTCTGTTCCCGGTATGCGGTCGGCGTGAGTCCGGCATGGCGCTGGAAGTAACGGTAGAAGTCCATCTGGTTGTTGAAATGCAGCAGCCAGGCGATCTCCTTGACCGGTTGGGAGGTGTACCGCAGATAATAGCGGGCTTCCATCAGCACGTATTCCGCGATCCATTCGGGCGCCGTGCGTCCCGTGTCCTCACGGATGATGGCTGACAGGTATTTCGGAGTCAGGCCGAGCCTGGCGGCATAGAAGGCCGTGTCGCGGTGCTCCGTGTGGTAGCGGGCGATCAAGGCTATGAACTGCCTCGAGACCGGGAGCGTCCCCTCCCTGGCGACGGATTCCTCTCCTGCCATCCTGTCCCATATCCGCATCAGCTCGATGCTCATCGACCTAAGCAGGTAGCACAGGCTGCGTGTCACGTCTGCGTGACGGTCGCCCGTGACGGAGCGGAAGATGTTCTGGAAGTTGTGGATGAGGATCTTGGTCCGCTGGTCTACCTTCACCATCCGGCAGCGGAAGGCATAGAGTGCCCCCAGCCTGTCGAACTCCATCTCCTGGAGCATCTGCTCTGAGATGGCCATGATGGTGATCCTTCCCGGGCCGCCCCCCTCCTTCCAGGAGAAGGAGAGGATATCCTCCGGCAGGCTTATCGCGAAACAGTCCCTGGTCACGCGGTACCCGTCCATTCCGATCCGCAGGTCGAACTCTCCCTCGATGCAGTAGAGGCAGATTACGCCTGCGAAACGGTACGGGAACGTCAGGCGGCGTTCTATCCCGGCACGGAACGGCAGGTTCATGATGAAGAAATCATCCCCGTGCGACAACATGGGGCGGACATCAAGGATGTCCCGCATCTTCGGGAGCGTCAGATTGTCCATAAAATCAGTGAAAAGGTATAATAATATGTTCTACAAATATAATCATTTCAAAACTTTTGGCCAAAATGTATAATGATTAAATTGCGGGTGTCCAGTCAAGACCGTACCTTTGCTCCGTGAAACGATATCTGCATATCTACTCGCTTACAGTCGCGGACATCGACGCGTCCCGCAGGATGACGGCTGGCGCCGTGTTATGCTATTTCCAGGACACGATCGGTCGTTTCCTGTCGGAGGCGCACGTTTCCGCCTTCGACCTCCTGGAGGAGGGCCGCACCTGGATGATCCTCGAGTTCCACGGTTCCCTTTCCGGAGAGATGCCCGCGTGGCCGGGCATCGTGCAGGTGGAGGTCTTCTTGTCTGAGATCACGTCCTTGAAGGCATACGTGGACTATATCTTCCGGGACGTACGGGGTAACATCGTCACCCGCGGGACCAGCGTTTGGGTGATGATAAATCTCAAGACACGAAGGCCGGTCCCCTGCGGCGAGGTCCAGCGCTTCACGCAGCAGTATGATCCGCGGAACCACGTCCCCCACCTCCGCTACCACTTCCCCGACGACAGGCAATCGGCGGGTGCCGTGGCGATGGGCCATCGGGTGACCCGGTTGGAGACCGATTTCAACGGTCACATGAGCAACCGGGACTTTGTCCGCCTCGCCCTCTCCACCATCGACCCCGCCGCCATCGAGGGACGGACCATCCGGGAGATACACGTCAGGTTCCATCAGGAATGCCTTGCGGGAGAGACGCTGGACTGCGTCTGCGCCGCCGGCAAGGACGGCCGGATAACCATCCGTATCGCCAAGCCCGACGGTACGGCCGCCTGCCTGGTATCCACCGTCTGGATCTGACAGGAGCATCATGCCCGGACCGGGTCAAAAGAAAAGGGATTCTCGGCCACCAGGGCCGCTTCAGTGAACCTCCCGAACACCTCGGAGAAATCATCGGCGCTTTCACAATGAATGTTGAACGTCAGTACATTTCCCATAGACACAAGTATCTCCAAGCCTTTATTGACTTGGAGAACTCGAAGAGTGTTTGACGGACTCTACGCCCTGTTGAAGGAGTAGAGCTCGTACTGGCAGAACCCGCTGCGCTGCTTGTAACCCAGCGGAGTCGCGATCTTGTTTCGTTTCAGCCAGGCTCCGATGCCCGGCAGGTTGTTCTCATCGACGAACGCCAGGCGGTCGGTCTGGAGAGGACAGCAGAGGTTGACGGTGATTACCGCGTAGAGATCCTCGTCCGGGACGGTGATCATCTCGACGGCCAGGGTGCCGTTGTTACGGTAACTCTCGAAGGAGAGTTTGACTTCAGTGTCGTTGAACTTGAGTGTTTTCATGGCTAAAACTTGTTCTGAGTTTCTTCAGCGAAGGAGTAATAAGTCGTATCCGCAAGGATGATGTGATCGAGAAGCGAGATATCGAAGATGTCGCAAGCTTTCTTGAGCTTGTTCGTCTCGTTCATGTCAGAGGCACTCGGGGCGGGATTCCCGCTCGGGTGGTTGTGGAAGAGGATGATCGCTGTAGCGTTGCACAGGAGCGCTTCCTTGATGATGCGTCGGTGGTCGATCTGGGTCGACTTGATGGTGCCGACGGTAATCATCTTCTTGGCCAGCGGTAAGTGGGCTCCGTTCAGGAGGAGGATCCAGGACTCTTCGTGATCGAGGTTCCGGAAGTCTTCTCGCAGGTAACCTGCTGCCTGGGCCGATGCTTTGATCGGGGTGTCGGGTGTGTAGTGTGCTTGCTTCTTCATAATGCTACGGTTTGATGGTGAAACATCTTTTTTACGTAGCTGGTCATACGTCACCCTGTAGGACATTGGCAAGGCAAGGTGGAGAGCAAAGCGGACCTTGCCGGAATGTCCGGGTGACAGAACTTTGCGAAGTGAAAGGAGATGTCACCATTCCGGAGCAGAAGAGGCAGCAATACGGAGCACACCCCGCTTCCGTGGAATTTGCAGAAGATGCGACCGAGAACTTCCTGGAGTTGTAATGGGTCAACTAGTGCTGGACCATTATCTTTTGAATGGCATTATAGCACTCCTGAGAAAAAACTCGAAGAATGAAACGAGGCCCCTGCAGCTGTAGCAGAAAAACGCATTTGGCTGCTACGAAACGTGATAATTGGTTTTCGGATGAAAAGAAAGAGATTCGTAACTAATAACCGGGGTTTTGTTCCAGCGACGGGGCAAGGGCACGGATATCGGCCGGTATAGGGAAAATATCCGTATAGCGGGACGTTGCTTCGCCGGGGAGTTGGGGACGAAGGGTGGTAGTAGCTCCAAATCGGCCGAAACGGACCAGATCCTGCCTCCGAAGGCCTTCCCAGGCAAATTCCCGGAGCCTCTCTTCCAGGAGGATGTCCAGGGTGAGCGTTCCCAGCTCCGGCGCTCCGGCGCGTGAGCGGACCTCGTTCACCAGTGCCAGAGCTTCATCGACCTTCCCGGTACGAAGCAAGGCTTCCGCCTTCATCAGTATGGCATCGGCATAGCGGAAAATAACCCAGTCATTGTCCATCAGTTTTCCGTCCTTGAAGGCGTTGTAATCGGTCTGGTACTTGCGCATACGGGCACCTGCGGTTTTTTCATCCGGGCTTCCGGTCAGGTCCAGGGCGATGGATCGGGGCTTGTATTCAATGGCAATCTCATGCCCTTCGGCGTCGGTAGGCACTCCGCCCCAATAATTCATGACGAATCGGGGGTCTTCGTCGTCGGTGCCGAAAGCGTTGGCATCGAGCACTTCCGGCGTTGCAGAAGAACCGTTTTCCGCTGTAAATCCAATGGCCGATGCGTGGTCGTAGTGAAGGGAGCGGAAGATATACTGGTTCTGGGTCGCATACAGGTGCTTATCCAGTGGAATCACGAAGATGTTTTCGTCCGACGACTCGTTGTGTACCTGGAAGTTGTCGGTATACGATGCGGAAAGGGTATAGCCGAATCCCTCCAGGGACAGCGCCATCTTGAGCACTTTGTCGTAGTGTTCTTCTCCTGCGTAGACAGGCGCGTTCAGATACAGTTTCTCAAGAAGGAGCCAGGCTACCGGAAGGGTGAATCGGCCATAATACTCGCCGGGGTACTGGCTCATCACGGCGGGAAGCTTTTCTGTCACCTCCTCCAGTTCGTCCACGATAAAGTGGAAAACATCGGCCCGGGGGCTCTGCTTCACTTCAGAAATGGAAACTCCGGGCTCCTTCAACACCGGGACGTTGCCGAACAGGTCCATGATATAGTAATAAAAGCAGGCTCTGAGTGCGCGTGCTTCAGCCAGCCATTCGGGATAGTCCTTCAGTTCCTGGATCGCCTCGTTGGAAAGGACGACCATCTTGTAAAGATAGTTCCAGGCATTCTTGATGGGCGCTTCGGAGGTCTCCCAGGTATGCAGGAACAGCCTCTGCCACAGTCCACCGTCGTACCAGTCGCCGCCACGGGTAGGGATAATGGCTTCGTCGGTTGTGAAGGTGTTCAGGTCGTAGATGCCTCGATAGGTGCCGGCTATGCCTTCTCCTTCAGTGGAGGATCCTATTTGCCTGTACAGATTACCCAAAGTGTTCTGGTACAGGGCTTTTTCTGAAGTGATGGCTTCTTCGCGGGGAAGGCTGCTCCGGGGATGTTCTTCCAGAAGCGTACAGGCGGGAAGAGCGGTAAGAACCAGTATGATAATCGCTTTTTTCATCAGAACTGAATGCTAGCAGACACGGAATAGGAACGGTAGACGGGGTAGGAAATCTTGTCATCCAGGCCGAAGGTGGAACCCGTCACGGAACTGTTTATCATGGGGGTGAGTCCGCTGTAGCCTGTGATGGTGGCGAGATTGTTGACCGAAAGGGAAAGTCTCAGGGAGCGGACAGCCCGCTTGACGGGAATGTTCCATCCCATGGTGATGTAGTCGATGTTCACGTAGTCTCCCCTTTCCAGCCAGTAGTCTGTAACCGTCTGGTCCACAATGTTCTGGGGGGGAGCATCAGCCGCCACATTGTAATATGGGAGCGAACCGGTGTTCATGTAGGTGAGGGCGGTGCCGTTGAAGATCTTGTGGCCGAAAGCACCGTTCACCTGCATGGAAACGTCGAACGCTTTGTAACGGAAACTGATATTGGTGCCAAGAAGGGCTTTTGGTGCCGCCTGGCCGCAAATCTGGTTGACCCCGTCCGTCTCATAATACCTGGTACCGTCATCGGCCACTTTCAATCCCGTACAATGCGGCAGATAGAAAACACCCAGCGGCTGCCCGACAATCTGATACACAACGTCGTTGTGACCTCCGTGGAAACCGGCGCCGGTCATGGCATTCATGCCCTGGATCTCAGGGGCTTCCAGATACTGGCCCTGCCACCATCCCGACAGGGAAATCAGCCGGTTCTGCTGGAAGGCCAGGTTCATGGAAAGGTTCAGTTGGGAGTCGGACGTCCTCAGGACATTGGCGCCAAGTCCCAGTTCCACGCCGGAGTTAGTCATCTTCCCGAGGTTGGCCATCAGTTTGTTATAAGCAAACGGCGGCACGCTCACCTCGTACATGTAAAGCATGTCCCGCGTGATAGAATTGTAGCATTCGGCCGTGAAAACCAGTCGGCCTTCCAGAAAGGCCGATTCCAACCCCAGGTTCACCTGCTCCCTCACTTCCCATCGAAGATCCGGATTGGCATTGTGCATCTCGCCGAAGGTGACGGCCACGTCTCCGCCATAGGGCGCAATCCCCGTCGGCGATATTGTCTGGAGGGAATAATAGGGCGTAAGTGCACCCTGGTTACCAGAAAGGCCGTATCCGACATTCAGTTTAAGCCTGTGCAGCCATTCCACGTCTTCCAGGAAAGATTCGTTGGATGCGATCCACGAGGCCGATACGGAAGGGAACAGGCCCCAGATGTGATTGTCTCCGAAAAGTGAAGCCGCATCGGACCGGAGGGTTCCGGAAATGGAGTAACGGCTGTCGTAAGAGTAGACCGCCTGGCCCATCACGGACAGCATGTTCTGCCTCTCCCAGACAGAGCCAGTACCCTCCCACGGCCTGATTGCTCCTGCCTGGATGGCATTGATGCCATATGCGTTGGTGGAAAAGCCTGTGGTTGTGGCATAGAAGCCGCTGGAACTGCTGCCTTGGATTTCGCCCATGAGGTTTGTGGACAGCTGGTGCGGCCCGTTCTCGTAAGCATAAGCAAGGTTAAGATAGCCGCGGTATTCGCTTTGCGAAGTGGTGCTGCGGTAGGCCTCGCCTCCGGACCAGATGATGGTGGGGAAGAAGTGGCTGTCGTTCAGGACATTGTAGCTGTAAGAGGCAAATCCGCTGAGGGAGAGGCCTTTCAGCAGCTCGGCCTTTGCCAGGACATGGGCGTTGAAATGGGCCGACGAGCCGCCGTAAGTCTTTTCCAGCAGGGAAACCGGATGGTTTATCTGGCTGGAGGTGGGGATTTGCACGTAACTGCCGTCCGGTTCAGCACCGGCACGGATCGTGGGATTGAATGCGGCCGCGGAGTAAAAGAGTTTCTGCATGTCATGGATGGCATCCTCGTTTTGCAGCGAACCGAAAAGCCCCAGGTCCAGTTGGAGGAAACCAAAAGCCTTCTGCCCGACGTCCAGTTTCACCGAATAATTCTGGATATTCTGCTTCTTTATCACGGCCCGATGGTCAAGGACGCCGACGGAGGCCCTGTAATGGCTGTTTTCCGAACCTCCGCCAAAAGCGATGTGGTGGTTCTGTACAAAGCCTGTCCGGAGAATGGACGACACCATGTCCGAGTCGAAACCGTCATCCCTGAATGGATATCCATGGTTTTTGTTCCAAGTTCGGAAACCATCGGCCGAAAGCATTTCCATGTTCCTGTAGACAGCTTCGGCACCTGCCGTTCCGTCATAGCTGATGCTGAAATCCCCGCCATGGCCCCTAGTGGTGAGGACCTGGATGACGCCGGATGCGCCCCTGGAGCCGTATGGCGCCGTCTCCGACGCGTCTTTCAGGACAGTGAAACTCTCTATGTCGCCGGGATACAGGGAACTAAGGGTGGCCAGGTCCGACATCACTCCGTCTATCACCACCAGAGGGTCGTTGCCGCCGGTAAGCGATGTGGTGCCCCTGACCCGTACGGCGCTTAGCATGGCCGACTGGTTGGCGCCTGACACCGTGACGCCCGCTGCTTGGCCCTGCAGGGCTCCCAGGCCGCTTGTCACGAGGCCTTTATTCATCTGTTCCTTTCCCACGGTGTGAGAAGTGCTCAAGGTATCGTTCTGTGCCACTGCAGCCCAGCCGGGCAATAATACAGCAGCCGCGAGACATACTATTTTCAGGCGCATAGTCATCAGTGTTAACAACTACAAATATCGTCATTTCTTTTTCTTCTTCTACTCTTTTTCGTCATTCATTTCTTCAACGGATGATACTTCTCCAATTTCTCCGAATTGCATTCCCAGGCGGGAATTCTGACCGCCAGCACATACAAAACGGACAGGGAGACAATCAGCTTTTTATGGCGTCCGCTTCTATTCCGGCAAAGTTTACAGGAACAGCCTCGACCGCAGCCACGGGCAATCTATCCGTCCCGTCACAGAATAAAGAGAGCAAAACAAAAAGAGAACCCGCGTGTGCGGGTTCTTCCTTTTACTTCACAACCTCATACTGGTCTACACCCGGGATGAGTGCGATACCGGTCTCTTCGAGGTGAATCTGATGCTGGCTGTCGACGTAACGGACGGTGAAGATCTTACCGTTGAGCTGTCGTGCCTGCCAGTCCATTCCGCCGGCAGTATCCATCTTCACGACCTTGATTTTGGATCCGCGCTTAATCATACCCGGTCCTCCTTCATCGTTTCAGTCCGTCGAGTGTCTCGTTGGGAACAAAAACCCTCGAAAACGTTCCCGCCGGCGTTTCTCGCAGGGAACAAAAATGGCCATTATTGTTCCCGCTCAGAGGCTTTGAAGCAAGTCTAGCGAACCCGACATGAACGGCCACAAAGTTGGGGTCTTGTCAGACTCGAACTCTTTTTTCGGACCCTAAATAACAGAGATTCGATGAACTTGTTTAGTTTAGTCCTCTGTACTATATATACTGGACAATTAAACAAGTAGATTGAAGAACAGGTATGTTCTATTGGGAAATGAAGTCCAGATTCCCTTCTTTTTTCACAAGAAAACAGAATTGGATAAAAATAAGATTTATACCAAAAATCTTAACTACCTCAATATTAATGTATTATAAGGAACCCGATTTAGAATTAATCTAAATTGACGAAAATGGTTCGTAAGACCTCGCTTTACACAGTAATTCCCCCGAAATTGCTTTCAGCTTTTTCTCGACAAAAAACGGCCTCTGACTGGAAATTCCGAAGGAAAGTGGTCCCCTCTTTCCGCACATAGCTGACCCCCGTTAACCTTTCCTTTCATCTGAATCCGAAATGCAGGCTGTTGGGACTAAAAACCGCACCAGCCTGCATTCTATTGATGGTTCCGCTTTCAAGACCAGGGGATCACTTTCAATCGGAAGAGGGGGTCACGTTCGTAAGAGAAGAAGGGGGTCACTTTCCTTCGGAATTCCCATATATGTTCCACATACGAATTATTTGTTATCTGATTTATTCATTGAATCAAAGGGAAATGTTATTAGAATCCCTTCTCCTCTACCATAGAAATAAAGGTCCCATATATCAAAGGGTAAGTATCACATACACAGAAACTCAACCTTCATAGACACCCAATATAATACAAGCTTATGCCTTAGATTTGTTTATCAAATTCTTTTTGTATGGATTCTATGGTATGCTCAGACAAAGCTGTATCTATTCTAATTCCGAGTTGTACAAGACGTTCGTATGTCTCTTGTTTCTGTAATCTTACTTTTGCATCACGCATAGCAGCAACCATCATTTTATTTTGGGTAATTAAACTATTGGTTAAACCAAGAATTCGTTGATATTGATTAAAGTTAGTATCATAAAGTGATGAATAACGCCCATCATTAAGAGTCTTATGTAATTCATGAACGTTTAGAATGCCATCTTTGATTAATCGTTCATGCATATTAACATTAAACAAGCGCAATAAATCAGGGTCCGATACTCTTGCATTCATGGCATTACATAATTCTTCAAAAGCTATAGGTATTTTATTTTTGATCTTCATAATGTCATCCGTATAAGGCTTATAAATAGCAGAATACAAACTATCTATACCTTCTGAATATAAATCCATAAGAGAATATGTTGTTCTAAAATCATCAAGAAAATCATTTGATACCATAAAAGAAAAAGCATCATAAACCATGTTTCTATTAATAGAGTTATACCTAGACCGTGATAGTTTAGGGGTAAAGTAAAATGGAATTTCTCCAGTTGGATTTTTTTCAGTATACGTACAAAAGGTATCAATACTCTCGCAAGTAATATCTATCTCTTTTATCATGACATTAATATCAACACTCATTAGCTGAAGAGCATTTCTGCTCTCAATCCTATTCTCTAACAACCTTAAATTAAAAGTTTTTCTAAGTTGCTCACTCTGTATTCTATTAGCATTAATCTGCATAAGAAATGCTATAAATGTCATGAACACACCAGCTATTGCTACTATTGGACTCATTGTACCACCAATAGTATCACCAATTTGTCCCGTCTCTGTAAAATCCACGAGACTACCACATTGTGTAAATACAAATGGGGCAAAACATCCTATAATTATCAGCAGTATTGATAATCCTGCAAGGATATACGATAATCGGTTTAAAGATTTAACTGACATTTTGTAACTAATTTAATAGACTTTCAACATTAAGCAATAAAAGTAAAAACAATTATTCTAAAATTCGAATTTAATGTTCCCTTCTATCTCGTGGCCCTGATTGCCCCTTGGCAATGAATCCTGACCACGCGATTGGTGTCGGTTTCTGCGATACGGCGCAATTCGTCAAGGTATGGGGCGACGAAATTGGGCCTGCGCTTGCCCAGAACACGGAAGATTTCGGGGGCCTCCATCCGTACCTTATCATCGCTATCGTGCAATAATCCGGCGAACATCGGCATATACTCCTGATAGGGATCAGGCGTGTTTGTGGCTATGTTTTCCGATGCCCAGATGAAAGCCAGCCTTACGCCAGGAGCTTCATCTTGGGCGAAGCGGAAGAGGTCCGGCCAATACGACTGAATAGACTCGAAACAACCTCGTCCTATTCTACCGAGCGCATTGAGTACGCGCTCTCGCAGAAGCGGCTCTTCATTATTGAGGAAGGCGGCAATTGCGGGCACGCTGCTCTTGATTGCCTCTGGGAATGCCAGCCCCATCTCTCCAAGCATCCAAAGAGACTTTGCCTGGATCTTCTCCGAATCTGAAGCGAGGAATGATGCCACGTAAGGAATACTCTCTTCCCAGCGTTCTTTGCACCTGGTCAGCGCTCCGAGCTCTTTATAAGTTTCTGATTCACTCATCTCGTAAGAAGGTCAATACGGCACGGTTAAATGCATCCGGACATTTGTTGGCAACAAAGTGGTCGCCTTCAAGGATGACCAGTTGAGCATCCGGGATACTGCTGGCAATCAGCCGCGTATGCTCATCCTTGACCAAGTCCATGGTTCCGGCGATGACCAGTGTCTTGGCCTGAATCTTCGACAGTTCCTCCGGCTTTACATTCGGATCATTAACCATCAGTCCCAGCATCTCTGCATGAAGTTTGGCTTCTTCACTCTTTTTGGCGAACAACTTGGCAAACCAATAGCCTATTTCGATAGGAATCTGAATGGAGCGTTTGATGCCCTTGGCATCCAGGTTGGCACCGTTCAGGATGAGTCGGTTCACCCGTTCCGGATACTTCATTGCGAATAGCATCGCAATGTTCCCGCCGTCCGAGAAGCCTAGGATATGCGCCTTCTCTATCCCATGCGCATCCATGAAGTCCCTGAGGTCATCGGCAAACTGCCGGATCGTAAATGGAGCATCGCCCCGCGGCGTTTTACCGTGCCCGCGGGTGTCCAGAGCATATACAAGGAAATGCTGAGCAAACACCTCTGTCTGCCCCATGAAATAATCACAGTTCTCACCGTTCCCATGCAGCAGGATCAGCGGCTCTCCCTGACCTTTCTCTATGAAATGGTGCTTGATGCCCATGTCGATAAATTACTCTATGTTGAATTCCAAATAAATTGAGCACTAATATACATCTTTTTGCTCGATTGACTTCTGAACAGACAACAATTACTCTCCCGACTGGAAGCCGGAACACATGATCAGGATGGACAACGGACCTATGAGACAAACTTCTATAACGATGTACAGGCCATGGCCAGGCATCAAATTACTTTTTCAGAGAAATAGGGTAAGCGCAACATTCTGATTTGAGACGGTGCGTATCAATTGCCCGTCAGGAATTTAAAGGAGCCGCTTAGATTGAAGTTGTCTGATAGCCTGATAATATTCTGTATTATGCGTTTGCCGGTGCATAATGATTTCCCGTTTTCAGCATTGAGAAGATAATGTTCGATAGTTTCCGTGCTACCCGGATGATGGACTCTTGGGGCATCAACCCTTTCCGTCTGTAGTTGGTAAATGCAACAGAGAGGGCATCGTCCCAATGGATGGCAACCCAACTCGCCTCTATCAAGAGGGGGCCCAGATGCTTATTGCCTCTGAAAGTCATTTCGCCAAAAGAAGCCTTCTCTCCGCTACTGTGACATGTCGGAACCAATCCCAAATAGGATGCAAACTGTCGTTCATTCCTAAAACGTTTGACGTCGTATATCTCGGTAAGCAGCGTGATGGCACATATTGGACCGATTCCGGGAATACTGGTCAACGCATCGTACTTCTCCGCATACTCCTCTTTAAGCCTCAGGGCGCGAACCTTCCTCGTCACGGTCAATAAGTTCTGTCTTAAAGTCTCCACTTGTTCAATCAACATGTCCAACGAAACCCGAGAGGAAGATAATAGAACTACTTCTTCTCGTAGCCAATTGATGAAGGCCTTGGACCAGTTGGGCGAACGGTCGAACAACTCTGGGATCTCCACCCCGTTTGCATGTAAGAGGTGCTTGACTCTGTTCTTGTATCGGGTCAGATCCTGCTGTATCGACTTTCTAAGACGAACCAGCCCTCGGTCATCAAGGTTATCCTTCTCACGAATGTAGATACCTCTAATCATCCCCGCTCGTAAAGCTCTGGCCATCTTATCAGAGTCAATAGGGTCGCTCTTCATCACACTCTCATACTGCGTAGTAGGAACATCTGCCGCGTTCACTACAGTACACTCTATGCCATACTCTTTGAGGGCATAATAGGTCGAAAAACCGGAGAACCCTGCCTCGTAGACTGCATGATACTCAGCCTCGGGGTAATGTCTGTTCAAAAAGTCAAAGAGCTCTTTTGCCGATGCTTTCTGACTATGCGTCTTGGGCATCCCTACTTCTAACAAAGTCGTAACCGACCAAGTCTTCTTGTGGACATCGATTCCGATAAAAACCTTTTGTCCTTTGAAACTAATTGCTTTACTTTGCATTGCATCCGCGTGTTATAATTGAACATATTTGTGTTTGGCTTCACAAATATAGCACTCAATTATGACACGCTTTGCCTTACCAGGCAACAGCCGTCAGAGCGGAGCGGGCCTTTCCACAGAGCCCGGCGTAGCTCTGTCGAGCTGTAGCCGCCGAGGGGCGTATATCGAGGCGGCGGTGCCAAGTGAGTCCTCAAGACTCACTCTGGAATGCAAACATAGTAACTGATTTGTCGAACACAAATCTACGAAAATATTGATTTAGTGGCAAATAAATACCTGGTCAAAAGAAAAGGGATTCTCGGCCAGCATGGCCGCTTCTGTGAAATCCCGATGTACCTCGCCGAATTTAACGGCGCTTACAGAACGGATGTTGAACGTCAGTCAATTTCCAATAGACACAAGTATCTCCAAGCCATTGCTGACTTGGAGATTGTGAGTTTCATTTGAAGCAACTCTACGCGTGATGGTGGAATGCGTAGAGCTCGTACTGGCAGAACCCACTGCGCTCCTTGTAGCCCAGGGGGGATGCAATCTTGTTCTTCCGGAGCCAGGCTCCGATGCCCGGCAGGTTGTTCTCGTCGACGAACGCCAGACGGTCGGTCTGGAGGAGGCTTCCGAGGTTTACGGTGATGACTCCGTAGAGCTCATCGTCCGGGACAGTGTTCATAAGGACGGCCAGGGAGCCGTTGTTCTGGTAGCTGTCAAAGCTGAGTGACACTTCAGTGCCTTTGAATTTGAGAGTCTTCATGACTTAAAACTTTCCAGTTGAAATCCAAATAAAAATGGATCTCGATTTTATTGGTTAAACTTTAATATATTCATAATCATATCCTTACGGATAAATATATTTCTCTGTAGGTTCGCGTGGGTACACACAACTCTGCGGCCTCTGGGGAGGTCGGATTCAAGAACACGATAAAGATCCTTCGGTAAACAAACTTTCCACAGCGGTCATCCCATCTGGAGCCGCAAGTTCCTGTATCAGTTCACAAAGGCAGGAGGAGCAAACTTGTTTAAGCGGACTTCAAAGCCGCAACAGTCATGTAGTATTCTCTCCCGGAAAGTTTGTCTACCAGTAAGGATATATCTCTATGCCACAGCATTGACATAAGGCTGATGGCGTTTGAGTACGAAGTATATGCGGTTGACCAACTTACGTGCTACCTTCACGATGGCCTTGCTTGCCACCATCCGCTTGCAGTTGTTCAGGTAACAGAGTTGCATAGCTTCATCCTTGCGGATGGCCACCCAGGCGGCTTCGATGATATTACTCCGCAAGATGGCGTGTTTGCGGAGGGTGATATCTCCCACGCCCTTATGCTCACCACTTGAATGACACATCGGGATCATTCCGATATACGCCGCAAGTTGCTCAGCATTCGCAAATCGGGTGATGTCCACAATCTCTGCCATCAATGCAAGACCGGTGGTTTGGCCGATGCCGGGAACCGTCATCAAGAGCTCAAGAGTCTCCTCAAAGCGTTCCGTGTGAGACAGTGCCCGCAACCTCCTTGTCATCTCTGCCTTCTGCTTGCGCAGGGTCTCGAACTGCATGATCAAGATGTCCAAGGCCTGTCGGCCACTCAGGGTCCGCATTGCCACTTGCTTCAACCAGTTTAGGAACCGCTTCGACCAGTTTGAATGGGGCTCCAGATACTCTGCCGGTATATCAATACCCAGGTATCGCAACTGGGACTTGATGCGGTTCTTCTGCCGCGTCATATCCTTCGTAATCGAGTTCTTCAATCTTATCAAAGAGCGTATCTCCAGCGTTTCACTGTCAGGGACATATATCCCTTTCAGTTGCTTTGCTAGCAGGCTAACAGCCAGCTTCCTACTGTCAACTGCATCCGTCTTGCGCAGTTTCTCGCTACTCATCGTCGGCACGTCTGCCGGCTTCACCACAATGTTGTGGATCCCCAACTCCATCAACCTGTCGTGTATCCAGAACCCGCAGAATCCGGCTTCGTACACGGAGTAGTACTCCGCTTCCGGATAGTGGCTTATCAAGAACCGATGAAGGGCGTCTGGGTCAACACCCTGGCTCATCCGCTTCAACACCGAGGTCTCCGACAGGATTGTCACCGACCAACTTTTCAAATGAACATCTATTCCGATGTAGATGTTTTGTCCTTTGAAGGAAATTCTGTTACTTTGTGTCATAAGCTACTGTTTATTTGGTGTTTTTGAATTTGCTTTTACAAAGTAACCAAATACTCGGTAGCTTATTTCAAACTCATGAAAAACTTCCGGGGGTCTGCCTTAGCGGCAGGGGTCGGAACCCCTGAGAGCGCTCCTCATGAGCTTCGCAGAAGCTCACTCCATTTTTATTTGGGATTCAAACATAGGAACTTGTTTTGGGTTTCATCTGCGAAGGAGTAGTAGGATTCATCCGTGAGGATGATGTGATCGAGGAGAGAGATATCGAAGATGTCGCAAGCCTTGCGGAGCTTGTTCGTCTCGTTGATGTCAGCAACGCTCGGGACGGGTGTTCCGCTCGGGTGGTTGTGGAAGAGGATGATCGCTGTGGCGTTCGTCAGCAGCGCTTCCTTGATGATCCGCCGGTGGTCGATCTGGGTCGACTTGATGGTACCGACGGTAATCATCTTCTTGGCCAGCGGGAGATTGGCCGAGTTGAGAAGGAGGATCCAGGACTCCTCGTGATCGAGGGCTCGGAGGTCTTCCCGGAGGAATCCGGCTGCCTGGGCCGATCCTTTGATCGGGGTGGCGGGTGTGTAGTGTGCTTGCTTCTTCATTTTGCTACGGTTTGATGGTGAAACATCTTTTTTACGAAGCATGGAATACGTCACCCTGTAGGACATCGGCAAGGCAAGGTGGAGAGCGAAGCGGACCTTGCCGGGATGTCCGGGTGACAGAACTTTGCGAAGTGAAAGGAGATGTCACCATACCGGAGCTGAAGAGGCAGCAATACGGGCACACTCCCCTTCCGATATATCGGCCAGAAGACAAGTGCAAGACTCGGGTAAAAAGAAGAAAGGAACCAACCTGACAAGAAGATGGTCGGAACCATTCCGGTACAGGCAAAGGAAGGTAGTTGGCACGAAACGTTCAATAGCTCATCAGTGGAAAAGAGTACAACATCGAGCATCTTGCGGATTCCGACAAAAGGACGACCTTTGCTCGGAAACAAAACCTCAATGACTTGCGTGAATACACATCGAGATGGTTACGTAGGCAGGTTGAAGGGATTCTTTCTGTGTAAAAAGAAAGAGATTAAAGACGGTCTGAAAGGCCGTTTGATTTGGTCGATGGACTATATATATACCAAACCAAACAAACAAATAGTTATCGATATCTTGATGTCGTTTTATTCCTCTTTTTACCCTGCAGAATACCCCAAAGATGTCACTGGAGCAGCTACGTCTGCGATTTGGCTTGATATTGACAATCGTGTGCCAATAATCAGCCATCAGATTGGCACACGAAAACCTGCCAAAATGGTACTCAAAATGGGCTAACAGCGCTCAAAGATAATTGTATTTATCAGTGTTGGCACACGGTTTGGCACACGAAACCGCTTGATTTTGGCACACATGTGCCAAATATCCCTCGTAACTGATTGATATTCAAAGACCAATTACTTTCCAAAAAGTTTCAATGGAAAGTTCGGGTCTTGCTGCATCGGGAAATAGCTGAAACTCGGTCAAACTCGCTCAAACTAGCCGAAACTTAAGATATCTTCAATAATTCGCTGAAACTTAATCCGTCCATGATA
>Ga0310694_10002302_pt1 | contig 19846 bp, 16 predicted proteins | sample 174DNAGHGhighgp2_FD_203884 | JGI IMG/M metagenome (GOLD analysis project Ga0310694, IMG submission 203884) | Sheep rumen microbial communities from Palmerston North, Manawatu-Wanganui, New Zealand - 1742 DNA GHGhigh gp2 (v2) (version 2) | ecosystem: Host-associated > Mammals > Digestive system... | reverse complement strand
AGAACTTGAGCATCAAGGGCACGTTGATGTAGTTGGTGTGGAAGGTGCCTTTGGCCTCGACAATGCCGGGGAATTCTTCAACATCCACTTTGTCGGTTTCCTTGCCACCCTGAGCAGCAAAAACAACTTCAGGTGCGATAGCAAAGTGGGGATTGAACTTGTATTCCATCATCAAGCCTACTTGGTAGCTGGGCAGCATGCCATGAGGTGCGTCTTTACCCCAGAAGTTGGTCATGTCAAAACCGACCTTTCCACCAAATTGAACCTGAGCCATTGCGCTCACACTCACGATTGCAGCAGCAATCAAAACAAAAACCTTCTTCATAATCTCTTTTTCTGTTTAATAAAACTTTTTGTTAATATTCTTTTATATCAATTTTGCTCTTTATAGGCATAAAGCGCATTATTGACGCATGGAAATGCGACTGGTTTAATCGTGCTAGTGAAAAATTCCAGCAAAGCGGAATAATAGGCCACTTATAAGTGAATTTTGGACACTCTAATTACTGTATTGTTTGCAGTAATGCTGGATGCCGCAGTTCAAGCAGTCGGGGCGTTGTGCCTTGCACACATAACGACCATGCAGCAGAATCCAGTGGTGAGCTTTAAAGCGTAGCTGAGCGGGAATGTGCCTGGATAAATCCCGCTCAACGTCGTTGGGCGTCTTTCCCTGAGAAAGGCCCAGACGATGAGACACGCGATAGACATGCGTGTCGACGGGAATGGTTGCCTTGCCGAAGACGATACCCAGAATCACATTAGCGGTCTTGCGACCCACGCCCGGTAGCGAGGTGAGGTCCTTCATGTTGTCAGGCACTCGACCATCATAATCATCGATAAGCTTTTGTGCCATTGCCTTCAGGTGTGCCGCCTTGCTGTTAGGATAAGATACACTCTTGACATATTCCAAGATGTCCTCAACGCTGGCGGTAGCCATCGATTGAGGAGTAGGGTAGGCGGCAAACAGAGCAGGTGTGACCATGTTCACCCGTTTGTCGGTGCACTGTGCACTCAGCATCACAGCCACCAGCAGTTGAAACGGGTCCTTGTACTGCAATTCGGTCTCGGGATTGGGCTGCACCTGTCGGAAATAGTCCAAGATACCCTCATATCGCTCTTTTATCGTCATGTGATTGTGATTAAATAAAAATGCGAGGAATTAAGAACCCTTAACTCCTCACACCTGATTCTTAACTGATCAATGGGCGCTCTTGAACTCGTCAAGGAAACGCACGTCGTTCTCGCTGAACATGCGCAGGTCCTTCACCATATACTTCAAGTTGGTAATGCGCTCAACGCCCAAGCCGAAGGCATAGCCGCTATACACGCTGCTATCGATGCCGCTGGCCTCAAGCACGGCGGGATCCACCATGCCGCAGCCCAGAATCTCGACCCAGCCCGTATGCTTACAGAAGCCGCAGCCCTTGCCGCCGCACAGCATGCAGGTCACGTCCATCTCGGCACTTGGCTCGGTGAACGGGAAATAGCTGGGACGCAAACGGATTTCGGTCTCGGTGCCGAACAACTCTTGTGCGAAGTGCAGCAGCACCTGCTTCAAGTCGGCAAAAGACACGTTCTTGTCGATGTAAAGGCCCTCGATCTGGTGGAAGAAGCAGTGGGCACGGGCGGTGATGGCCTCGTTGCGATAAACACGACCCGGGCAGATGATGCGGATGGGCGGCTGCTGGCGTTCCATCGTGCGCACCTGTACCGAACTAGTGTGGCTGCGCAGCACGATGTTACGGGTCACGTCCTGCTCGTTCTTCTCGACGAAGAATGTGTCCTGCATGTCGCGGGCAGGATGATCGGCAGCAAAGTTCAATGCGCTGAACACGTGCCAGTCGTCCTCCACCTCGGGGCCATCGGCAATCGTGAAGCCTAGACGAGAGAAGATGTCAATAATCTGCTTGCGCACCACCGAAATCGGGTGTCTCGTGCCCAACTCTGCGGGGAAAGCGGGACGGGTGATGTCAATCTTGTTTTGCTCCTTGGCCTGCTGCTTGGTGACTTCTCGCAGGGCGTTAATCTTATCGGTAGCCAGGTTCTTCAGTTCATTGAGCCTTTGGCCCAATTCACGCTTTTCCTCGGGTGCCACCTCGCGGAACTCGTTGAACAATGCAGTTATTTCACCTTTCTTACTCAGGTATTTGATACGCAACGCCTCAAGGGCTTCCTCATTCTCGGCCTTGAGTTCAGCAATCTGCGCCTTCAGCGCTTCTATCTTATCCTTTAACATAGTCTATCTCGTTGAATTATCGTGCAAAGTTACAAAATCGCCGTTAAACAAGAGCAAGATTTATCATTTTTTCTTGAATATCACTTTTATTAAGCCTCTTAGATAAAATCCTGTTAATTATTTTGTATATATCAAGAATTATGGCTTAATTTGCATACATATTGCGATTATCATGGTTTTGTATATTAATTATTCTCCACCAAATCGCTATAAACCAGCAATATGCAATTTGTGTGCTTCTGTTATTCATATTACTTATAGATAATTTACACGTATGTTTATTATGAAAAAAATTCAAATTCTTCTTATTGGACTGATGTTTGCCATGCCCTGCTGTGTTTTTGCCCAAAACTATATTTATGGTGACGTGAATGGTGACGGCGAAGTGAGTATCTCTGATGTCAATGCTGTGATTAGTGTCATCTTGGGAGATGGTTATAGTAAAAGTATTGTAGGAAGTTGGGTTTCAGAATATGCCCTGGATGATAATGGTGAGAGATTTGATATTCCTGCGTCTATCATAGTAAGTTTTGACTTCTATGAAAACCATACAGGTCTATGGGGCAATTATATTAAAATCAACAACGACCTAGTTGCCGATTATGTGGACTTAACATGGGAGCAGAACGCCAACCGTCTGTTTCTCTGGTTTGATGACGGTTACCACGAAGAATTGTACTACAAGATTGATGACAACGGCTATCTGCTGCTGTCGCTCAATGCTCAACTATCACAATATACTGCCTATCGTCCTGTCGCTCAAGACCATCCTCTGGGAACAGGCATAAATCCCCATTGTAATGACAATGCTGTAACAATCAAGGCGGTTTCACGTACCCTCAATAGAGGTCATCAAACGGTAGAATAGCGCTCCGTCTCGAAGTGCATCACAAGATAAACCCTGTACTTGGCCATGTCAGCGCAAGTGCAGGGTTTAAATATTTATCTTCGCTCAATATGAGCTTTGTCGCATTGGGAAATTACGGCTCGCGGCCCTCTACGATGGCCTCGGTGTCGCGGGCGATCATGTACTCCTCGTCGGTGAGGACCACAACGACCTTTACCTTGCTGTCGGTCGTGCTGATCTCACCTTCCTTACCGCGCCACAAGGTGTCGTTCAGATCCTCGTCAATCTTCACGCCCAGGTAGGACAACTGGCGGCACACGCGCTTGCGGGTCTGGTACTGGTTCTCACCGACGCCGCCCGTGAAGGCGATGATGTCCACGCCACCCAACTCGGCTGCATAGGCACCGATGTACTTGAGGATGCGCAACTCGTACATGTCGAGTGCCAACTGTGCACGCTCGTTGTTATCCTTCTCGGCAGCGTCAACCACGTCGCGCATGTCACTGCTCAGGCCGGTGATGCCCAGCACACCGCTCTTCTTGTTGATGATGTTGAGCATCTCCTTGGGGCTCAGGTTGTACTTCTCCATGAGGAAGAGCAATGCTCCAGGATCAACGTCACCCGAACGGGTACCCATCATCAAGCCCTCGGTGGGAGTGAGGCCCATCGTGGTGTCGATGCTCTTGCCGTCCTTGACAGCGCTGATGCTGGCGCCGTTGCCGATGTGGCAGCAGATGATGCGCTTGCCCTCGGGGGTCGTGCCAAGCATCTCACACACGCGCTGGGTCACGAAGCGGTGGCTCGTGCCGTGGAAGCCGTAGCGGCGCACGTGGTCGTTGGTGTAATACTCCATGGGAAGCGGATACATGAACGCCGACTTGGGCATCGTCTGGTGGAATGCGGTGTCAAACACGCCCACCTGGGGAACGCCGGGCAGCACGGCCTCGATGGCCTCGATACCTGCCATGTTCACGGGGTTGTGCAGCGGAGCTATGCCGTAGCACTCGCGGATCATGTCTTTCACCTCGTCGGTGATGAGGACGCTGCGGCTGAACTTCTCGCCGCCATGCACCACGCGATGACCCACGGCGTCGATTTCCTTCAGGTCCTTGATGCAGCCATATTCGGGATGAACAAGTGCGTCAAGAATAGCCTTGATGGCACCCTTGTGGTCGATGAGACCCAAGTCGATGTTCTTCTTGCTGCCGTCATCAAATTTCAACTTGATGAATCCGTCGGGCAGACCGATTTTCTCAACACCACCCTCAGCAAGGGTCTTGTTCTCCTTAATCTCAATGAGTTTATACTTGGCAGAGCTGCTGCCGCAATTAAGCACTAAAATATTCATTTTATATGATATCGTTTTTTATGTTTAATACTAGTTTCACTGTTAACTATTAACTATTAACTGTTCACTGTTAACTGTTCACTATTAACTGTTCACTATTAACTGTTAACTGTTAACTACCTGTTAATCGCTTGGTTACAGGTCAGGATCACGGTGCGGTAGATGTCGTCCTCGTTGCAGCCGCGCGACAGGTCGTTGACAGGAGCGGCAAGACCTTGCAGCACGGGGCCAACAGCCTTGGCGCCAGCGATGCGCTGAACCAGCTTATAAGCGATATTACCCACACCCAGGTCTGGGAACACGAGCACGTTGGCATGGCCGGCGATATCGCTGCCGGGAGCCTTGCTGGCACCCACGCTGGGCACGATAGCGGCATCGGCCTGCAGTTCGCCGTCAATTTTCAGGTTGGGGTTCATCTCCAGTGCCAGTCGGGTGGCCTCAACCACCTTATCTACGCGTTCATGCTTGGCGCTGCCCTTAGTCGAGAAGCTCAGCATGGCAATCTTGGGGTCATCGATTTCGGCAAGAGCACGAGCAGTACGGTCGGCGCTGACGGCAATCTGTGCCAGCTGTTGGGCATCGGGGTCGGGAACAACAGCACAGTCGGCAAACACCATCACACCATTGTGGCCGTAGGGTGAGCCTTCGGGTAGCAGCATCAGGAATGCACCGCTAACAGTGCTGATACCTGGAGCGGTCTTGAGCACCTGGAAGGCAGCACGCAGCACATTGCCCGTAGTGTTCATCGCACCGGCCACCTGACCGTCGGCATCACCGTTCTTGATGAGCAGGCAACCCAAGTAGAGTGGGTCGAGTACCTTCTTGCGGGCATCCTCGAGGGTGACGCCCTTAGACTTGCGCAGTTCATAGAAGAGCTGGGCATATTTCTCCACAGCTTCTGCATCGTTGGGGTTTACCACGGTAGCCTTGTCGATGTTGTTCAGACCCAGTTCAGCGGCCTTGGTAAGGATTTCGGCCTTATCACCGATGAGGACGATGTCGGCAATGCCATCGGCAATGATGCGGCTGGCTGCTGTCAGCGTGCGGGGTTCGGTACTCTCGGGAAGAATGATGCGCTGCCTGTTGGCAATCGCGTTGCTTTTGAGTTTCTCAAATAGAGGTTCCATTGTTTCTTGTTAAATAGTATTTTAGGAAAACTGATTTGTTATTGGTTTCATTGCCCCAAAGGTAGTGCTTTTTTTATAAATAAAGAGCATCCTAAGAAATAAAACAGACAACCTTGTCAACATTTTGACATCCGATGTAACAATCATCATGTTACTTATCAGTTGCCAATAGGTTGTCAAGGTTGTCTGACAAATAATGTCTTAGCGCCTAACAGCGCCCTTGGGTGAGGACCATTTTACTCGCCCAGGATGGCTGCCACGCCGGGCAGAGTCTTGCCCTCGATGGCTTCGAGCATGGCGCCGCCGCCGGTCGATACATAGGATACCTGATCGGCAAGGCCGAACTTGTTAACGGCAGCTACCGAGTCACCACCACCCACGAGGGAGTAAGCGCCGTTCTGAGTAGCCTCAGCCACATACTTGGCGATTTCGCCGGTGCCGTGTGCAAAGTTCTCAAACTCAAACACGCCGACGGGGCCGTTCCACAGAATGGTCTTGGAGTCGAGGATGATCTTCTTCCAGTTCTCGAGCGAAGCCTCGCTGGCATCCATGCCCTCCCAACCATCGGGGATATTATAGATATCGACGGTCTGGCGGTTAGCGTCGTTGGAGAAACTGTCGCCCGCAACGGTAGCAACCGACAGGCTCAGGTTTACACCTTTCTCCTTGGCGGCAGCAATGACGTTCAATGCCTCGGGCATCAGGTCGTCCTCGTGCAGTGAATCACCGATGTGACCACCTTGGGCTTTGATAAAGGTGTAGCCCATACCGCCGCCGATGATGAGGTTGTCCACCTTGTCGAGCAGGTTCTTGATAACCGACAATTTGGACGAGACCTTGCTGCCACCGATGATGGCTGTGAAGGGGTGCTGGGCGTTCTTCATCACGTTGTCGATAGCGGTAACCTCCTTCTCCATGAGCATACCCAACATCTTGTGGTCGTCATCAAAGAAGTCGGCGATAACAGCTGTTGAAGCGTGGCGACGGTGAGCAGTACCGAAGGCGTCATTTACATACACATCGGCATAGCTGGCCAGCGTCTTGGCAAACTCGGTCTGACGGGCCTTCATTTCCTTCTTGGCAGCATCATAGTTGGGATCATCCTTCTCAATGCCCACGGGCTTGCCTTCCTCCTCGGGATGGAAACGCAAGTTCTCAAGCAACAGCACTTCACCTGGATTCAGGGCTTCTGCTTGTTTCTTAGCTTCGGCGCTATCTTGAGCAAACTGAACCGGCCTCTCAAGGGCTGCTGCTACAGCACTGGTGATCTGGCTCAACGAGAGCTTATGGTTGATTTTGCCCTTGGGCTTGCCCATGTGTGACATAATGATGAGGGCTCCGCCATCGGCAAGAATCTTTTTCAATGTGGGAACAGCACCGCGGATGCGGGTATCATCGGTGATTTCACCCTTTTCGTTCAGGGGCACGTTAAAGTCAACGCGCACGATTGCCTTCAGTCCGGCAAAATTAAAGTCATTGATTTTAGCCATGTTTTTTCTATTAGAAATTATTTTTTAAAAAATCTTTGATAGTACATAATTAAATGGCAAAGGTAAGAAATTATTTGCATGTAACTCCCGTTTTGTGGAAAAAATCCATTTTTTGTTGAGTTTTTCTGCAATTTTGTCATTTTTAAGATTTATCATCACCCTTCAACGGAGTTTTTGCGTTATATTTGTGACCTAAAACCAAAATATGACGATTGAATGAACAAATTTTTTGTTTTCTTGTTGACGGCATTGTTATTTTCCTCCTGCGGGATAATGCATCACAATGCTGATGATATCATTAATGATATGCGAGATGCCAGGCATGCGCAGTATTTCAACGTGGGCAGTGGCCTGTTGGGACTTGGTCGCTTGTTGTCACCGACATTGTCCGAAGCCAACATCGGCATCACTTCGGTGCAATTTCTGGACTTGAGCAAGTGTAATGCAAATGTCCGTGAGAAGTACCGGAAACGTATTCAGAATCTTTACAAGGACCGTTCCTATGAGGTAATAGTGACCAATCAGAGCGCCTATGACACCCAGACGGCTCTCGTACGCCGCGACGGCCAGTATGCCAGCGAAATTGTGTTGGCAAATGCAGGCGGGTCTAACGATGTGATGGTCCTCATCTTCGGACATATCAATCTGGAGAACCTGGAACGTATCGTCAATGACAAGAGCAACTATTTCATCAAGTAGTATTGGCTCTGCCAGGTCAACTGACTTTTTACCGTTTGTGGTCACCCGTTGGCGGTTGCCAGTTAGCGGATGCCAACCTAAAACTTAAAACTTAAAACTCATATATTACAACAATGAAAGTGAAAATCCAAGAACAATTCAAGCAGCGCTTTGGCACCGATGGTATCATCTACGCATCGGCAGGGCGCATCAACCTCATTGGCGAACACACTGACTATAATGGTGGATTTGTGTTCCCTGGAGCCATTGATAAATACATCATGGCCGAAATCAACATTAACGGTACCGACAAGGTGCGTGTCTATAGCATGGATATGGACGCTTACTGTGAATTTGGACTCAACGAGGAGGATGCTCCTCAGGAGCAGTGGGCTCGCTACATCTTTGGCGTCTGCCGCGAGACCATCAAGCGTGGCGGTGTGGTCAAGGGCTTTGACACTGTGTTTGCAGGAAATGTGCCTCTGGGTGCAGGTCTGTCGTCTTCGGCCGCTCTGGAGTCGTGCTTTGCCTTTGCACTCAATGACATGTTCAATGAAAACAAGATCGACAAGTTTGAGCTCGCCAAGATCGGTCAGAGCACCGAGCACAACTACTGCGGCGTGAACTGCGGTATCATGGACCAGTTTGCCAGCGTGTTCGGCAAGAAGGATTGCCTCATGCGTCTCGATTGCCGCTCACTCGAGCATGAGTACTTCCCCTTCCATCCCGAGGGTTACAAGCTGGTACTGCTCAACAGCAAGGTGAAACACGAACTGGTTGACTCTCCCTACAACAAACGCCGTGAGTCCTGTGAGCGCGTTGCTGCCACGCTGGGTGTAGAAACACTGCGTGATGCCAGCTACACCATGCTGGCCGACGTGCGCGACAAGATCAGTGACGAGGACTACCGTCGTGCCCGATATGTCATCGGCGAGAAGCAGCGTGTGCTCGACGTGTGCGACGCCCTGGAGCGTGGCGACTACGAGACCGTGGGCCGTTGCATGTTTGAGACCCACGATGGCCTGTCACGCGACTATGAGGTGAGCTGCGAGGAACTCGACTACCTCAACGACGTGGCTCGCGAGTGTGGCGTGACCGGCTCCCGCATCATGGGCGGCGGTTTCGGCGGTTGCACCATCAACCTGGTCAAGGAAGACCGCTATGACAACTTCATTGCCACAGCCAAGGAAAAATTCAATGCAAAATACGGACACGAGCCCGAGGTGATCAATGTTATCATCAGTGACGGTGCTCACAAGGTGGAGGACTGATATGAAGAGCATCCGCATCGACACCCACGAGACCGAACGTGGCGAAATCACCACCTATGAACTCATCAATGCCAGCGGTGCGAGCGTGAAACTCTCGTCGCTGGGCGCTGGAATTATTGAGATCAAAGTCCCTGACCGCGATGGCAACCTGGCCGACGTCGTTCTGGGCTACAAGGATCTGAATGACTTCTTCTTTGACGGGCCGTGTGCAGGTAAAGTCCCTGGCCGTTATGCTAACCGCATCTGCAAGGGTCATCTCGAGATTGATGGCAAGACCTACCAGCTCAACTGCAACCATCAGGGCAAGCATCACCTGCATGGCGGCAATGTGGGTTTCCAAAACAGGATTTGGGATTGCGAGATGGACGGCGACACAGTAGTATTCTCTCTTGAGAGCCCCGACGGTGACGAGAACTATCCCGGCAATCTCAATGTGCGTGTGGCCTACACGTGGAGTGACGACAACGTGCTAAGAATCGTCCTTGGCGCTGTGACCGATGCTCCCACTGCAATCAACCTGACCAACCACACCTATTTCAACCTGGCTGGCGAGGATAAGGAAGGCACTGCACTCAACCAGGTGCTGCAACTCAACAGCTCGCGTTATCTGGTAACCGACGCCGACCTCATCCCCACAGGTGAGATTGCCCCTGTCGAGGGTACTCCTCTAGATTTTACACAACCCAAGGTCATCGGCAAGGACATTAAGCAGGATTTCCCAGCTTTGAACTACGGTAAAGGATATGACAACTGTTGGGTCATCGATGGATGTGAGGACGGTGATATGCATCTGGCTGCCGTGTTGTGTGACAAGCAGTCAGGACGCATGCTAGAAATAAGCACCGACCAGCCCGCAGCCCAGGTCTATACCGGCAATTGGCTCGAGGGATGTCCCGTGAGCAAGAGCGGCAAGCAGTATCACGACTATGACGGAGTTGCCATTGAGTGCCAAGGAATGCCCGACGCACCCAACCACGACAACTTCATGTCGCAACTGCTACGTCCCGATGAGGAGTATCGTCGCACTATTATCTTTGATTTTAAAGTTGATTAACCACCTTTTATAATACAACTAAAAACTTACAACTCTCAACAAATGAAACCGACATTATTTGTGCTTGCTGCAGGCATGGGCAGCCGTTATGGTGGCCTCAAGCAGCTCGACGGTCTAGGTCCTCACGGCGAGACCATCATGGATTATTCGATTTATGACGCTATCCACAGCGGATTCGGCAAGGTGGTCTTTGTTATCCGCAAAGACTTTGAAGCCGACTTCCGTGAGAAGATTCTCTCAAAATATGAAGGGCACATCCCCGTGGAGCTGGTATTCCAGGGGTTGAATGACCTGCCCGAGGGCTTTACATGTCCAGCCGAGCGTGTGAAACCCTGGGGTACAAACCACGCTTTGCTGATGGGCAAGGACGTCATCAACGAACCCTTTGCCATCATCAATGCCGATGACTATTATGGCCGCAACAGCTTTGAGGTGATGGCCCGTGAGCTGTCATCACTGCCCGAGGGCAGCAACGGCCATTACAGCATGGTTGGCTTCAAGGTGGGCAACACCATGAGTGAGAGTGGCACTGTGGCCCGTGGCGTGTGTGAGACCAGCAACGGCCTTCTCACAGGTGTTGTGGAGCGCACAAGCATCGGTTATGATGCCGACCACAACATTACATTTACCGACGAGAATGGTGAATTGCAGCATCTGGCATTCGAGACTCCCGTGTCGATGAATTTCTGGGGCTTTACCCCTGACTATTTTGAGCACAGTGAGAAATGCTTTGTCGAGTTCCTCAAGGAGAATATTGACAAGCCCAAGGCCGAGTTCTTCATTCCCACGCTAGTCAACCAACTGGTTAACAACGGCACCGCACAGGTCAAGGTGCTCACCACCGAGAGCAAGTGGTTTGGCGTAACCTATGCTGCCGACCGTCAAGGTGTTGTTGACAAGTTTGCCGAGCTTCATGCAACTGGCCTCTATCCCGAGAAGATGTTCTGATATTTTTCAGCCCAAAAACTTACGAATAGATTAATTGTTAATAATCAACAAATATTCAGCTCTTGAATGAAAAAGAATTATTTCACATTGGCAGCAATTGTTTGCAGCTTGTTTTTGGCAATGGTGTTTTCATCGTGTGGAAAAGATAATCCCTTGTTAAATCTAGACGATGTAGTGAAATCAGACTTGACTGGGCCGCTTTTCTTAGCTTATGACAACACATTGGGCGCCACCACCAAGAAAATCTGGGCTTTCAATGAGACAGAGGCCGCAAAGGGCACGATTACTGTCGTGGGCGATGATATCCTGCGCATTCAGACCGACTGGTTCTTCAGTTCATGGAGTTATGTCGGAAATAACCTTACTCTGAAGGGTGAGGAAACGAAGAGTTACAATCTCAAGAAAGTGAATGTGCTGACTTATAGTGCGATAGCCTTCAGCAACAATTATGTCTGCATTCCATCGTCCAACAGATCGATTGACAACGTGAACTACGAGAACGAGTGGCTCAATCGTGGTTTAACCAAGCAAGCGTTCTGGGACGCCCTGCGCAAGTCCAATGCTGAGAAAACCAGTGTCGATATCAAGCTCAACAACTAGGCTTTTTGGGCCTTCTAGATCTTGACAGAGACACATTATTATTCATAGCGTTTGTCCCGATTGCAGCGATTGTTGCAATCGGGATTTTCAGTTAAATCGACGGCAATAATCTGCTGCACTTTGGAAAAAACGTGTTCCGTAAAGATTTTCAACCTCTGGCTGATGCACTACCAATCAACCATTTATAATCGTTTCGCAAGAGTGATGCCTAATTGAGATGAGCATAAGCCGTTCTCACTAGCCCTCAAAGACATCATCAGCTCTTCACCTGGCTGCCATATGGCCTTTTGCAAGTTAGCCCTGCATTTTACCGAACAGTAATGAAAAAAACGAAGAATTCTTTTGTTTTCCACCTGCTTTGAAGTACCTTTGCAGCCGATTTTACGAACCCTTAAGAAACAGTTTGGTAGAACTGGAGGGAATTGTCGCCCTTGAATAACTCCAATTATTTTTTATGAAACAAAAAGTTGAAGTTACTCATCAAGTGACTGCTACTATTCTCTCCATGTCGCTGCTCACGGTGATGGCCGGTGCTGCCATTGCACCTGCGTTAGGCATCATCAAGCAACACTTTGCCGATGCCCCCGACCTGCTAGTCCAGCTCATCATCAGCATCCCCGCACTTCTGATTATTATCACAAGCATGTTTTTCCGTGCCATCAGCAGCCATTGGCGCACACGGACAATCGCCATCATGGGGCTCATGCTTTATGTAGTGGCTGGAGCCGGATGCTTCTGTGTGAGCGATATTTATGTCTTGTTGGCGTTGCGGGCCTTGCTGGGGCTGAGCGTGGGCCTGATTATGCCGCTTTCGACGGGCTTGCTCGCCTTTTATTTTCCTCCGAGTGATTTGGCCCGCCTCATGGGGCTCTCGGCAGCAATGAACCAGATGGGTGGGGTAGTGGCTACCCTGCTGGCAGGACTTCTCGCCACGATAGAGTGGAACTACGCTTTCCTTGTGTATATCTTGGGCTTGATTGCCTTGGTCATGGTGCTTGTGTGGCTGCCCAATGAGCATCTCTCATCTCATGACAAGCAAGGCAATCCCTTCCGCCCCAGCCATCTGCTCAAGTTCCACCCCTCGGTCACTGGTATGTTCCTGCTGATGCTGATTTTCTTTATCTTTCCCACCAATTTTGCCATAATCGCTGAGCAGCAAACCACACTTTCAAGCCATGCAATCACTATCATCATGGTAGGCCTCGACGTGGTCGCGTTTTTTGTAGGTCTGGGATTTGGTCATCTGATGCACACATTCCGGCGCCCGATCAAGTATTTTGCGCCATCATGTTTCTTGCTTGGTTTCGGATTGTATCTCGTAGGCAATGTCACGGCCATCATCCTGGGCTCGGCATTTATCGGCATTGCCACAGGTGTGGGTGTTCCATACCTCAACACTATCGCCAGCATCAAGGGCGGCAAGAGCTCGGCAACAACAGTGATGCCATTACTATCGGCTGCTCTTTATCTGGGCCAGTTCCTGTCACCTGTCATTGTGATACCCTTGGCGCAATCCATCGGTGGCGATGACATCACTTCTCCTTACAAGATCGGCATGATACTAAGCATAGTCTTTCTGTTCCAGGTGTGGGCAACACGACATTTCCAGAGTCTCCCTCCTGAAAAGTGATTTCACCGTATTAACAACATAACTTAAAATTTCAAGAATTATGAAAAAGTCATTGATTCTACTCTTGGCTGCCACTTTGTCTATCAGCTTGTCGGCCAAGCAAAAGGCTGCTCAACGGGCACTTCAGTTTGACATTAAGTTGGGACAGGAGCGTATGATGATTATGCCTGATGGGCAGCAGGTGCATTATACAGCCTACGAACACCTTTACTTTGTGACCAATGTCGAGGATTCGGCCTATCAGTTCATGAACATCTATGTGCCCGATGGTGCTACCCAGCAGACACCTATTTTCCTTCGTACCTATGTCGGTGGTTATATGGCATCGGCAGCTGGTCATCCTTAGGCAGGTGATGCCAGCGGACAAGCGCTCAAAGAAGGCTATGTGGTGGTGATTCCCGGATCGCGTGGCCGCAATTCTACCGTTGTCGCAACCAAGAATGACAAGAAGAAAGGCATCAAGAAGGGGCAAACCATCTTTACGGGCCGTGCCCCTGCCGCCTTGCTCGACCTGAAAGCCGCCATCCGTTACCTGCGCCATTTTGATGATGTGATTCCCGGCGACGCTGAGCATATCATTACCGACGGCACCAGCGCTGGTGGTGCCATGTCATCGCTGATGGGCGCTACAGGTAATAACCCCGCCTATGAGCCGATGCTCAAGGCCATGGGCGCTGCCGATGAGCGCGACGACGTGTTTGCCAGCGTTTGCTATTGCCCGATTATTGACCTGGACCATGCCGATATGGCCTATGAGTGGCTCTATAATGGCACCGACAGCCGCCAGCAGGGCGATGCCGACGTGCTGGCCGTGAGCAACGAACTCAAGGCTATGTTCCCGGCCTACTTGGCGAGCCTGAACCTGCATGCGCCAGACGGCACCTTGCTCACTGCCGACAATTACCTTGATTATATCAAGAGCGAACTCATCCGCTCGGCCCAGATTGCCAAGAATGCGGGTGCCGATATCCCTGATAGCCTTGGCTTTGTTTTCAGCGCGGAAGCGAGCTTTGCCGCACCTCCCATCAACGGGGGAATGCGCCAGGACGGCATGCAGCCTCAAGGCGACCGCTCGCCCATGATGATGCGTGGCGGCGGCTTCAGCAAGAAAGCCGGTGAATACATCATTGACCTCGACATGGACAAGTATCTGAACTACGTGGTGTCTACCCAGCCATTGAAGACGGCTCCGGCATTTGATACCCAGGGCGTTGTCAGCCAGCGTGCATCGGGCGAGAACGAGGAGTTCGGCGACAGCAAGGGGAGCAGCGTCAATTTCACCGACTACAGCGCGGCAAAGACGGGTACTGTTGTTACTCCTGCGGTCGCTGCCAATGTCGCTCTGCTCAACCCCATGAACTTCATCGGCGGCGGCGTGACCGACGTGGCTCCGCACTGGTACATTCGTCATGGCGCCCGTGACCGTGACACCTCCTTCCCGGTACCTATCAATCTGGCACTAAAGCTCCAGAATGCTGGCAAGGACGTCAACTTCCTGCTGGCATGGAACCGCCCCCACAGTGGTGACTATGCCCTGGATGAACTCTTCGAGTGGATCAAATCACTGCAATAGGAATTAGGAATTAGGAATTGGCACCCTCCATCAATGTTTTCTAGGAGGTAATCATCAAATTTCCTGATTCTTAATTTCTAATTCCTAATTAATTACATTACCTTTGCGGCATGAAGTTGCTCAAGAGAAATAAGGTTAAAGTCAGTAAGCCAGTGAAAAAGGGCACGTTGCGCCGCCGGATCAAGAACGTGGACAAGCGTTTAGACCGCAGGCAGCAGTCGCGCGCGAGTATCATCCCTGTTGTTGACGACACCCAGCGCACTTGCTCCAATTGCGGCACGGACTACGTGGGGCGCGTGTGCCCCCAGTGTGGCCAGGCTGGCACATGGACACGTTATACTTGGCAGCAGGCGATGCTCAATTTCCTTGACATCTGGGGTTTGGGTAACCGGCCCATCTTCCGCACGATGAAGGAATTGTCCTGGCGTCCCGGATACATGGTGCGCGACTACTTGAATGGTCACCGCAACTTTTATTTCCCGCCGTTCAAGTTGCTGGCCATCATGGTCGTGCTTCTGTTCCTGACCAGCCAGCTGACCCATGAGGACCAGTTCTCGCTTTTTGAAACCATGAGCCGGTTGGAAAAGGTGGATTCGGTCTATCATGTCGGCGAGACCTTTAAGAAGAGAGTCAACAAGGCCGACCAGGCACCACCCAGCATGAATGTGTCTCAAGAAAAAGTAGTTGAAAAAAAGGCTGATAAGATGGCTGATAAGGATGATGGGCTTGACCTGTCTTATACCAGTTACCGTAAGACTATGCTCGTTACCCTGGTCCGTTTTTCCAAGTTTATGGCGGGCAATATGCTTTATGAATGGCTGTTTATAGCCGCCTTTGTGGGCATCTGCATCTGGATCACCTTCCGTCACGTGAGCCGCTACACGCTAGTAGAGACTTACATCTTCTATGTGTTTTTCCTGTCGATGTACCTGATGTGGTGCATCCCGCAGTTGCTGTGCAACGGGCTCAATCATGTGTTTGACGAGCCAGCTGAGCCGGTGCTGTCAGGGACCGGCATCAGTTTTGTCGGGCTCTGTGCCGCCGCGCTGGTGATTATCTTCACCGTGGTTAAGTATGTTATTGCTACCTACTCGTGGTATTTGGAATTTTTGAGCTTCCGCCAGTTCTATCAATTGAGCTGGAAAAATGTGTTCATACAAGCGGTGCGGCTTCCGTTAGTGGGGGCCATGCTGGGGTTATGGATCATCACATTGCTGGCTGCAGTGTTCCTTGTCGAGGAATCGGTCTACGTGGGGCTGTTCATCTACATCATGTTGCTGCTGCCTGTGTCGATGGTGGTTGCCGAGATGCTCTATAACCGCAATCTGGCCCATATCACGCATGCTGTCATCAGGCTCAGCAAGATGGGTATATTGATGAGCCTGATAATCAGTTTGACAATAGCCTTTATGATGTATGAAAGCAATTACAATATTGTCTGGTCCTATGTCGTGCTGACGCTGGTTTACATTGCATCGGTAGCCATCAGCCTGTTGCCGATAGTACTTTATAAGAGGTTTAGCAGCGCATGGATTGCATGCCTGCCCACTGTGGCACTGGTTCTCGTGGCAGGCATTATTCTAGGGACATGAAGTTCTGGTCACTTGCGCAGCAGGTGGTTGAGCACGAGCCAGCCACCCACGGCCTGTAATGCCATACCCGGCCAACCCAGCTGCCAGTCCTGCAAGGCGCTGGCGATATCCAGGTGCGCATCTCGCGCCATCCCAGCGAATACAATCTGATAGCAGTAGCGTTACTTTCTATTTTAGTGATTTCGTTTTGATGTTATCTGGTGCACACAATTAGTCTAAAATCCCTGTTTTGACAATCAGATGAATGAAAAATCATCTTTTTTCTTGATTTCAGTAAAAAAACTCTTACTTTTGGCTCAATATAGAGAACAATATATTTTTTACAGCAATGAAGCAGAGCAATATCATCAGCAGGGGGTTGACACTAGGATTGGTGTTGTTGACCATCGCAACGGCCTTGAATGCCCAGGAGGCTGTTGACTCGGTGCGCATCGTGCCCCGTTTCAACGTGGGCGATAGCCGCACCTATCATATCACTACTGTCAACCGCTTGGAGGGCGCTTATACCGAAACCGTGTCGGCCAACCATCGCTTCACGGTAGTGTCGGCCGACGAGAACCACTACGGCATCCTTTTCATTACCGATAGCGTGCAACGTGAGATTCCTGACGGCATCCCTGACAGCGAAGCCTACCGATTGATGGATTTCTTCACCAACACGGGCTACCGTTTTTTTATCAACCGCCACACCCTGGCCGTGGACAGCGTGAGCGGTGACGAAATCAAAGAGCCCTTGAGGAACTATCTCACCAAAGTTTACACGATGTTTAACGATGGCGAGATGAGCTCCGATCAACTGCAACAATATCTTGACGAGCAGATGACCGATGATTTCCTGAGCGAACAAGCGAGAAGGCTGATGGAAATCATGGTCTCGACCTTTACCGACCAGTATGGGCGCACGCTGCCGCTGGGTGAGGCTCAATGGACCGAGGTCGAGGGTGAACCCGAGGAGGAGCTCCTTGAACCCGATGATGCTGACAATGCCGTCGATGAAGAGCTGCCCGACTTGGAGCTGAAATACATCCATCTGGCCACTACCTCGCGGGGCGAGGACGGGGCAATCCAGTATGATGAAACCATCACAATGGACATCCCTGCCGAACTCGGCGACCAGGTATGGAGCCAGCGGACGCAGGCATCGTTTGACCCTCAAGGGTGGCCCGTCGAGATCATCTATAGCTCGACGCTTGCCGAGATGGTTCAGGAAATCCACTGGCAGGTCTTGCCGTGACTGCCCAGAAATAGAGTCTTGAGACCAGTCATTGCCTCAAGACCACCTGATTCACCACTTTTCACCCATGTGGAAGCGATGAGGCTGCATCTGATGAGCGTGATTTCTCCGTTTTGATAATGTTTACAATGAGAAAATTGTTATTGATTCGGCAAAAAAATCGTTTTTTTTCTTGTTTCCAGTAAAAATCCCCCTATTTTTGTCTCATGTATCTATAGTAACAATTTTAGCCATCTTATATATGAGGAAAACAAGAAACTTAATTTTACTACTGCTACTGTGCTGCCTGGCGATGACTGCAGCCGCCCAGGTCTATAATCTCGCTGAAAGCGAGACTGATGAGGATGCCATTAATATTGTCTCCTACTTTGACAAGGGAGACACGATGACTTATAATTACTCTCATGAGAAAATAAAAATCAGGGAAGGTGACACAACGAGGGAATCATCATTCAGCCTGGAGTTCAGAATCGCGGTCATCGACTCTACCAGTCAAGGCTATCGCATGGAGGTGACACCGCTCAGCTATGAGTTCACCGAGGAAGACTCGACCTCCAGTGCCATCACCCGCCTGGGGTGGTCGATACTCAAGGACGTGCGATGCATCTTCTCCATCAACGAGGTGGGCGAGATTCAGCACATCGAGAACTGGCGCGAAATCAGCAAGCAGTTGAAGGCTACCTTTAAGCAGTCCATTGACAAGGCTTTTAACGACACGCCTGAGCTTGACAGTGTCATGTCGCGCAAACAGCTCGAGCGCCTGCTGTCAATCAAGTATTCCAGCGAGGAGGGCATCCGCGATGCTTATGAGGAGCTGGACATGCTCTTTGCCCTGCATGGCGCCGCATTGACTCCCGGCATCAAGGAAGTTGACGACACCGATGGCGGCTATCCCTGCCACATCATCATCAACAGCGGCTACACCGAGGTCGAGGATGAGGGCGACTACGATGGCGATTATGCCGTAGCGACCCAGACGGTGACCACCTTGCCCATGACCGATGCCCTGGAGATGGGGCTTGAACTGGCTGGATGGCTGGTTACCGAGCAGTTGGCCGACAGTCTGGACAGTTACAAGCAGGTGATTGTTGATAGCCTCAACAGCACCAGCGTGTTCCCTGAGAATATGGAGGTCACAGTCAACGAGTATTACGGCTATTTCATCAATGGCTGGCCCAAGGAGTGCCGTAGGCAGAAGGTGGTCGATGCAGGCTTGGTCAAGAGCATTGAGAGGAATTCCATCATTTGGACGTCACGCAACTGGGACTACACCCTCATCAAGAATGATGAGCCGCTGCCCACTGGTATCTAGTGTGGGTCCCGTTCAGTGTGAGCACATGTACAGGTGGCGAGGTCGTCTTGTCACTTGTTTTTTTCTTTTTTAATAATGATTAATGGGGAAAAGTGATATTTATTCGGCAATTATTCTTACCTTTGCCGGTTGAATGCTGGGTGCGCCCTGCGTTCCGTTAATCAACAGTGACTATAATTTTTAAGGTTACTATATAATTTTCAATTTTTTATGGCAGAAAATAAGAAGAAATTGTTCGACCAATTCGCGCCTGTCACTCCCGAGGAGTGGCGTGCCAAGGCCGAGGTTGACCTCAAGGGGGCCGACTTTGACAAGAAGATGGTTTGGCGGACAAACGAGGGTTTCAATGCCCAGCCGCTGTATCGCAGCGTGGACATTGCTGACCTGAAGCAGACCAAATCGCTTCCCGGTGAGTTCCCCTACGTGCGTGGTACCCGCTACAACAACGACTGGAAGGTGCGCCAGAACATCGACGTCAACAGCGAAGATGTGAAGGCCGCCAACGCTAAGGCTCTCGAGGTGCTTGACAAGGGCATCAACTCGATCGGCTTCCGTTTCCACGGTGGCGACGTTGACCTCAAGGCCCTGCTGGCAGGCATCGTCCTTCCCGCTTGTGAAATCAACATCCAGTGCTGTCCCAAGTGCGCCCTGGGTTATGCCCAGCAGTTGGTGGCCCTGTGCAAGGAGGCCGGTTGCGAGGACACGTTTGTCGGTTCAATCGACTTTAACCCCTTCAAGCGCATGTTCAAGCACGGCGAGCCCTTCCCTGGCGACATCGTCAAGATGGCTACCGAGCTGATGAACACCGTTAAGCCCGTCGCCCACCTGCGCGTGCTCGGCGTTGACTCGCTGGCACTGAACAACGCTGGTGCCTACATCTATCAGGAGTTGGGTTATGCCCTGGCA
>Ga0310694_10002301_pt1 | contig 19852 bp, 21 predicted proteins | sample 174DNAGHGhighgp2_FD_203884 | JGI IMG/M metagenome (GOLD analysis project Ga0310694, IMG submission 203884) | Sheep rumen microbial communities from Palmerston North, Manawatu-Wanganui, New Zealand - 1742 DNA GHGhigh gp2 (v2) (version 2) | ecosystem: Host-associated > Mammals > Digestive system... | reverse complement strand
CAGCTTCTACTACAAGGTGTCCTTGTCCATGCTCTATGTAATCAAAAATAGCTAGTTGATACTTACTCCAAGGGTATTCAATTTTTTCTATTGTTTTCTTTTTTCTTGCCATTTTTAACATTTTATTCAAATATATACAAAAAATGTTAAAAAACCAAATTATTTTTTATGCAATTCACGAAAAAGCAAAAAAGTGGAGAGGAATTTTAATTCCACCCCACCTAAAATAAAGTATTATGAAAAGACTTAAAACTTAATCAGTTAATTCACCTAAGAACTTTTTAGCCCAGTCACGAAGATGCGGATTGTTATTAAATGTGTTCTTCAACTTGGCTTTAAACTCGTTAACCTTTGGGTCTTCCTCAAGTGCTCTCATGCGCTTGTACTCACTCATGCGCTTATTCTTTTCATCAAGAAAAGCCACAAGCTCTGCCTTAGAAGCACGATTAAGGTCGATTTCAGAATCCCAAAGTCTCTCTCTGATAATCTTCATGAGTTCATCAGTTGACTTGGACTCGAAAGGTGAAACCTCTTCACGTACTTTCGGACGCATAGGAGCAAAACGTCCATGCTCATCACGAGGCTGTATAGGACGATGTGCAGGTCTACCATATCTCTCTTCTATTGCTCTGCGGAATCCCTCTGGCATTGGTGGCTCGAAATTTTTTTCATCCTCATCAATTTCCTCATGAATAGGAGTCATTGGGCGAGAGAAAGTTGGTCTACCAAACTGAGGGTGCATTGGCTGTGGCTTCGGACGTGCAAAGATATTTGGACGTGGAAGCGGACTGTTAAACTCTTCCTCAGTAGGAATGTTCTCATAATCACCGATAGGGGTGTCCTCAATAGGTTTAATCTCTAAGGCATTGCCAGTTGCGATGAGCAGTTTGGCGAATGTTGAAAGAGAAATTTCTCCATTACCCTCAAGAATTTGCTTCAATTCCCCATCAGATATTGCTAGGACGTAAGCAAGCTCTCTCTCACTGGCATCAACCTCTCTCATAAAAGAGATAACCTTGTTTCTAATGTCGTTTTTAGCCATGCGAGTCCACTCGCTTGCTAATCTCTGTAACTGTTCTCTATTCATTTTCTAAAATTTAAAATAATTTTCAATGCAAAGATATATTTTTTATTTTTAATATCCAAATGATTTAACAAATTTTAACTAATGATTATGTAATCCCATAAGCTTTCTTTCTAATTTCAATTAATATGTCGTTTACAGCATTCACATCAATAGTCTCTCTAAGTGTAGAGTTTTTGATGGCTTCATCGAGTTTCACCTTATCGGTATCCACTCTTGCCATAAGCTCGTCATATTCAAACTTATGGTTTCTGATGTTCATAAGGAATTCTTTATCCCATGTTCTCTCAAGGTTAATTCCACGGCCCTCTGCAATCTCTTGACCCATGTGCATAAGCCTAACACAGTGCATCATGTTCTTTGAGTCATAGTTCTTATCAAGATTTGACTCATAACGCTTTGGATTGCGGAACTTCTCCCAGTCTTTGTACTCTTTGTACTTCTTGCAATGGTCTTTGAATCCACTCTCATTGTACACCATCCAACAAAGCGGTTTCTCTCCCTTTGAAACAGAAGAACCTCTCATGTCAGTAGAGTTTTCAAGGCACATTCCACGATAATGGATTACCTCTTGGTTTTTATCGTACCACTCCCTCAGTTGCTTTTTGGTGTTGATACCATAGAACTGTCTGATAAACTTAGCAAACTTTTTGGTATCTTCGTCTACACGTCCATAGCCAAACCATCCGAAAAAGAGAAGACCAAATGCATTTGCACCAAATGCAGCCATTTCAAGGTCTTCATATTTGATAAGGTTGTGGTGGATATGAGCACCCCAATCGTAGTACACACCGTATGTATCGTGCATATTAGGGATATGTACGAGTCCACAGAAATCTTTATTAAGACCTCTGTTATCAAGCCAACTCTTAATTTTTGTGCTTCCTTGTTTATAGAAAGTATATGCGAAATCAAACGGAGTAAGTCTCTCAGTAACTGGATTAACAATCTTCTTGTTCAGTCCCCTAGCTTTATGAATCTGCTCAACGGCATAAGCAATAAACGGCTTGAAACACTCCTTGGTAATGAATTGGTCTCTGTTGGCGAACAGAGGTGCAATGAGTTCACTTGGAGGCGTAATAATTTTAGATTCTGGAACGAACAGTGCCTCCAATACTGTCGGATTTGACTTCAACAGCATATTGCAGAACTTACCAATCTCATACCATGTTGTATCGTTTCTCTCGTCTGATACTTGGTCTTGATAGTCAATTCCAAGGTCAAGAAGAGACTCTTTCTTAGCAATAAAGAGACCACTCGTATCAACGTCAGAATCCTCATTGTTAAGACCATACAGATGCGAACCCCTTACATATTCGTAAAGGAGTCTTCCATCTTTGGTAATTGTTTCAAATGTATCCTTTGTCATGATTTATGCCATTTCTGCAATTTCTTCGTCAGAAATTAATGTGTCGTTATTAATTTGTTTAAATATTTGTTCTATAAAATTTTTAGACAAATACTTAAAAGGCGCTGAGTATATAAAATTACACCCAACCAATGAATATATTATTGTATTGTTTTTTTCAGAAATATCTAATATGTGATATTTTTTGATAATATCTTTGTTTTTACCAAACCTTTCTTCAACAATAATGTTTTTTTCACAAAGTCTTAAGTAAGTAAATGGATTTTTTTTAAAAGATGATAAAAGTTTTTCCCACATAGTTTTATTGTTTTTTTGCAAAGGTATGAAAAAAAATTGGAATAGCCAAATAACTATTCCAATTTTAATATTATTTAACCTTCTTTTTCAAAAATTATATTATATCTTTTAACTTTAGACATATTTCCTTTTTTATTTCTATCAATAATTCTTTTTATTTCGTTTATGCAATCAGAATACTTTAAATATTCATTTGTAACAGTTTCACCGTTTTTAGTACCACGAAACCTTGTTCTGTGATGAACGGAAAACTTTGAAATGGAAACTTGATTTATTTTTTGTATGATATAGTCTTTATATTTATATTCTTTAAGTATGCATGGTTTACTCCAAGGTGTCCATTCAATTGGATTTAGTTTTGTCTTCATTTTTCTTTTTGTATAGTTTTATCAGTCTCTTAAAAAACAATTTTTCATCCCTATCTGGATGGTCTTTCCAATTTGTCCTATTTATTTCATATCGTTTATTCCATTTCCAGAATATGAATTCAATCTCCCATAGATACCAATATTTATGTCGATATGTTATGGTAGGTGTAAGATGCAGTATCTTATATTTGTAGTCAGATTCAAATTCCTTCGTTACATCTGTAAATTCGTATTTACCTATAATTTTACTCATATTGCAAAGATATAAAAAAACGTGGAAGATTCAAAATCCTCCACGTTAAATTAGGTTAAAAATCAAAATCTTCGAAAGTTTCCCACCAATGTGTTTCACCGATAATATCGAGGTTCATTGGAGGTGCTTCATTCAGTCTCTTGCGGACTGCATTGCACTTTGTGATAGGTGCGTTAGACTTCTTCTCTAAGCCACGAGCCACACAATCCTCACCTGCTTCTATGAAGCGGTCAAATGCGGCATGGTCACTCTCGAACTGCCAACGGCAGTCATAATCCTCGCAACGTGGCTCATCTACCTCAAGACCGTAACCGAATCTCAGATTTTCATCTGCCTTTCTACCGCCAACACCCCAAGGTTGTATATTACCACAATGATTCTTTACTCTAAGATTTGTAGGTGTAAAGTCATCTTCATTGAACTTGTCTTTAAGGTCACAAGGTTTTTTAAACTTAGGGACTTCAAAGTCAAAAGCATCTTCTACAGCATCCTTAATTTTGTTTACCACACTGTCAAAAGTTGGCAACGCAACAATAAATACATTAATTTTTTCCATAATCTAAATTAAATTTGTAACGTTAATCTTTTTCTTACTTTGATGGTGCAAAGATATATGTTTTTTTTTTAATTTCCAAATAATCTCGAAACATTTTTTAAAAAAAGTTAATTATCTTCTTCCACCATAACGATGACCACCCCCAAAACCACCATTAGGTCTTGTAGAACTTCTTGGAGTCATTGGTCTCATTCCACCACTGTTTGGTCTCATAATTGGTCTATTACCTCCCATTCTGTGATGGGTGTTGTTACGTGGTGTAACATTATTATGTGGCCTATTATCTCTATTAGGTTTCATATTATGACCTCCCATCCCACGTGGATTCATATTATGATGCCTATTAGGATGTCGGTTCATACCATTACCGTTGTGATGTCTATGATGTTGGTTATGCCTATAGAAGTCTCTAGGTACTGGTCTATACCTTCCCATCCTATTTGGTGGCAATGGTCTATAATATCTATGTAAATAATATCTATCATGATAGAAATATGGATAATAGTATAAGTCACGGTAGATATAATATAAGAGTAGTCCTTCTGCATTATAATAAGGAGTTCCATATGTAACAACGACTTCTATATCAACATCGTCATACATATCATCAACTTGAGCTTGCGCTGTTGTCACACAAGAAGATAATGTGAAACACATCATCAATGCTGCTAAAATACCAATAATCTTTTTCATACGCAAATTGTTTTTTAATAACTATTGCAAAGATATATGTTTATTTTCGATTTACCAAGTATTTATAGTATATTTAGGGATTTTCCACATAAGATTTAGGGAATACCCTATCGTGATAGGTATTTTACTATGAAACATATTATAAGATTGACAGAAAGTGATTTATATAAAATAATAGAGTCTTCGGTGAGAAGAATAATTCAAGATGGAAATGAGAGAATAAACAGATACAAGATGGGAATGGGCTAACCTTTCCCATTTTTTAATTCTAGTTTACCTTTCCTTTTATTATATATGTAATTTCCATTTAATCTCATGGAACATGCCAATTTCAGATAATCACTCACCCCTATTAATTTGGCTCGTTTATCACATGGGGTCACACGTGTTTCATCGCAATTCTTTCCAAATACTTTAAATACTGTTGTACTAGCTTTACAAACAGCTAGGTATCTATTTGATGTATTACAAGAAAAATCCTTTCTATCCCTAACATAATCAAACAGATACCACCCATCGTATTCTTTGATGAATGTTTTCATTTCATTAAAATCTGTTTCTTTAAACAATTCCAATTGTTTCGTTTCCATAGTGCAAATATATAGAAATTATTTAATAAAAACAAAAAATGGAGGCATTTTTGCCTCCATTATATATTTTTAACATAACGTTTATAGTTTCATGTATTCATTTTGAAGCTCTTTAATTTTTGTTTTTCTTTTAATGTTGTAATATGCATTCCTCAGTTCAGCTTCATAATTAGGGTTTCCTGCGTATTTATAGCCACTTATGGTTGTATATCTTCTCATAAGGTCTTGTTCAGTCCTACCCCTAGTCAAATAACTTTTTTTCAAGAGCGCAACGTAATCATTTATTGCTTCATCGTATGTGCCGTATCTACGTTTTGCCACTCCGAATAAAGAACGTCTTGAAGATTCACGACCTGCTCCAGCAGTACCAAAGCTAGTTTCAATTTGTGTTTGCGCCATCATAAATAAGATGTCAACGTTCTTTTCTAGTCCAATTTCAACAATTGATGTTGGAATTGTTTTGTGTGTTTTTGGAAAACTTTTGTAGATGTAATTTTCCACTTGTTCAATCAGTTGGTTCTTAATACTGTCTTTTGGGCTAATTAGTAGTTCTATGTTAACAGTATCAATAAGAACTTTTGTTTCTTCATTTTTGACATTTGTCATTGTTTTCAATGGCATTGCCAAGGTAAGAAAAGTACCTAACCATGCGCACATTATTATGCACGTTAAAATTAAAAAATTGTTTTTTCTCATCATTTAAAAATTTACGTGAGGCTCGATTGCAGTATGCTGCATATCGATACTGTGACGATATGTGAGAGCGAGTTACGTCACTATATCCTCTTAGTTAAAAATTATATGCCGACAGACTTCCATATTTACTAATCTTATTATTATACCAATCATCTAGCAATTGGCTTAGAAATCCGTCTCTTTCTTTTTTATCAGTTATTGTATTATTAAATTCCTTATTTAAAATATCTAATACGTCTTGCTTCCAATAGGATTTCTCTGTTGGAAGATGGTTACTAAGTTTTACGAAGATTCCTACGTTTTCGCCATCCTTTTCAAAGGTAGCTCTCATAAAATTGTTGTCTAGGTATTTCCTAACCAATTCAACCTTATCACTGTAGGACTCTTCGATAATAGCATTGTTTACCTTATTAAAGCCGTTTTCAGATAATATAATCGTTTTCATAACAAACTTATCATTTATTATAAATATTCGCTAATCATCTTTTTGCTTAACGGCATAAGATAAAATGTTGCCTCTGGTATTTCAAATACCTTTGTAAACCCTAATCTTTCCCAATAGGATTTAGACCTTAATGATTCTTCAACACCAATCCAAATGAAATCATAATTTTTAATAAGAAAATCGGTATTGAAATATAGCATTTTCTTGTCAATTCCACTATTCCTTAGACGTTCATCAATAATAAATGAGTGACCGTTAACTTGTTTGAAATCACTCAAGTACTCTGATATACCGCTTTCTACCATTTTTATAGGAGAACCCCTATCAATTGGATATTCGGTGAAAATCAACAAGCCATATATATCACTTGTCTCCTTATCAACAAGTTTCACAGATTCATCTAGTCTTGCCTTAGAATTCTCTAATTGGAATAGAGCCTCCAAGTGTGAACTAAGATTGAAGGACTTCGCTAGTACCTTACAAATCTGCTCCAAATCCTCAACAGAGGTTTTGCGTATTTCTACACGTTCCAACAAGTTTTCACGAGTTAAGTCGTTGTCTACCAACTTGTTGCATAAATCTATCATCATAAGAGATTATGATTTACAAATGCAAAGATATGAAAAAAAATTGAGTTATCCAAAAATTTTAAGATATTTTTGCTTATTTTCTTAAAAAATTAGGGGAAAGTTTGTTTCAGATAAATCGCTTTCCCCCTCAGTTTAACTATAAAATATTTGAAATTATGAGAATTAAAGAGTTACTTAATTACTATCTCATCTCCTTCGCAAGATGCATGGAACACATATTTTGGTTTATAATCGTTTGTAAGCATTAGTTCTGTTATCTTGTCTTCGATATTTGTTTGAATAAGTCTTATGATTGGTCTTGCTCCAAGTTCCTTCTTCTTAACTGCTTTTGCATGTATATAGTTTACTACATCATCAGTATATTCTATATTATATTCTATATTATTAAGTCTATTATTAAACTTATTAATTTCTAGTTTAACAATATTCTTTAAATTATCATCTGTTAAACTATTGAAATATACTATTTGGTCTATTCTATTAATAAATTCTGGAGTAAACTTTCTTTTTAATTCTTTATCAATAATTGATTTTTTATTTGTATCTTCATTACTTATGAATCCAAGACCATTTCCAAGTTCAGAAGCTTTTCTAGCACCAATATTAGATGTCATAAGAACAATTACATTCTTAAAATTGACAACTTGTCCTGCACTGTCTGTTAGTCTTCCCTCATCAAATAACTGAAGGAATACGTTGTAAACCTCTTGGTCTGCTTTTTCAATCTCATCTAGTAGGAGAACGCAATGTTGCTTATGCTTGATGGCTTCTGTAAGTTGTCCACCATTCTCATATCCAACATAACCTGGTGCTGCACCTGTTAGTTTTGAAACTGAATTCTTTTCAGAATACTCAGACATATCGATTCTGATAAGTGCTTTTTCATCACCAAAGATTTCTTCTGCTAGTTTCTTTGCAATAAGTGTTTTACCACTACCAGTCGGTCCTACCATTAGGATGTTTGCCATTGTTTTTGTTTTATCACCAAGCCCAACCTTGTTTCTCTTGATAACTCTACATACACTATCTATTGCTTCGTCTTGTCCAATGATGCATTTCTTCAAAGTATCATCAATATGTGCAATCTTAGCTTTTTCTGAAGATGAAAGTTTACTAACTGGAATCTTTGTAATTTCAGACACCACATTTGAAATATCATCCTCGTTAATTTCAATTACCTCAATATTCTTGTCGTTGTTTCTATTGTAGTCTGCAATGTCAGCGTTTAGTACATTTTGTTCTGCATTAAGTGAATCAATTTTTTCAAAGTCACCACTGTTTAATGCTGCATCTTTTTCTTCTTCAATTACTCTAAGTCTTTTCTTGAGGTTTTGGATTTCGATTGGCTCTCTATCCATCAATGTGGTATTTGCGCCAGCTAAGTCAATTATGTCGAATGCTGAATCTGGCAATGTTCTATCAGTGATGTATCTTTCTGCCAAGTCAACGGCTTTTTTTATTGCCTTTTCTGTGAATACAACGTTATGGTAATCTTCATAGTATTTCTTGTTGTTTTCTAGAATTTCAACTGCCTCTGCATTAGTTGCTGGGTCAATTATAATTTTCTGTAGTTTTCTAGATAATGAAGAATTAATTTCAATTGTATTTCTATAATCTTTAAATGTTGTCGCTCCGATTATCTTGATGCTTCCTTCAGATAATGCTTCTCCAATCATTCCGCTAATATCTGTGTCCTTTTCTTTACTTCCGCCTCTCAATACAGTATGAATATCATCAATGAATAGAATATACTTACCACTTCTTTTTAGCTCTTTGAAAAGACCATCAATTCTTTCCTCAAACATTCCCCTAAAGTGTGTTCCACTAACAAGAGCCATAGGATTAAGCATCACAATTTCTTTATCCTCTAGTACATCAGGAACGTCACCATTTACGATTAGGTTGGCAATACCATATACAATAGCTGTCTTTCCACAGCCACCTTCTCCAACTAATACAGCATTATTTTTCTTTCTCCTAGAAAGTACTTTTATTATTTCATTGATTTCTTTTTTTCTACCTACAATTTCATCAATCTTGCCACTAGCAGCTAGAGCATTAAGACTTGTAGTGTACTTCTCAATATATTCATTTGACGAATTAGTGGATATTATTTTAGTATTAACTTGACTTTTCAATGGAATATCGTTGTTTTTCTTATTTATTTTCTTTGCTTGTAGTTTTTTGGGCTTTATTTCTTTTTCTTGTTTTTTTTCTTGTGTCCTAACGTCACATTTATTAAAAATAAAGTTATATTCTAATCTGAATTTTTCAAAAACCTCTGTTTCAGCAAATCCATTTTCCTTATTTAATATAGCTAATAAGATGTGTTCAGTTCCAATTGGTGAAGTATTTAGTTTCTCCGCTTCTTTTTTCGCACAATCCATAGCCTTTAATAAATCATCGTTGAATACTAAATTTTCAGTTTTCAGTTGTGGTTTCATATGCTTATCTAGCACTGAAACATATATTTTTCTAAGTTCCTCAATATTTTCTGACATTAGACAATTATCAAGAATTATATTAGCATGACTATTTCTATTATCAAGAATTGCTAATATGAGATATTCCAATGTTAACATGTCAGTCGGAAACTCGTTGTATAAGGTAGATGTCATGTAATCCATCACCTCATTAAATTCTAATGTGTAATCCTCTTCTCTAAATTTACTCATAATTTCCAATTTAATTACACTTAAAATATAATGCTTTCCCCAGACTTTTTCAAGAAATTTAGCAATAAATTATTTTGTTTTTTAACATTTTTTATATATCTTTGCAAAAAATAATAATATGGAATTTCCAACTTTGTATAAATTGACTGCCACAGGAGCCATTAATCGTTGGACAATCCTAGTGGAAAATAACTACTATTGGACAGAATTCGGAAAAATCGATGGAATTCTGCAAACCTCAGATAGAACATATTGCGAGGCAAAGAATATTGGACGTTCAAACGAGACAACGAGCGAACAGCAAGCGATATTGGAAGCTTCTTCAGCTTGGAAGAAGAAAAGAGACCGTGATGGGTTTGTAACGAGTATAGAGGAATTACAAGGGCTTGTAATTGAACCGCCAATGCTAGCTAAAAAATTTGATGGAAACTATAAAAGTGAAATGAAATTCATTCAGCCTAAATTAGACGGTATTAGATGTAACATATCTTGTAACACTGGGAAGATTCAATCTCTAAGTAGGCATAATATGGAATTTAATACTACTAAACATATTGAGGATGAGTTGAAAGAACTATTAGAGTCAAATAAGCACATTCATTTGGATGGTGAATTATATAACCATGACTTACACGATGATTTTAATAAAATAGTATCTTTAGTTAGAAAAAAGAAACTAACTGATGGAGATAAAAAGGAAATCGAAGAAAAAGTAAAATATTATGTGTATGATGCTTGGTTTGATGATGATGAAGATATGAGTTTTTCTGATAGGTCAAAATTCATCAAGGACAATCTATCTAATATGAATAATGTGGTGGTAGTTCCAACATTTGAAGTAAATTCTAGGGAAGAAGTTGACAAATATTTCGATATGTTCAGAAAAGATGGTTATGAGGGTGCAATAATTAGGATAGATGCACCTTACGAGCATAAAAGAAGCAATAACTTGTTGAAATATAAGGAGTTTCAAGATGATGAATTTGAAATTGTTGATGTAAATATAGGAAAGAACCAGACAATTGCAGAAAGTTTCACAATAAGGTTAAAAAATGACAAACTTTGCAATGCGACATTGGCATTTCCAGATGAAGTTTGTAAAGAAATATTAGAAAATAAGGAAAATTACATAGGTAAAATGGCAACAGTTTGTTATTTCGGTATAACAAATGACGGTTTACTTAGGTTTCCAGTTGTAAAAGCGATAGACAGGCAAAGTTATGAGTAAACTTTATTATGACAATTTTACTGATTTTATAGAAAATGAAGAATGGAAACAGCACCCAATATATACAAATTATGAAGGCTCTAATTTGGGGAGGATTAGAAAAAAGAATCCAGTAAAAATTTTAAAACAATGTTTTGTCGGACCTGAAAATTGTAAACGTCTTTATTGTAGTTTTAGACCAAGTACTAGTGAAAGAGCTACAGTTCATGTTTCTAGATTTATTTTAGAGTGTTTTAAAGGTGTTCAGAAAAAATTACAAGGAGACCATATTGATTCAAATCCAGTAAATAACCGTCTTGAAAATTTAAGATGGGTAACTCAAAAAGAAAATGCAAATAATATTAATTCTCTAAAAAAACGTAAAACCGCTAGAGAATATCCTAACAATCAAATAGCTGTTACTTGTATGACACTAAACGGTGAATTTGTTAAAACGTTTAAGTCATATAATGAAGCTGCAATATTTGCCACTGGAGAATCAAATAGTAATAAAAGGATTTTAATAAGTAGATGCGTTAGAGGTAAAATTTTATCAGCATATGGCTATAAATGGAAGTATGCCGATTTAGAACTTTTGAAGGGGGAAGTATTTAAAAATCACCCAACTTTGCATATAAAAGTCAGTAATAAAGGTAGAGTTATGTTTTTATCAGATAAACACAGGGTAAAAAGAATTACTTATGGAACAAAATGTGGTAATTATTTTGTAGTTTCTGTTGATAATAAACGCCATTCAGTACATAGATTAGTATTGGAAACATTTTCACAAAATGTAGAAAATAAACCATATGTAAACCATATAAATTCTAACACACAAGATAATAGGCTTGAGAACCTAGAATGGTGTACCCAGTCAGAAAATTTAAAAAGCGAAATTACATCAAAAAAACTTAGAAATTTGAGGTCTAAAAAAATAGACGTTTTTGATAAAAATGGTAAGTTTATAAATACATTTGATTCTTCTCAAGAGGCTGCAAGACAATTAAAAGGTAATCAAGGAGATATTTGTCTATGTTTAATTGGTAAAAGGAAAATGCATAAGGGTATGATTTTTAAGTATCATGTTTAATTTATTTTTATGGCAAATAAATAATAAAAAAAAAAATAAATTATGAGTAAAATTTTTAATTTTTATGCAAATGATACTGATAAGACTTGGTATCAGAGCAGTAACATTAGGTATTCTGAGTGTATTGACCATGATAATGACTTAAAAACATTAAAGGTTGTATTTAATAATGGAACTCAGTATCAATATAAGAAGGTAGACGTGCGAGATTACTTGCTTTTCCGTGACGCTTCTTCTCAAGGTAAGGCACTTAATGAGTATATTAAGCCAAAAGGGTATGAATATGAGAAAATGGAAAATGCCGACCTTGCAACTTTAGATGGAGAGTTGACATTCAGAATGGAAGATGGTATATTCGTATTGTACGATGGAAATAAATTTACAATTAAGGACAACAAAGATAATGTTATCTGTGATAAAGAAGTTAAACTAACTGAAGCTGCTTTCCATACGATATGTTCAGCACTTGAGGCTGTTGGAAAACAACTTTACACTGATGGAGATAATTTTGTAGAAGATGGAGAAAACAAAGAAGATAAGCCTTTTTGAAAGAGCATTTAATCTTTGGGGTACAGATGCCCAAGTGAAAATGTTAAACGAAGAGATTGGGGAGTTGCTTGCTGCAATGGGAAAATTTGACCGTAGGCGTGTGGGAGTACATGATGTCATAACAGAGCTTGCAGATGTTTCCATTATGGTTGAGCAGATGGCTGATTTATTCGGTTATGAAGAATTTGAAAAAGAAAAAGATTATAAACTAACTAGATTAGAAGAAAGACTAAATAAGTATGAACGAGAAAGAAATGAACGAGATTCAGAAGTTAGCGTTTGAGGATGCTAGGGAAGATTTTTTTTAAAGATTTTGCTAACATGAAAAATTTTGATTACAGCGTATGGGAATAATTTTAAGCAGTTTTAGAGGCTGTGGTAGAGAGTTCTTAAAGAACACTCACGGTGATAAGGTCAAAATATATGATGCAATTGCCGATATACCAGCTACAGATTTGGAGGAAAAAACTAACAAAGATTTATTAGAAGAATATTACAATAGAGTAATGGATAATGTTGACAATTATGATATTGTTTTTATTGATTCTAGCAGTAGTATTAGAGAGACTTTCAATGAACATGGTATTGACTATGATGTATTCTATCCTTCAAAGGAAAGAAGAGGGGAGTTTATTGAAAATCAAGTTAGAAAGAGGGTTAAACCAGAGATAATTAGGTCTCTTGATAAAAATTTTGAGAAATGGGTGCAAGAGATAGATGATGACGAATCATCTAATTGTTATAAGCATAAATTATCTAGAATGGGTGAATTTATTGGAAATAGCCCAATTATAATGCAATACATTGATAGTTTAAAAAACCAACCTAAAGCGCAAGAGGAAGCACCAATTAATAATGAAGAAAATACTGATGAATAATGGAATGTAAGGCAGTTAACGAAGTTGACAGAGGGTATCAATACTTACTGTATGACATTATGAGTCGTGGGCAGTCAAAAGATACTAGAGCAGGAAAAGTAAAATCTTTATTTGGAAAACATTTCAAAATTGACTTGAAAAATGGATTTCCATTGCTTACAACTAAGAAGGTGTTTACAAAGGGTATATTACATGAATTGTTATGGTTTTTACAAAGACCTTGCAACAGTCATGGAAGCTCTAACATCGAATACCTTGTAAGAAACAATGTACACATCTGGGACGATGACGCTTTCCGTTGGTTTAAGGAATGGGTTACAAAAGAGATTGCTTTTGGTAATAAAGAATATAATTTTGTTGTTGCTAATGGTGATGATGAAATTGGTGAAAATGTTAATTTTGAGTCTTGGACATGGAATGTTGATAAAAGAAATGATATTCATTGGCTTATTTCATTAACAAAAGATGAATTTCTTACGCATGTATTAGAAAAACTAGAAATTAGGGTAGACGGTGGAAAAATATATAGGTTTGGTGACTTAGGACCAGTTTACGGAAAACAATGGCGTAAATTCGATGGTAAAAACAAAACAGTTGACCAAATTGAAAACATCATCAATACTTTAGTTTCAAATCCTAATGACAGAAGATTGCTTTGCGTTGCATACAACCCTAGTGTTTTAGGAGAGGTTGCTTTGCCTCCTTGCCATGTTATGATGCAGTTTTACACTAGAAAACTTAGTGAAAGCGAAAGATGGGAAGTCTATAGAAAGAAATACAAGAACGAGCCTCTTAATGAGAATGGAACTAACAAATACATTGACATCTATAGCAAGGCAATTAGTCCTTGGACAACAAGGAAGTATAAGGATGAACTAAATAAAGAGTTAGATACGGAAAGAATACCTGTATATGGTTTAAGCTGTATGTGGACACAACGTAGTGTTGATGTGTGTTGTGGCTTACCATTCAACATAGCAAGTTATGCATTCTTAACATATATGATTGCAAATTTAGTTAACATGGAGCCAGATGTGTTGGTTGGGTCACTTGGTGACTGTCATATATATGAAAATCATTTTGAGGGTGTTGAAGAGCAATTAAAGAGAAAAGGTAATGGGTTACCAACTCTCACAATAAACCGAAAAGTGGGTACAATTGACCAATTTAGATTTGAGGATTTTGTATTGGAGAATTATAATCCTGACCCACCTATTAAGTATCCATTAAATGTTGGATAATGGCTGTATCAAGATATATTAAGCAAAGACAAGAGGAATATAGAAAATTGTATGGCAAAGTCGAACTTGAGGTGATGCAGATAACAAAGGACACCTTTGGTGGTGAAGTTGAGAAATCAACTGAGTATGAAGATAAGGTAATGCATGTTGATTTTTGGTGGGATTCTCCAAAGAAGGGTAGAATTGGCGTAGATGTTAAAGGTATTAGACAAAATGAAAATAAAGAATATGATGATACCTTCCAATGGCTAGAGTTTAAAAATAATCCTGGACTGCCTGGTTGGTTATATGGTCAAGAAGAGTATATTGCATTTAAAACATTCACACAAGTTGTTTATATCAAGAGGGATGTTTTAAGAAAATATGCAGAAGAGAAATTGGGTGATAAAAAACCTGTAAGTAATAGACCTAGAGATTATTTCATCCCATATACTAGAAGTTATTGGGGTCATAAAGACATAACAATGAAAGTTCCGATGTCTGATATTATACAATTGGCGAGCGAAAAAGATAAAGATGGTAATTCAAATGGATTTTTTGCAATATTCTAGAATTAAAGGTACTGTGTGAACAGTACCTTTTTTTTATTGGATGATATTTATAGAGAAATAACTTTATAAAATATTTAAAAATTATGGTAACTAATATATTAGACTACATGTACGAGGGTTATGGCTACGACATGGATAATCAACTTCTTTACACTGACGTTGAAAATTATAACGAAGCATTAGATAAAGATGGATATACCGATAAAGGTATGAAAACATTCTCTTCTAATGATTGGAAAATTACTGGATACCAAGAAGGTCTTCCAACCGAAGATGCTAATGAGTATAAGGAAATTCCTCAGTTCGTTGGCGAGAATGGCGCAAACTATACCGACCTTAGACAACAGATTTGTAAGTGTGGCGGTAATGGTACATACCAGTGGGCATATGATTGCGATGAATAATACTTAACTTATGAGTAAAACAGTTACAATAAATCAAGATAAATTATTGATGCTTAAAGAAACTGTGGCTAGTGATAGTAATATTGCTAGCCATAATGACTATTGTTCTGAATTGACAGAGGCTGCACCAGAGGTAGATGAATATGAAATCGGTGATGAGGGTAGCAATCCTCCAGTTGGTGGTAATTTTTACCATGTAAACGAAGCTTACAATGTATCTGTTAGGGGAGATTTAGATTCGATTAATACTATAGAGTTCATCCCTCACGAGAATGCTCGTGAAGAGGGGTATGAAGATGACGAAATAGAAGACTTTGAGCCTTATTACGAGATTGATGCAATGGATATGGATGGAAATACCATATTATGTGCCGATTTAACTGTAGAAGAGCTTTTTGATTATTTCCCACAAAGTATAATCAATGATATAATTGAAAGGGATAAATCAAATGCTACTAGGTTATCAAATCCTAGCATAAACCAGTATAGGATTGAAGATATTCTATATCGTGATACAACACCGTCTGATGTTGATAATGTGGACGAGGTAAATAGAATCGCAAAGAAAATACAAACTGGCGGTCCTAGTGCTTACCTTCTTACAGATGGAGATATTATTTATTTCCATGACCACATTTACATCAATAATATTGATGGTATAACACCAGACAAGTTTATAGCTTTGGGAAATATTAGATTGAGTAATGGTGGGTTTGAATTGATTAAAGAACCTACTAGACAGCAAATGTATGAATTAAAACAATGGATTAGGCAACAAGATAGCGGAATATACGTTGATTTTTGTGAGGAATCTCACCAGACATATCCAAGAACATTATTCAGTACGAAATATGGTTCGCCTAATGCAGATAGAATAGTGAATGATATATATTATTATTTTGAGGAAAGAATAAAGCCTCAAGATAATTTCTATGAGTCAAAAGATAAGGAAAAAGTGCTAGAAAATTTTGATTTTGAAGTGGATAGTTCTGAAATTGACTTGTCTTCTTTCAAGAAGAAACATGAGTTAGTTCCTAACATTTGGAATCCTGATGGAAAGTTGAATTCTAGAATAAGACTAAAGCTATTGGATATAGCTGATGACTTTTGGGAATACGTAAATCTTACATGGGTTAAACCAAGTGGTATAATATTAACTGGTTCTATCTGCAACTTCAATTGGTCTCAATATTCTGACATCGACTTGCATTTAATTGTAGATTTCGATGAGATAGATGAGAAAACTGAGTTTGTGAAAGATTATCTTGACTCAAAGAAAAACGAGTGGAACAACGAACATAGTGGATTACAGATAATGGGATACCCAGTTGAGTTATATGTTCAGAATTTGGGAGAAATGCCAGAATCAAATGGAATATATGACCTTGAGGAAAACGATTGGGTAAGAGAACCAAATCCAGATGACATTAAGTCAATTGGACTTAACAAGTTCTCTATTAAAGAAAAGGCTGCAAAAATTATGACAATCATTGATGATATGTATGATGTTTTAGCATCTACAGATGATTCTCATAAGATAGAACAGATGGGTGACGATGCAAGCTACCTATGGAAGAAAGTGAAGGAAATGCGTAAGAGCAGCCTTGAGAAAAATGGAGAAAGTGGAAGTGGCAACATTGTTTATAAGATATTGCGTAGAACAGGTTATCTTGACCGTTTATTCAAACTTTCAAATGTTGTTTATGATAAGTTCAATTCCATTACAGAATCCAAAAACAAAAAGAAAAAATATACTGTCTATATAAATGATAAAAAAGATGAAACATTTTCTGATATGAATTGGAAACGTAAGCCAAAAGTTGGCAAAGGGTTTTATTACGGAGGGGCAGTTTTCAAAATTAAAAAAGTTACAGACGATTCAATATATGCAATAGAGGAATCTAAAAATACAAGTGCTCAATTATTGAATGAGTGGGATAAAATTGATTATTTTGAAAAAGCAAAACAATACTTTGGAACTACAAATGATTTGAATGAATGCGGATTTATATTACCAGATGGCTCAATGTTAGATTTCAGTGGTAAACATAGTACTAATAATAAAGCGCCATTAGATGGGCGTAGAACTGTTGACCATCGTTCAATAGAGAAGATTGGAAATGAAAATACTCCTTATGTTACACTAAGTCGTTTCATAGAAGCTGGTGCCATCAGATGTGATGTTCGTGGGGCTTTTATAAATTTAATTAAAAGACCAACAAAAGAACAAATAGCAGTATTATCAAGATTTATCTTGAAATGCAAAGGCTATGTTCAATTGGAAATTGGCAATCATGACATTTCGTTGGATTATGTTGAGTATGAAGAAGGTACTCCTTATAGAAGGATAATAAATGATATAATTAATTTTTTTGACAATAAAATCAAACCTAGTTCATTATATGAATCCAAAGAAGTGATAAAGGAATATCTTGAAAAGGATTACAACATGCCTCTATACAGTTACTTCAAATGGGCTGCTAATGCTACTGACTTTGAGAAAGTTCAAGACCTAGTATATCAGTGCAGTTATGAAGCAAAACAATATATTGCGAAAATGTCAAGACAAATTAGTGAGTTTGAGCCATTAAGACTTGCATTAATTAAGGATGAAGATATTATGTATAATGATGAATTTGTTGAGAATATTGCTAATATCATTGTTAAAAACAACTTAACTGATGCATTCATATATTATCTACAAGTAAGTAGCAGTGAATATGAATTACCTAGTTGGTTATTTATGGATTTTAACAGAGTTGTAAAAAATGAGTGGTGCATTCATTTTGGTAGCGATTCTGAGAACATAGCAAGAGAAGGATTTACTGGTGGAACTGAAGACATTGAACATCTTGCATATACCAATGCTAGGCAAGAAAAACATCACGCTGGATATGATTTTGCATTTTTAATTAATGATAGAAATGTAGATTATAATGAATATGGAAATGAGGCAGTAATATTTAGAACGAGTGGTGTAGAGATATTCCATTATGGTGATAACCAAAATCAAGTAATATTCTGGGGACCTAATGTTAAGAGTTTCATACCAATCCATCAAGAAAGCGGAGATTGGGTTGTTTATGGACAGAATGGACAAGTTCTTGTAAGATGTGGAAGGCCTAGTGAAATTGCAATTTGGGCAACAGAAAATCTACCACAATATCGAAAACAAATTATGACTGGAAAAAATGGATATATACCAAAAATGGGCAGATGGAATACTGAAACTAATAAATACGAAAGAGTTCCTTATCCAATTTACAGAAATGAATCAATCCAAAAATATATTACATTGCTTAAAGAAAACCTAATTAATGAAGAAGTTGTTGCTGATGGAAATAGTGAGCACAATCCTTATAAGAAGCGTTGGGAAGCTGAAAGAAAGGCTTTAAAGGACTTTATATGTAATTTCGGCAAAGTGATGACTAGCAGAGAAAATGGAAAGACATATAAGGTATATTATGATAAAGTTCTTTCCCAATTGATTGGATATAACTATTGTATCTGTTTACAATGGGATGCAGTAAACCTAAAGCCTAAAAGTGTGTTATATATAAGAGCATTGGATAAGTTTACTGATAGGATGTTCCAAGCTAACTTTGATGCTAGAGGAAGGGATAATATGGCTGGAACATATGACGATTTATCATATCAAGCGTAATAAAAGTGAGTAAGTAATATTTTTTTCATTAATACGAAATATTTATATTAAAAATAAGTTTGAAAAAAAATTAATATATTAATTATGAATAATAAAATGAACACAAACGAGCAGCTATCTAGGATGAAGTCATTGATGAACTATGGCTTAAAGACTGAAAGCAAACAAGCATATAGTTCTGTTGAGTACCAAAAGGTTGGTGCTGACGGTAACGTTTATGGTATTGTGCGTGAAGGTACTAAATATTACATCAAGTCTGCTCCTAACAAACCAAATCTTATTAAGGAAGATTTTAGCTATATTGGTGGCTTTAGAAACAGAAAAGACAATGAATACAATTCATTTGCAAATGCACAGAAGCAGTTCGATTTGAAGATGATGTCATTGAAAGAAGCTAATAACAAGGCTGACTTTAACATTAGTTCTTGGAACTTGGATAAGAAGGAGAATGTTGTTGTTGAGGCTTCAGAGAAGATGCAGAAGGAAATCCTTCGTGAACGTCAGATTATGAAGAATGCAATGGCTATCAATGAAAAGAAAGCAGTTTGCTGCGATGCACCTGGTTGCCCAAAAGATAATATTGGTAAAGGTGAGAAACCACAGACTGGTAATGCAGAAAATGCAGTTGACCATGAGAAAGCTGAACTTCCAA
>Ga0310694_10002300_pt1 | contig 19853 bp, 21 predicted proteins | sample 174DNAGHGhighgp2_FD_203884 | JGI IMG/M metagenome (GOLD analysis project Ga0310694, IMG submission 203884) | Sheep rumen microbial communities from Palmerston North, Manawatu-Wanganui, New Zealand - 1742 DNA GHGhigh gp2 (v2) (version 2) | ecosystem: Host-associated > Mammals > Digestive system... | reverse complement strand
AGCATCTTGAGGATGCTCAGCTAAATATCTTTCAAGTGTATCACCAAATGCCTTAGATACTAATCCTCTTACCTCTGGATTACCAAGCTTTGCCTTAGTTTGTCCTTCGAATTCTGGATTTGGATGCTTAATAGAAATAACAGCAACTAAGCCCTCAAGAGTATCTTCTCTTGTAATTTCTTCATCCTTCTTTAGCATCTTGTTATCCTCTGCATATTTTTTTAATACTCTAGCTAAAGCCATCTTGAAGCCTTCTTCATGATGTCCTCCTTCATGAGTATTAACATTATTTACAAAGGAATAGATCGTTGAGTTATAGGATTCATTATATTGCATTGCAATTTCAATAATGACATCTCTTGTAACCTCAATTCCATCTGAATTTAATTCTTTATATGAACCAATAGAATTATTATAGATAATATCCTTATTTAATACTGTTTTATTTCCTGTTAGGAATGTAACATATTCCTTAACACCGCCTTCGTAATGATAAGTGTTAGAAATAATATTTTCAGGATTTCTCTTATCCTCTACTGTAATAGTTAAAATACTATTTAAATAGGAGGTCTCCTGCATTCTTTTACGAATAGTTTCATAATTGAATACTAGAGTTTCATGGAACATTTCATAATCTGGCTTAAAAGTAACAATAGTACCTGTATGACTTGATGTATCATGCTCATATAATTCTTTAACAACAATACCTCTTTCAAATCTTTCAGTATATTGCTTACCATTTCTCATGACAGTAACTTCTAGCCATTCAGATAAAGCATTAACTACAGATGCACCTACACCATGCAAACCACCTGATACCTTGTATGCACCATCATCAAATTTACCACCGGCATGTAATACAGTAAATATGGCTTCTAGCGCTGGCTTTTTAGTTTCTGGGTGAATATCAATTGGCATACCTCTACCATCATCTGTTACACGAATAACATTATCAGGTAAAATCTCTACTTGAATGTTACTAGCATAACCAGCAAGTGCCTCATCTACTGAGTTATCGACAATTTCCCATACAAGATGATGAAGTCCTGTTTCACCAGTAGAACCAATATACATACCTGGTCTTTCTCTTACTGGCTCTAGACCCTTTAGAATCTTGATTTTGTCTGCACCATAGTTTTCAGAATCTGGATTGTCACCTGTCAATTCTTCAATTTCTTTCTTTACGTCTTCCATTTTTATCTCTCCTTTTCCATTCTTATTACAAAGGCTTTTTTTAATAGCTCATCTGGTATTTCTAATACAGATGTTGTGCTTATAAATGTTTGTTTATTATTTACAATATATTTAATCAATTTACCTACTCTATCCTTATCAAGTGCTGCAAAAACATCATCTAATAATAAAATAGGTTCTATTTGATATTTATTTTCTATATATTTCTTTAATGCAAGCTTAATCACAATAGCTATTAATCTTGCTTGACCTTCTGATGCATATTCCTTTGCATCTAGATTATTAATTAATATGGTCATATCATCTCTTTGAATACCTATACCAGTTACCTTACTAAAGATATCTGATTTTTCATGCTTTTTTATATATTCATAGATATTCTTTTCATCATAGGTTGGCTTATAGATAAGCTTGATATCTTCCATATCTAAATCCTTAGTAATTAAATCTAAACAGGTATTGATATCTTTAATGAATTCAATTCTCTTTTTATAGATTAATTCATTATATAATGCCATATTTTTATCCATGACATCTAATAGCTTTAAATCTATGTTTGCTTCCTTTAAAAGATTATTTCTTTCATTTAATATTCTTTTATAAATGGTAAGATCATTTAGATATTTTTTATCTAATATGGATATTTCCATATCTAGAAATCTTCTTTTATCTGATTTTGTTCCTTGGATAAGTGAAATATCTAGGGGTGAATACAAAACTACAAATAAATTACTAATAAAGTCACTTACCTTAGTTATTTCCTTTTTATTGATAAATAGACTTTTGCCTTCCTTAGAATATACATATTTATATTTCTTATTCGCATCAATTGTAATGGAGAAGAAATTATCATTATGATGTATGATTGTATCTAAGTCATTTGTCCTATGGCTTTTTGATGTAGCACATAAATAAATAGCCTCTAAAATAGAAGTTTTCCCTGTAGCATTTTTTCCACTAAGGATTACTAAGGAATTGGTTGTATCAAGGCTTTTATCCTTAAAGCATCTAAAGCTCTTTAATTCAATTTTAGATATCACTTGATTAGATATTCATCCTTTTTAATTTTAACAATATCTCCAACTCTTAGCTTTCTACCTCTTCTAGTTTCTAATTCATTGTTTACATAAACCTCATTTGAAGCTAAAAAATATTTAGCCTCTCCACCAGAAGAAATATAATTTTCTATTTTTAGAAGCTGCTGTAATTCGATATATTCACTTTTAAGCACAAAATTCTTCATAATACCTACCCATTTTCTTTCTATATGATTATATCATATAGTGTAATTTATATCAAGAAATTTGCTTTATTTTTGATTTTTTTATTTTTGTGGTGTTTTATATAGATTTTTATAAAAACTAAATATAAATAAAATAAAAGGCGTTTTATAACGCCCTTTCATTTCGTTTTAATCCATTCTTACTGGTAAAATTAATTGTGTTAAATTAGCATCTCTATCGCCCTTTAGGATAAATGGTCTAATTTCACCATTGATATTTAATGATACCTCAGTAGAAATAAAGCTACGTAAGGATTCAATTAAATAACGGCTTGAAAATCCAATAGTAATAGGACTTGATGCTTCTATTGAGGTAGGAATTAATTCTTCTTTTGCATCACCGACTGATGCGTTTGTTGTAGAGATTTCAATAATTCTATCCTTCTTAATAGATAGTTTGATAATAGAATAAGTAATTTCCTTATCCTTTTCCTTATCTCTTGGACTTAATAGAGAAACTCTTTCTACTGCATCCATTAATTCATCCTTGTTGAATTTTAATACAATTGGGAATTCAGCAGGAATTAATCTAGATGTATCAGGATAGTTTCCATCTAATAATCTAGTTTGGAAAGATACATTCTTAAATGATACTAATAACTTGTTCTTACCAAAATATAAATTAATCTTTTCATTGTATTGATCTAATGATTTTAATAATTCATCTAATGATTTATTAGGAATAGTAATATTAAAATCCTTATATTCCATATCAAGACCAATAATCTTTTGACTTAATCTAAATGAATCTGTTGCAGTAACAATAATCTTATTTTCAAGCTTCTTGAAGTTGACACCTGTTAAGATAGGCTTCTTTTCAGATGAGGATGTTGCAAATACTGTTGCTTTAATTACATCCTTTAATACATCTGCTGAAATTGTTAATGGGTTTTCTAATACTACAAAGTCAATCTTTGGATAATCAACAGGATCCATGATATGTAGCTTATATTCACCTCTATCTGCTTTAATAACTAAAATTTTATCATCAGATAGATATAGATTAACCTTCTTTGAATTAATCTTTCTAATAATATCAATAAAGAATCTTCCTGGAACAACTGTTTGTCCTGGTTGAGTAATGTTTAATGATGAATCATTGATTACAACCTCTACTGAAATATCAGAATTAGATGATGTCATGAATAAATCAGTATCTGTTGCGTATAATTTAATACCTGTTAAAATAGGCATTGGACTTTTAGATGGAAGTCCTCTTTGAATTGTGTTCAAGTTCTCTAATAAAATCTCTCGATCGATTGTGATATTCATATGCTTTCTCCTAAAAAAATGAATGATTAAATATAATTATTATAATTAGCGCTGTGGGTTTGTGGAAAACTCAAAAAACCCATATTCTATCAGTATTATTATACCATAATACGTGTGGAAAACAAAGAATTATCCACCAATCTTTTTTAAAACTGCTTCAATAGCCATTTTTAGCTGTTCGTTTTCTTCTATTTCCTTTGAAATCTTTTGAATACCAGACATTACTGTTGTATGGTGAGATGAGAAAATAGAACCAATTTGAGTATATGTCATATCATATTTAGTCTTTAATATATACATAGCAATATGTCTTGGTGTAACATATTTTTCTTGTCTATTTTTTCCAAGCATATCCGCTTGTGGAATATTATACATTGAAGATATTACAGATAGTGCATCCTCATAATTATTATCCTCTTTAGGCTTTTTAACCTTAATTAATACTTGTAGCTCATCTTTTGCAAATTGTAGTGTAAGTTCAGTATTAAACATATCAGACATTAAAATAACACGATTTAAGGCTCCTTCTAGCTCTCTTACATTATCTGTAAAGTTTTCAGCAATATAGGCTAGGACATCATCACCAATGCGTTTTGATGTCATTTCTTCAGCTTTTTTCTTTAAAATCGTTACTCTTTGGTTAAAATCTGGTTGGTTAATATCTACTACGATACCAGAATTAAAGCGGCTTGTAAGACGGTCCATAAAGCCATTTAGCTTAGATGCAGGACGATCAGATGTAATAACTACTTGTTTATTGTTATTAATCATCTCATTAAATAGATTAAAGAATTGTTCTTGTGTAGCATTCTTTTTTTCTAGCATTTGGATATCATCAACTAAAAGGACATCAATATTGGAATATTTCTTTTCAAATGCATCGAAATTTCTATCTGCACATGCTTTATTATAATCGGATAGATATTCTTGTGCCTGTATATATAATATTTTAAATGTAAGGTTCATCTCAGATATGAAATTACCAATAGCCTGCATCAAATGGGTCTTACCTAGACCTACTGATCCAAATATATATAATGGATTTACAAAGAATCCAGGATTTTCAGCAACCTTAGTTGCGGTTAGCCAGCTTCTTTTATTTGAATCACCAACTACGAAGTTTTCAAAGCTGTAGTTTAGGTTTAAGTTGTTGACAGAGATTTTTGGAATATCCTTGTCAATTGGTTTTTTTTCTTCAATTTCTGATTCTAAAACAAACTTGAATTTTACCTGTCTTGTGGTAAAACTTTTCAATATACCATCAATGGTATTATAGTAGACCTGTTGGATCTTAAATTTTGTTACGGAGGTAGGTACTAATACATAGATTAATCCATTTTCTTCCTTTGCTACTCTCTTAACCTTTTCAAAAGTCTCTTCAAATGTCATTGGGGCAAGTTGATTTTTAAGTTCTTGTTTTACCTGATTCCATAAGGATTGGTATTCTTGCATAATATCACCTGCTTGCTTGCTATAGTATAATAGCACGATTACGGCTATAAATATATCATAATTTTAGGGGGTTGCAACAAAAAGTTATCCACAAAAAATGTGGAAAACTCTAGGTGTCAAAAACACCATAATTACCTAAAATGTGGAAAACTTTTTTAGTAAAAATCGCATAACCAAGCCATTTTTTGAAAATAGGCACAAATACACACATACTTACAATTGTGGAAAATTTATCCACATTACATCCACCTTTTCATAAAAATATTTAATGAAATAATTAAGATACATAAAAAAATAAATAATTGTTGACATAAGGATATCTATTTGATAGAATAAACTAGCATGGTTTCTTAAAGAAAGTGAGGTAAATGAGATGAAAAGAACTTATCAACCTAATAAAAGAAAAAGAAAAGTAACTCATGGTTTCCGCGCAAGAATGGCAACTAAGAATGGTAGAAAGATTTTAGCTGCTAGACGTAAAAAAGGCAGAAAACAGCTTACAGTTTAATTAAATATTTTATAATTGACATAACTAGTACGACCAGAACAATTATTTATTAATTATTTTTGGTCGTATTTTTTGTTAATTATGGGGATATTCTATGCAAAAACAATATCGCGTAAAAAAATCAAAGGAAATAGAATTAATCATTAAGGAAAAGAATTTTAAGTCTAGTCCTTATATTACTATATATAAAAAAAAGTCAGAAACCGGCCACTTCCGTTATGCGATCAGTGTAGGAAAGAAAATAGGAAATGCTGTTGAAAGAAATAGATCGAAAAGACTTATAACAGCAGTTATAGATAACCTTAATATTAATTTAGATTTAAGCTATGATGTTTTTTTAATAGCTAGACCTAAAATTAAAGAATTATCCTATGATATGCTTTATAAGCAATTAGAATATCTATTTAGCAAACAAAAACTATTAAAAGGAGAAAAAGATGAATAATTTTTTCTATAGACATAGATATAAAGTGCTTCTTGTAGTGGTTTTAAGTGTATTTGCTTTAACATTAACAAGCTGCCGTTTTGATGCTAGCGCTTGGTATACAAAGGTTTATACAAGCTATGGCCAGGAATGGATTGATTCTTGGAATGGCGGTTCAGGATTCTTTAATTTATTATTTGCTTGGCCAATTAATATTTTATCCTGGCCTATTGCATGGTTATGCTCTTTAATTGGTAAAGGATTAGGTAACTCATATTTTTGGGGTATCCTATTTACTACATTAATTGTAAGAACATTAGCATGGCCAATTTATTCAAAGCAAAATGCAACATCATTAAAGATGACAATGATGCAACCTGAAATGGCTAAGGTACAAGCTAAATATGCTAACCGCAAGGACCAAAGATCTCAGCAAATGATGCAAAAAGAGATGGCTCAACTATACAAGAAATATGGTATGAATCCATTGGGATGCTTCGTAACAATGATTATTCAGTTCCCAATCTTTATGTCAATGTATGAGGTAGTACAAAGAATTAACGCAACTACTACTACTGTTGTAAATGGTGCAGTATCTGTTACATATGCTGGAGATTTCGCATTATCAAATACTAAAGTATTTGGATTATTCGAAATGAATACATCCTTCATGGCAGCTACACAATGGTATGACAAGGTATTTGCAGTAGTTGTTGCCCTATTATTCGTAGGTGTTACATTATTAAGTCAGAAGTTAGGACAACGTCCTCCTAAGTATCAAAAGACTCATCCACAGGATAAACTTAAGAAATCTCAACAGGGTAATCAAATGAAGATTATGATGATTGTTATGAACGTTATGTTTGGTTTCATGGCATTATCTAATACAGCCCTAGGTATTTACTGGTTAATCGGTGGTATCTATCAATTATTCCAATCTCAGGTTGGTAGATGGTTAAATGAAGTTAAGTGGGAAAAAATGCAAAAAGAGAATTTACAGTAGGTGAAATCAATGCAGAAAAAGTTTGAATTTACTGCTCCTTCTGCTGATTTAGCAATGGATGCAGCTGTACAAAAATTACATATTTCTAGTGATAAGATTTATATTAATGTTTTAGGTGAAACTGCAGATGGTGTAAACTGTGAAGCATTAGTAGATGTAAATCTAACACTTGAAGGAAAGAAATATTTAGAAGGCATTTTAAAGGCTCTAGGTATTGGATATCAAATTGAAGCTAGAAGCATTAATGGTGAAGAGCAATTATACTATATGATTGATTCATATGAGAATTCATTATTAATTGGTGTAAAGGGTAAAACTCTTGAGGCTATTCAAATCCTACTTAGAAATTTAATTTATACCTATACAAAGGAGCACATTATTGCTTCTGTTGATGTTGGTGGATATAAAAATAATAGAGCTCATCAATTAGAAATTTTAGCTACTAAAACTGCAAAAGAGGTTGTTAAAACTAAGGTTGCAGTTAAGTTACAGCCAATGAATTCTTATGAGCGTAGAATCATTCACGAGAAGCTTGCTGAATGGAGAGACGTTTATACTGAATCTGAAGGTGAAGGCGAAAATAGAGCAATCGTTATTAAGCCAAAAAATCAATAATTGAAATGAAAATTGTCAGAAATGACAATTTTTATTTTCTTTAAAATAATATTATTTTAATATGGTATTATTTGTGTTAAAATATTACTATGAGAAAAATTTTAAAGAACCTTTGGATACTTTTAAGAAGTTTTATCATTTTACTTCTTTTATCTTATACAACTGTAGTTACAGTACAGCATATAGAAAAGGATATTATGGTAGAAAACTTCAAAAAAAGAGGAGTTTTCCAAGAGGATATATCAACCAAGAAATTTAAATATTACAAGATAGATTATGAAGGAAAGCCTACGCTATCTTTCTTAAATAGCTCAGCTGATTGCTATCCTGGAAATGTAGGAGATATTTTGATAAGCTGTGAGCAAAACACGATCCATCCTTTAGTTAATGGAGTTATTTCTTATTATGCAGGTGGTCATGCAGGCTATATTACAGGTCCATATAGAGATGATTATACTTATATTGGAGAAATAGGTACAGTTGAGGCTACCATGACAGTTGGAAATAATGCCGATTGTGGCGTTTATTCTAAAGAGGATTGGAGAGGACTGCAATATTTTAATGAGGTAATGTGTTTAAGAGTCGATATGACAGATGAGGAATTAGCTAGAGTTACAGCATCTATTACATCTAGACTTGGAGATCCATATAACGAAACATTTTTCTTTAATATTTATGATACTTCTTATTGTTCTGATGTAGTATCTAAGAGCTTTGAGTGTATTAATAGAGATTTAAATCCAACAAAGTTAACTACTTCTATGTATGATATGATTACATCAAAGGATACATATATATCCTATTATCATTATGTAGATAGTGATGGAGTTAAGCATATATATTATCTTGGTTAGGAGGAAATTTATGGCATATGTAGCATTATATAGAGCCTATCGTCCACAAAAATTTGCGGATGTTGTAGGACAGGAGCATATTATAAAAACTTTACAAAATGCAATAAAGCTAAATAAGGTAGCACATGCTTATTTATTTTGTGGACCAAGAGGTACAGGTAAGACTACATTAGCAAAAATCATGGCTAAAGCCATGAACTGTGAAAAAGGCCCATCTATTGAGCCTTGTGGCGAATGTGATATGTGTCAAAGTATTACAAAGGGCACAAACCCTGATGTAATTGAAATCGATGCTGCATCTAACAATGGTGCAGATGATATTAGAGCCTTAAGAGATACAGTAAAATTCTTACCATCTATGGGTCAATACAAGGTATATATTATCGATGAGGTACATATGCTAAGCCAGGCAGCCTTCAATGCGCTTTTAAAAACACTTGAAGAACCACCTAGCCATGTCATTTTCATTTTGGCTACAACAGAGCCATACAAGCTCCCAAATACAATTTTATCTCGTTGCCAGAGATTTGATTTCCAGGCAATTTCTATTGATGATATTTTAAAGAGATTAAAAATTGTTGCAGCTGAGGAAAATGTATCTATCACTGATGAGGCACTATACCAAATCGCAATGTCAGCTGAAGGTGGTATGAGAGATGCATTATCATTATTTGATCAGTGTATTTCCTATAGTCAAAACCCAACAATTACTATCGATGATGTTTTATCTGTTTCTGGTAACATTTCTTATTTAAAAATCATTGAATTATTAAATGCTTGTAACAGTAAGGATGAAACAAATGCTATATATTTAATAGATAAAATTATTAAAGAGGGTAAAGAAATACCAAGAATCATTAATGATGTCATTTTATTCTTAAGAGATTTATTATTATATAAAAATAATGCAATATTAGAAGATAAGCTAATGTTTAAAAATGAGGAATTCATTAGCCTATCTAAAAATGTATATAAATCTGTTATTTATCATTGGCTAGATATCTTAAATGATGCTTCAAATCAAATGAAGTTCTCAACTCAAAAAAGAGCCTATTTAGAGCTTGCAATATTGAAGATGAATGACAATGAACAAAACGATATGGCAAGCATATTATCAAGGCTAGATTCCTTAGAAAAAACAGTAGAATTCCTATCTAAAAATAAGGATAATTTAGCTATAAATAATAACAATAATTTTAAGAAAGAAGCACCAAAACCAACCTATTCTTCACCAGAAGAAATTAGACAGCAAATATTGCAAAATATACCAAAAACCTCTGAATTTGTTGCACCTGCAACACAAATAGAGACAAATACTGATAATTTAGTAGAAAATAGTGTTGCAATTGCAACACATGAAGATGGTGAAGAGGTTACTGTAAAAGAGGTTGAAAAAATACTAAATAATGCCTCAAAAGAAAAAAGAGCACAGCTTAATAAGATGTGGAATTTTATTAGAGATAAGTACTCCAATTTTGTGGCTATTCAAATCCTTGTAAATGGTAAGGTTGTTGCTTGTGATGACACTTCGTTTATTGTAGAATTAAAGGATTTAGGATTTTGCAATCGTGTAATGCAATACGAAAATTATATAAAAATTATTGAAATTTTAAATGAATTTGGATTAAATATAAAAGACTATATTTGCCTACCTCAAGTAGTATGGAATAGAATATTTACTGATTATATGAGTAAATATAGTAAAGAAAATCCAAAACCAACCCTTGAGGATTTTAAAACAGGTGTTAAAAAAAGAACAATCCCTCAAGTTAAGGTAATGGATAGTGAAGCAAAGTTTGTAAGCGATGCTTTAGAATATTTTGATGATAATGAATTAAAAATAGTGGAGGATTAAAAACATGAATCAACAGCAAATGATGAGAATTAGAAAGATGCAAAAGCAAATGATGGAGGCTCAAGAAAAGCTTGAGCAAACTGAATTCACAGGAACTGCAGGTGGTGTAGTATCTGTAACAGTTAAGGGAAATCATGAGGTAGTTAGAGTTAACATTGATAAAGAGGCCCTAGAGGATGATTTAGAAATGGTAGAGGATATGATTGTATTAGCATTAAATGATGCCAACAAGAAAATTGAAGCTGAAAGCCAAAAGCTATTAGGCGGCTTTGGCGGAATGGGTATGGGCTTAGGCTTTTAATGAAAAAATATCCTAAGGCTTTAGAGGATTTAATTGAATGTTTCTCTAAGCTTCCTTCTGTTGGAAAAAAGACTGCAGAAAGATATGCCCTATATGTATTATTTTCATTTGATGATGTAGATATTACAGATTTTAAAAATGCAATTGAAAGTGTAAAAACTGATATTCATATCTGTCCATCTTGTGGAAATATTACCGAAGGTAATCTTTGCCAAATTTGTAGTAATCCTGATAGAGACAAAAAACAAATTCTTGTTCTTGAAACAGTCAAGGATTTAATTACCTTTGAAAGAGTAAATGAATACAAAGGAATCTACCATGTTTTAAATGGTGCTATTAGCTTTTCAAAGGGAATTGGTATTGATGATTTAAATATTGATTCATTGACTAAAAAGGTAAAAAATGGTGAGGTCAATGAATTAATTTTAGCAACCAATGCCACCCTAGAGGGTGAAACAACTGCTAGATATTTATATGAGCTATACCGTGAATATCCTATAAAAATTACAAGAATTGCGCATGGTTTGCCTGTTGGTGGAGATTTATCTTATGCAGATGAAATGACAATTCTAAAGGCCTTTGAGGGCAGAAGGGAATACTAATGAATTTAACCTTCTATAGCGTAGATTCAAATAAAGAAAAGGTATGTTATTCAACAGAGTTTGTTAGAGATGAAAATCAAATTATTTTCCTTGATAAAAGTGTAGCTAATACAACAATTTATTTAACAATTTTTGAAAATTCCTTGCTCTTTGAAAGAAAGGGAGACATCCTAATGGAAATGCCTTTAAAATATGGTGAAAAAACAAAGTGTCACTATAAAAATGAGCTAGGGCTTGAATTTGATTTTTTAGTATTAACAAAAGAATTATTGATTTCATCAAAAAGAATTGAAATGGAGTATAGTTTGTTTTTAGAGCAAGATAAGATTTCTACTCATAAAATAACAATATTATTCCATTAAAATACTTGCAAATTAGATACTTTTTAAGTAAAATATAATAGCATTTCATTTTTTGGAGGATAATTTATGGAAAATGTGCAACAAATGTCATTGTTAGAAGTAGCCCTAAAGATTATGGAAGAAAAGGGTACAGTTGTTAACATTTATGATCTAATTGAAGAAGTATTAAAGGCTAAAGGCTTAGATGTAAAAGATAATGCTTTAGCAGCAAAGTTATATATAGATATCACTACAAGCTCAAAGTTTGTTTATATGGGCGATGAAAACTGGGATTTAAAGAGCCGTCAATCTCTTGATGAATTTGATAAGGATGGTGCTTCATTCAATCCTAAGGATGCCTTTGTTGATGATGATGAAGATGATAATGAAGAAGACAATCTATCTGAAGAAGATGAGGATGATGAGGATTCTGATAGATCTGAAGAAGATGAAGACGAAGAGGAAGATGAGGATTCTTCTGACGAGGATGAGGAAGATCAATATGATGATGACGTTGAATTCGATGACGATGAGGACGAGGATTCATATGATGACGATTCTCTAGATGAGGATAAATATAACAAGATCATGGATGATTACGAGGATTTATACGAGAATTAGTCAATAATTTCACATAATTCTTTTATAAATTTACTATAATTCAATTCTATAATATGGGTGTGTTAAGAGGAAAGTACCTTTTAATGAAGAGCTTTTTTCATAGAACACACTCATTCTCCCAATTCAAATAAAGAACAACCTCTTGGTTGTTCTTTATTGCTTTAAATGGTAAAATATTAGAAAAGGACGTGATTATATGTATAAAATAGGATTAGTAGAGGATGAAAAAAATCTAGCCTCCCTAGTTGAAAAATACCTATTAGCAGAGGGATATCAGGTTTTTGTTTATTCTACAGGTGAAGAGGCTAACAAATATGTTTCTGAAGACTATTCTCTATGGATTTTAGATATCATGTTACCAGGTGTAGTATCTGGATATGATTTAATAAAAAATATTAGAAAAACTCATTCAGCTATGCCAATTATATTTACCTCAGCAAGAGATCAAGATATTGATAAGATTATGGGTCTTGAGCTTGGTGGAGATGACTATTTGGCAAAGCCATATTCAATTAGAGAATTGGTTTTGAGAGTTAAGAATTTATTAAATAGAAGTTATGGAATGACTCCATTTAAGGATGAAAACAAAGAAGAATTCAATGGCTATGTTGTTGATTATGATAAAAGAATTGTTACAGAGAATGGAGTTAATATTAATTTAACTAGTAAGGAATATGATTTATTATTCTTTTTACTACAAAATAAGGCTAAGGCATTCTCAAGAGATCAGATTCTAGATCATGTGTGGGGAACTGATTACTTTGGCTCAGATAGAGTTGTAGATGATTTAATGAGAAGATTAAGACAAAAGATGCCTAATCTTTCTGTTGAAACTATCTATGGCTTTGGATATCGTTTATTAGTATGAAAAAATTTAATATATCTAGCCAACTACTTATATTAGTGTTTTCGTTATTGTTATTAACCTCCTGTATTTTTATGGTAATTACCTATGCTTCCTTACATAATAGTGCTGAACAGCAAGTATATACAAGATTACAGTTCGCAGGTCCTATTGAGGATAGGGATAGAAGCTTTGCCGATATGGATATTTATTTTGTTACAAAAGAAGATGATAAAATAAACTATACCAATATAGGTGATTATTTGACTATTGAGGAATTTGATGAGGTTATTTTGGATATTGAAAATCGAATAGAGATGCAACCACATAAAGAGCCAAATGTGATTGTAAAGGATTCTATCAATACGAAAAAAGGTGTTAGGCTATATTATGTATTTAGACAAACAAGGGATAAATATACCTTTGTTTATACAACAGATTCCTTTGTAAATAACTTTGTAAAATCTATTTTTTTACGTGTTTTTGCAAGCTTTTTAGCCATTTTAGTTTTGGCAGTTACTACAATTTATGTTTGGTCAACCAATATTACAAGAAGATTGAGATGCATTCAAAATCATATTATTGATTTGCCAAAGAATAAATATGAAATTGCCTACAAGGATGATTCATTAGATGAGATTGGTGAATTAAGTAGATCCGTTGAACAGATGCGTTTAGAGATTGGTCATTATGAAAGAACGAAGCAAGATATGCTACAAAACTTAAGCCATGATTTTAAAACTCCTATTGCAGTTATTAAATCCTATGCTGAAGCATTACAAGATGGTATGGCAGGGGATGAGGCTATTAATATTATTATTGAACAATCTGAATTATTAAAGAAAAAGGTTAATCGTTTATTACAATATAATTCGTTAGAATATTTGACTAAGGATAAGCCTTTTGAATCTGTCAATATGACAGAATTAGTTAGACAATGTGTAACGAATTATAAGTATCAAACTAGTTTAGAATTTGATCTAGATTTAGAAGAGAATGTTTGTTTTTTAGGCTATATTGAAAATTGGACTACAGTTGTTGATAATATCATTGATAACGCAAAGCGTTATGCAAAGAGTGTTATTCGTATTGTTTTAAGAGAAAACAGGTTAAGAATATATAATGATGGAGAAGCTATTGATGAGCAATTTTTAAATAGTGTATTTAAACCATATGAAAAAGGATCTAAGGGTCAATTTGGTTTAGGTATGTCTATTGTTAAAAAGACAGTAGATTTCTTTGGAATGTATATGTCTGTAAAGAATGAAGAATATGGTGGAGTTTCCTTCATTATTGAAAAAAAGTAAAAAATAAACTATAATGAATTCACCTAGGAGGACGTATGGACGATTTTGTAAAGCTAACTGGAGATGATTTAGATGCATTTATGGTTGAAATTGATTTAATGAGCAATTTCTTTAAAATGCTATCAGATAATACCAGATTAAAAATATTATTATTCTTAGGTGATTCTGAGGTTTGTGTGAATGATATTGCCCTAGGGATTCATATGACAAAATCCGCAGTAAGCCATCAGCTCGCTCTTTTAAGAAGTGCAAGATTAATTAAAAATCGTAAGGTTGGAAAGGAAGTTTATTATTCCTTATCTGATAACCATGTAAAAGTACTAATAAGTGCTGCCTTTGAGCACGTTAACGAAAAATAAACCACACTCGATGTGGTTTTATTTGATAGGAGGCCTTTATGTTTAAAAAGCTAGAAAGAAATAAGGTATTTAGAGATCCTTTATATGGATATGTATCTGTAGAATATCAAATTATCAGCGATTTGATTGATTCTAAGGAGGTACAAAGATTAAGAAGAATAAGACAGCTATCAGGTGTATCTATGGTATTCCAAACTGCAGAGCACTCTAGATTTACTCATTCTTTAGGTGCATACCAAATGGCTAATTTAGTTATCCATGAGGTTGAAGGAATGGATAGTGTTAGTGAATACGAAAAGCTACTTTTCTTAATCAGTGCCTTATTGCATGATATTGGTCATGGCCCATATAGCCATGCTTTTGAGCATGTTTTAGATTGTAGTCATGAGGATATGACTGTTAAGATTATTCTATCTAAGGATACTGAAGTTAATAAGATTTTATCTCAATATGAAAATTTAGATAAGGATGTAGCATCTGTAATTTCTCATGATAATAAATATCCATTAATTGAATCCTTAGTATCTAGCCAATTAGATGTAGATCGTATGGATTATCTATCAAGAGATGCATATTTTACTGGTGCAACCTATGGTCATATTGACTATCATAGAATTTTAAGAAGTATGAAGATTATTGATAATAAGTGCTATGTTAGAGCATCAGGAGTCAATGCAATAGAGGCCTATTTAATGAGTAGATATCATATGTATTTCCAGGTATATTATCATCCTGTTGCAAGGGCATATGAATCTATATTAGAATCTATTTTTATGAGAATTAAGGATTTAGCATTCTCAGGTGTAAAAATTGATGCATCTATCACATCATTTTTAAAAGTGATGAAAAATTCAGATGATATTGAGTCTTATATTGATTTAGATGATACAAATGTTAATGGCTTTATTAAACAATTAACCTGGTCTAATGATCCAGTATTATATAAATTATGTACATCATTTGAAAAGAGACATCTATTTAATTTCGTTGAATTATTAAATGAACCAGATGAGGCCTTCTTGAAGGAATTAAAGGAAAAATATGAGAATATGCCTTATGGAAAATATTTCTATAAGGAAGTTACTGTATCAGGTGTTGCCTATATGAAAAGTAAGAAGGCAGATATTAATGATATTAAGGTAATACTTCCAAATGGTAAGGTAAAATCATTAGATCAATATTCTCCAATTGTTAAGGCATTAAGAACATCATCTTACAAGGAAATTGGTAGAATTTTCTATTTCGAGGACTAATATGGATATTATTGTAGTAGAGGGATATCACGATGAGGCCCGAATTAAAAGTGTATTTAAGGATGCCAATTGTATTGTCACTAATGGTAGTGAAATTAGCAAGGAAACCATTGAATTAATCAAGGAAATGTCAAAGAATCACCGTATTATTATATTTACAGATCCAGATTATCCAGGTGAAAGAATACGTTCTATTATTGAAAAAGAGGTAGGAAATGTTAGCCATGCATTTTTAAATAAAAAGGATGCAATTAGTAAGAATAAGAAAAAGGTTGGTATTGAACATGCTTCTAGGGAAGCGATTATTGAAGCATTGAAAAATGTTTATAATGATGATGAGATTAAATATAACATTACTAACCAGGATTTATTTGAATTAGGTTTAAATGGTTCTGTCAATAGTCATATATTAAGAGAGAGGATTTCAGATATTTTAAATATTGGAAATCCAAACGCAAAGTTATTTTTAAAAAGAATTAATTTATTAGGCATTACAAGAAAAAATCTAGAGGAGCTTATATGTCAGGTAAAATAGGAAATACTACCTATATTAACAAGGTATTAAAGGATAATGATTTATATGCAAAGAAAAAGTTTGGCCAAAACTTTTTGACAGACCAAAATATATTAGCTAGTATAGCCAAAGAGGCAAATCTAGATAAGGATACCCTAGTAATTGAGGTTGGTCCAGGCTTAGGGTCTTTAACTGAGCATTTATGTATGAATGCAGGTTTTGTTTTAGCTTATGAAATTGACCAGGATTTGTTAGAAGTTTTAGATAAAAACCTTGCTGAATTTGATAATTATAAAGTAATTAATAAAGATATTTTGGAAGTAGATATTAATAAAGATATTTTAGAATATAGTAAGGGATATTCTAAGGCTTGTTTAGTATCTAATCTACCTTACTATATTACAACACCAATTATTTTAGGACTTTTAGAAAAGACAGATAAAATCAAAAGCTACACCATGATGATGCAGCTTGAGGTTGCAAATAGAATTTGTGGTACTGTAGCAACAAAAGACTATAACGCACTAAGTATTGCTATTCAGTATAGGGCGAAAGCTAGAAAATGCTTCAATGTATCAAGGAAAGTATTCATCCCAGAACCAAATGTAGATTCTGCTGTCATTCAAATTGAACTATATGACACTCCACCATTTAAGGCAAAGAATGAAGACTTATTCTTTTCATTTGTTAGACTATGCTTCAATCAAAGAAGAAAGACCTTGATGAATAATCTAGGTCAAAAATATCCAAAGGATTTTGCTTTAAAAATGCTTAATGATTTAGGTATTAAGATGACTGTTAGAAGTGAAGAACTAAGTGTTTACCAATTTGTTTTAATGGCTGATTATATTGAGGATAATTATGATAAAAATTAAGGCGTATGCAAAAATTAATCTTGCCCTTGAGGTTATGGATTTAGAAAATGGCTATCATAAGGTAAATAATTTAATGATTCCAATTGATTTATATGATGAAATTGAAATTGTTAAGGATAAGGATATCTATGTAAAAGATGATCCATTCCCAAATGATAATATTATGGTTAGAGCCGCAAAGCTATTCTTTTCTTATACCCATATTGATGGGGGCTGTAAGATTAAAATTAAAAAGAATATCCCAAGTGCGGCAGGCTTAGCGGGTGGTTCATCTGATGCGGCCTCTACATTAAAGGGATTAAATATGCTATATGATACTAAATTATCTAATGAGGTATTAATTGAATTATCAAAGGAATTAGGATCTGATGTTGGATTCTTTATTGAATCTAAGATTGCTATGTGTGTTGGAAGAGGAGAAATCGTGATTCCCATAGATTTAAATGTAAAGCCAATTCCTTTAGTTTTGATTAAACCAAATGTAGAATTATCTACTGCCTTAGTTTATAAGCATTATGTATATCTAAATGAGTCAAAGAAGGCTAAAATTGATAACATTTTAGCTTCTTTGAAGGAAAATGATGTCAATTTATTAAAAGAAAACATCTTTAATGACTTAGAAAAGACATCTTTAGAATTATCAAAAGAGCTAAAGGATTTGTATGAAAAAATTAAGACATTTGGCGTTAAGCCATATGTGTCAGGTTCTGGTCCTACAATGTTTTTATTAAATGAGGACAAAGAAGTAATTAATCAAATTAAAAAGAATATTAAAGATGCCTTTATTTATGAAGGCTATACAAAATAAAACGGCTACTATAAGTAGCCTTTTTATAATATCTCTTTATTGAAGTGACCTCTTGTATGTATTTTTGCATCAAAGGTCTTTTTTGTATCTCCATTTAGCTTAGCCTTTAGAGTTTGAATAATCCTTTTAGATTCATCAAAATCCTCAACGGTAAGCTGGATTCTATAATAGTTAATATCAGGGATAGAATCTAAGTCATCCATTAGATTTAGAACCTTTCCGTTGACGATAGTAGTAGTACAATCAAAATTTTTTAAAATTGGAAATTGACCGAACTCATCTTTTAGTATATAATTATATTCCCTGCACGTTCCACATAGTCCTTTTACCTTTAAAGGGCAGTAATGAGTAAACATCATTAGGCTATGTCCGTAGACAATCATTTCAAGGTTAGGGTAACCGCCTGTTTTGGTTTTATAGTCTTTGATTAGAGCGTCGATTTGGGCTTTGTTTATTTCAAGGGATAGGCATATTCTAGATACACCTTCTTGATGAAGAATATAGGCACTTTCAGAGTTTACTACATTTAAAGTAAAATCTCCCGCTAAACAGTTTTTGTTTTGGTAGTGGTATATTCCCCCATACCCTCCTACTAGAATCTCCCCATCTATTTCCTTATATGTGTTCTCATTTCTTCTAGAATAGTTTTGAAAGTATATCGTTTCTATTCCTTCACTTACACAAGCATCATATTGAGCTTGTGTTGTGCAGAATACGGAGATATGCCTTTCTCTTTTGAAATGTAAAGGTAGATAGTTTACATCCTTTATTTCAATTGGGGATCTTGTTAATAGTCTTTTTTGATTCATAAGAAGAACAATTGTTCTTCTTAAATCATTTATTTTAGAAATAGGTAGGAATACATTATCAAGATTGAAATCTAATGAATTTAATACATAAATTGTATCATTTAATTTAGCAAATTGCTTATAGAAGGTATCCTTATCAATAGGTCTTGTTAGAGATTCTTCTAATATATAATCACTTTGATAAGAAACCTTGTTTTTATCTTGCTTACAAATGATAGTTAAATTTGTTCCTGGCTTACCAAAGACAGATACATCTAATTTAAATCTTCTAAATTCTTTAGGATATGTTTTATTAATTTCTTCAGTGAATAAGATGTCTTTTGTTTTATATACCTTATCACCTTTATTCAGACTTTCCTTGATTTGGATATAAACCTTTTTGTTTGCTGAAGAAATTAAATTAAAGCTTTCATTATATATCTTTTGTAAGGATAAATTAACATCTTCATTATTGTGATCAATTCTTATGATATCACCTTGATTAACATCTTTTTCTAGAGTGATTTCATAATAACCTGATACTTTTTTGGAGATAAAGCCAATATAATAGCCATAATTATTTGGTCTTAAAATATTGGTAATATCCTTTCTATCTTCATGGAAAATATAACCCTTTGTAAAGGTTCTTTGGAAGGTTTTATATAGGTTTTCCTTATCTTCCTTAGTAAGTTTTCCATCAATTGCATTTCTATAGGAACGAACGATATTTGCAACATAGCTTGGCTCTTTCATTCTTCCTTCAATCTTAAGTGAATCAGCA
>Ga0310694_10002299_pt1 | contig 19854 bp, 25 predicted proteins | sample 174DNAGHGhighgp2_FD_203884 | JGI IMG/M metagenome (GOLD analysis project Ga0310694, IMG submission 203884) | Sheep rumen microbial communities from Palmerston North, Manawatu-Wanganui, New Zealand - 1742 DNA GHGhigh gp2 (v2) (version 2) | ecosystem: Host-associated > Mammals > Digestive system... | reverse complement strand
GAGGCCAGGCGAGAAGGCCGTGCAGGCCAGGTTCTGCACGACAAGGGAGATAACGGACGACAAGCAGCCTTCGTGGCTGGAGGACAAGATAATGTCCATGGGAGGCTCGCCCGTGTACCCTGTCGGGCGCATCGTCATGCCCGAGATGTTCAGGATAAGCCGCCAGCCCGAGACTTTGCGGCTCGTCTGGAGCAAGGAGCTCATATCGGCCATCGGAGGAAAGCCCGACGACACGGTGGACGAGCTCAGGAGGAAATTCGTGGACCGCAAGGAGTCCATCGGGACAAAGACGGACTCCGGCTATGTGATTTCATACGACCATGTCGCGTCAGGCGGATGCTGTGTCGTCGCGTCCAGGGGCATCACGCTCCGGTCGGGCAGCATTGTGCATATGATGCCTCTGGAGACCATGCGAAAAGAGTTGAAGCAGAGAAAATGGGAAATAAGCACAGGAGAAGAAAAAGATGAACTGGCTGGAAATGCTGGAGGCGGCAGGCAGGAAGCCGCTTGCGGTGATGGCGACGGCCACGACGGGATTGTCCCAGGATGACGAGACAATCGCGGCCGGCTGGAGGGCGTACGACACGGACACGCGCGAATGGGTTGTCGGAAGCGCGTACAGGAACGTCGACAGCGACAAGCTGATGGCGGCGCAGGAGTATCACCAGATATCGGTCGAATACCTGAGGGCGAACGCCTGCGACGACGAGCAGTTCAGGCTGGCCGTGCAGGACGTGTTCGCCGGGCATGTCGTCCTGACATACAACCCGGCGTTCCAGCGCAAGTATCTCGAGAAAGCGCTCGGGACGCCTGTCTCCATGTACAATCTTCCGGCGATATTGAAGGGGGCCAACGTACGCGCAGCGCTTGACGACGTGGACACGGCGAGCATGGAGACACTCGAGGCGTACTGCCTGCGGATAGGAGGCAAGCCCGGCTCGCTGACAAAAGTCACGGCGCAGTACCGCGTCGACGGGCTGATGCCGCCGGCTTTGCCTTTCGAGTCGGCCGCCTACCAGCTGCTGGGGCTTTTGAAGGTGCTTCCGCAGATACCAGTGGTGGTACAGGGCACGCTCCTCTGACGGAGAGGGCGGTGAGCATGAGCTCGGCTCTTGTCTTCCGTTCGACTACGGGTTTCCCCTCGGCGGTCGTGGAGACGACCAGGAGGCCGTCCTGCCCGCATACAAGGAGATTCGGCGTGCCGGGCGGAAGGTACACGAGAACATGCCCGGACCGGCCGCACGGGTCAAGCAGGACGACAGGGCTTGCGGACATGCAAATTCTCCAGACGCACGGGTCCAGGGACACGATGGACCCGGCGTCTGGAGATTCGCAAGGTTCCTGGCGCACGAACGAGAGCCACGGGGCGTTGTCGTTGCCGGACTCCGTGACAGGCATCCGGTATATCGCGCCCGTGGTGAGATACTCGTCGTGCGCCGTAAGCACCGACTCGTATTCGTTCGGGGATATGCCGTAGGACGGCTCATGCCCCGTCAAAGTGTAACAGGAGTAAATCATGTTTGATTTTGACTTGCCCGCCGACCTCAGCTGGAGGGTGGCGAGAATACCGAAGGAGCACAAGCCCGGGGAGTTCAGGAAACTCACAATTCCGAACGACGACCTCATGCTTGTCCAGAATGATATTCTACAATATCTCTACACGGTCAAGGAGCTTTGGCCGACGATATTCGCGCATGGTTTCGTGCCTTGCCGGAACACGAGCACAGGCGTCGCGAGGCACGACAGGCTCGCCGACGTGTTCGTCTGCGAGGATGTCAAGGACTTCTTCGACAACTTCCCCGTGAAGAGGACGGAGGAGAGGATGATGGACGTGCTGCCGTGCAAGCTGGTGGAGAAGATACTGGTGGCCTGCACGTACGAAGGGCATCTTCCGCAGGGAGGCCCGTGCAGCCCGTGGCTCACGAACATCGGGATGATAGACGCGGACAAGATGATATCCGCGTTCGCCAAGAAACACGGGTTCACGTATACGAGGTACGCGGACGACATGACGTTCTCGCAGCGTTTCGACGTCACCGGGAACAAGCCCTTGAAGTCGTACAGGTTCCTGACGGAGGGTGTCGACAAGATAATGCGGGAGTACATGCAGTTGAGGCTGAACCGCAAGAAAAGCCATGTCATCAGGTTGTCCGGAAGCGACGCAAGGCAGGTGACAGGGGTCGTCATACGGAAGGACGGCATGGGGTACAACGCGCCGTCCAAGATGCGGCGCATGGTCAGGGCCATGCTGTGCAACCTCGCCAACAAGGTGTACAACCAGCATGGCAGATATGATAACGATGATTTGTATGAGTGGCACAAGATTATCGGATATGTTAGATATTTTGATAATCTTAGAAGCTATGGCGAGGGTGACGCGGCGTCCGCCGACCCGGTCATCCAGCCCAAGTTCTGGAATTATTTGATGGAGGTAATGCCGGTATGTCAGCTGACCAAGAGCGCATAGCATACGAGCAATTGATTGAACAGGTCGCGGAGGCCGACAACATGTACTACAACGAGAACGCGCCAATCATGGACGACGCGGCGTACGACCAGCTCATACTCCGCATCAAGGGCTATGAGCAGGAGCACCCGGACCTGGTGAGCCCGTCAAGCCCGACGCAGCGCGTCGGCGGAAAGGTGTCGGGCGAGTTCGAGAAGGTGGCGCACCCGTGCAGGATGCTGAGTCTTGAGAACGCGTTCAGCGTCGAGGATTTGAAGGCGTTCGACAGCCGTGCGCGGAAGGCTGGAGGCGACCAGTTCACATACGGGTATCTGGTGGAGCCGAAGCTGGACGGGCTGACCCTCGTGGTCGAGTACAGGAACGGCGAGTTCCACAGGGCGGTCACACGCGGGGACGGCAGCGTCGGCGAGGACGTCACGGCGGAGGCCAGGACAATCCGCAACATGCCGTTGCGGCTGAAGTACAAGGTGGACGTGTTCGTCCGGGGCGAGGTCGTCATGGAGAAGGAGGTGTTCCGGAAATTGAACGACGAGCTCATGGCCAAGGGCATGAAGCCGTTCGCCAACGCGCGGAACGCCGCGTCGGGTTCCCTGAGGCAGAAGGACCCGGCCATAACGAGGCAGCGCAAGCTGTGGATTACGTTCTATGACCTGTACGACGCGGAGAACAACACGCCCGACGGCTCGAAACGGTGCTGGGAGATAAGCAAGGTAGAGGGCATCAAGGAGCTCGGGCTGCCGACGATAAACGACATGACGTATGTCGTGGACGACGTGCAGGAGGCGTTCGACGCCTGCCAGCGGTTCAACGAGATACGCGGCGAGCTCCCGATTGACATCGACGGTGCTGTTGTCAAATTGAACGACGGCGGCCTCCAGAAGGAGCTGGGCGAAGGGAACCATTCCCCCAACTGGGCGATTGCGTACAAGTTCCCCGCCGAGCACATGTCGACCGACCTGACGGATGTCGTGTGGCAGGTCGGGCGTACGGGGAAGGTCACGCCCGTGGCGGTGTTCTCGCCCGTGCAGATAGCCGGCACGACAGTCGACCACGCCAGCCTGCACAACTACGACTACATCAAGGCGTTGGATTTGCATTACGGGGCCATCGTGTCCGTCTACAAGGCGGCGGAAATTATACCCCAGGTAGAAAATGTCCTGGTGCAGGGGACGGGCGAGCGCGTGACGCCGCCTAAGGCGTGCCCCAGCTGCGGCGTCGCCCTTGTGCGGGACGGCGCGGCGTACATGTGCCCGAACAAGTTCTGCAAGGAGCGCATCTGCGCGAACATCGAGTTCTTCTGCTCACGCGAGCACATGGACATAAGGGGCGTGGGCCCGGCGGTCATAAAGACATTCGTGGAGAACGGCATGAACCATCCGCTGGATTTATACAAGCTCACATACGACCAGCTCGTCGTGCTGAAGGACATCGGCGACAAGAAGGCGAAGGCCATCCTGGCGGAAATCGCGAAGTCGAGGCAGAAGCCGTTCGCCAAGGTCCTCGCGTCGCTCGGCGTCGTCATGCTCGGCGACACGCTCTCCGAGACGGCGTCTCGAAAGTTCAAGGACATCGACACGATGGTCGCCGCCACGAAGGACGACTGGACGGGGATTGACGGGGTGGCGGGCGTCATGGCCGAAGCCATCGTGGACGAGCTTACATCGTTCGACATGAAGCTCGTCATCGCAAGGTGCAAGGAGCTGGGGCTCAACATGAGGATTGAGGCGTCAGGCAGGCCGCAGACACTCGCCGGGATGTCGTTCTGCATCACGGGGACGCTGTCGCGCGGACGGGAGGAAATCAAGGCCGACATCCTGTCCTACGGCGGGACGTTCCAGTCCAAGGTGTCGCGCAAGACCAGCTATCTGGTCGCTGGGGACGGCGGCGGGGACAAGCGCAACCAGGCGCTTGCATACGGTGTGCCGATTATCGACGAAGGGCGCCTGGAGGCGCTCATGCAAGGAAGTGACAAATGACGGAAAACATAGAAGGGAGAGCTGTCGACCGCATAGCGCTGGACAACGTGACGCCAGGCGACACGGCGTTCATGGCCCGAGGGCCTGAATCCGTAATCCTGCAGCACGGCGGGGTAGTCACGCGGATGCGGTACAGGACAGTCGAGACAATGAGCCTGGACACGTTCAGGACGCAGGTCGTGCCAAGGCTTAAGCTGGACGCGTCGGAGCGCGCGTTGTACGAGCTGAGGGACACGCTGGACGGCACGGTGACGCTGATGCTGGACGACCAGGTCATCAAGTATAATCTGGCGAGCATGGAGGAATGCGGTCTGGACGACCTCTCCAAGCTGCTGAAGGAGGAGGCCAGGGCGAAGGACGTCGTCGTGACGGCGCCGGACCTGCCGTGGTCCCTTGTGGCGAAAGTGCAGAACGCCAACAGGCGCTGCATAACCGTACGGCTGCCGGAGGAGCGCAGACGGTACTACATGCCGTCGTACAAAGTATCCGTCGACATATGGTATCCGCCGCTGTGGGCGTGCGTCAAGATGCCGGCGAACGGCGGCACGGCACACGGGATGTACCTGGCGATTGAAAAGGCGTTCAACATGGACTGGCGAAAGACCGAGCTCCTGCAGCTGCCCATGCCGAACGTGTTCGACCACGACGGCAGCATCTGCTACGGTGACGTGTCCCTCGCCACGGCGTTGAACGGGCTTGTGACGGACGCGCAGGTCATCATGTCCATGCTGAACATGTTCTTCAATTCGGAGTTCAACAACCACCTGATGGAATACTACGATTTCAAGAGCATAGCGGAGCAGGCGTACAACGCCTTGCCGGTCGACAGGACATACAGGGATTTGATTGACGAGCATTACGCGATAGCGGATTTCCTGAAGATGCTACGCGTGCTCAAGGAGAAGAACGGATGGCGGACATTGAGGTATCGGCCGTACCAGCAGACGGTGGAGGAATTCGTGCATCTGGCGTGAGGTCCTCGCTGGCCGGAAAGCGGCACGGGAGGATAGACGTCGCGCAAGTCGGCGTCCCTGTATGGGAGAAGGAGTTCTCCAGAGCGCTCTCGGACGTGCGTGACGCGTTCGACAAGGCGATTGAGGCTAGGCGTACGGCCGTGCTGGCCGAGAATACGCGGCGTCTGGTGCAGGAGGCGGCAGGCGCGGATGACGACATAGACGAAATGGACATAAGACATGCGAAACAATAAATACGCCGTCGACAGCAGCGGTTTCTACACACATCTGACAAGCCCCTTGCTGGACGGCTGGGAGAAGACCGAGCTGCCGAAGCAGGTCAAGGGCTACGTGACGGACGGTCCGGAGAAGCTGGACATGGGCGTCCGCTGGAAGGGCTCGAAACTTCCGGCCAAGCTGATGGAGCAGGTGCTGGGGACGCTTCGGCAATATCCCCACAAGGAGACAGGGTACGTTCTGTACTACAGGCTGTCCGACAAGACCTGGCGCATAGAATGCCCGGAGCAGAACGGGTCCGGAGGGCACGTCGAGTTCGTCGGCAAGCCGGTGATAGACGGATACGCCGAAATCGGAACCATACACACGCATCCGGAAATGGCCGCCGAATGGTCGAGCATCGACATGCACGACCAGGCGAACAAGTTCGGACTGCACATGGTCATCGGCACGCGGAACGGGTACGCGAACAAAATCAAATGCACGGTGTTCACGAGCATCGGGCATTACGACCAGGACCTCGAGTCCGTTATTGAGGCCATAGACTTCAGCAAGGACTACGTGGCGCGGTCTGACTGGGTGGAGAACATCAACAAGCAGAAGGCGCTGCCCGAGCCGGCTCACGGCAGGTTCCCCTCATGGCCCGAGTCAGGCCGCGGCTTCGGCGCGTTCGACGAGCTGGAAGACGACCCATGGCCGACACATGGAGGCGGCTGGATGGGCTGGCAGCAGCGAGAGCGTCAGGAACAGTATCCGGACATCCTGAACATGACCATGAAGCAAAGCGAGGCCATCAGGAAGCAGATTGAGGCCGCAAAGGAGGCGGAATTCAGCAAAGGGTACAACGCAGGGTACAAGAAGGCGCTCGAATCCGTCGTGGGCAATGTGCTGGGAAGCCTTGTCAATCTGGACGAAAGCACGGAACCGGCGACGGTCGACCCGGCGAGGGTCGACATAGTGCGCGATTTCCTGGACGCACACGGGGTGCAGACCATAGACCTGAGCGACAAGTCAAGCCCGGACACCACCGTGCATCAGCTTGAGCTCCTGGTCGCGAGGCTGGTCCAGTGGATGAAGCACCAGGACAGCGCGGAGGCCGTGCAGGCGCACGGCAAGGGGCGCAAGCCGACCAGCAAGACGAAGAAGGTGCGCACGGTCGTGACGGGCTTGTTCAAGAAGCTGCTGGGGAAGAAGGCCTGATGCTGAACATCTATGTAATCGGATGCGGTGGCATCGGAGGGTATCTGGTCGGGCTCATGCCGCAGGCCTTGTGCAGCCTTAGCCTGGACGTGCTGTCCATGCACGGAAAGCCCATATCCGTGTGGATGGACACGCCAGGCTCCCAGAGGCTGCCGTGCGTGGCGGACAGGCTTGTGTTCGTGGACGCGGACGTGTTCGACCCGCACAACGCCATACGGCAGGCAGGCGTCGCCGGAAGCAAGCTGGCGAACGCCATCAGGCGCATACGGAGCCACATGGTGGTAAGCGGCATGATGCAGGGGCTTAAGGTGCTTGGCTGGGACGCCTACGCGTCCCCTCGGACGTTCGAGGAGATGATACCCATGCGGCCGGAGCCGAACCAGGACAACACAGGCATGGAGAGCCTGAGCTCGGCCCACCTGGACGGAAGGCTGGAGAACACGTCCGTCGTGTTCCTGTGCGTGGACAACGCTAAAACCAGATATGAAGTCTCGCAGTACATGGAGGCTTTCGACAACTGTCTCGTGGTCAACGGCGGCAACAGCAAAACCGTCGGCCATGTGACGATATACGAGCGCCACAGAGGGCAGGCGCTGGACCCGAACTTGTACGAGGTGTATCCTGACATCGCCGCGGGCAAGGACAAGAGGCCTGATGAGGACGATTGCACGACAATCGGGCATGACCATGACCAGGTGGCCATAGTCAATTCGGTGATAGCCGACGTCATGATGGCGCTGTTCACACGATGGGCGAGAGTGGGGCTCGACTACGAGGACAGCCGCCATAACAAAAAGAGGCATAATGAAGTGCTGATTGATTTCGACAACTTCCATATGACCTCGATGTTTCACCCAAAATAGGAGGCTATATGACAACAATTGTATACAAGGTGCAGAGCACCAGAATCGGCAGCGTCGACTTGCCAGAGGGCGCCACGGTGGCGGATGCCATAATGGCGCTTCGGTCGAACGGACTGGACGTCCTGGATGCCGACGAGGCGGTCGTGCACCGCGCGGACAAGGGAGCTCCATACGGAGGTAGACCGGGCGCATATGTCATGCGCACGGGCGACGCCCTGGAGCTCAGCACGTACAAGGCTGACCTGGAATCACTGAAGCGCAAGACCGAACAGGCCGCGGCCGAAGTCGCGGCACTGCAGGCTCGCGCCTCCGGAGGATGGGACGCCGCGTGCAGGGAAGCAGGCACGGAGGCAGGGGAGAAGAAGCCAGGCCGAAAGATACCTGTTTCGGTTGATTGAAAGGAAGGGAGGCAAGGTGCCTCCCTTCAGCACAGTTGTACATTATCAAAAAGGAAAACCCAAATGAAGACCATCATCATCACAGACAGCAACAACGAAACCGTCAACGTCCAGCTCGCCGACACCACCGACAACGGCAATCCGACCACGCTCAACGACCTCTGCGAAAGCGAGGCCATGACCAGCTTGTTCGACATGGAGGCCGACGACATCAAGCAGGACGTCACCGAGCTGAACAATACCGCGATTCCGGACACGTTCCGCCGCCAGATGTTCGGCGCGGAGCTCGAGGACGGCGCCACGGTCACGCTGGACATCGAGTTCGTCAACAAGCCGCAGCCGGAAGGCGGCGACAACGCCGCTGAAGGCACGCCCGGCACGGTCACCGTCTGCACCTCCGGCGGTCTGAACTCCTGCACGGTCGCCATCACCAACGGCCGCACGACTGTCCGCCAGGCCATCTTCAACGACACCGTGCGCCAGTCCTCCGGCCAGAACGACACCCAGCTGTCCAGCTGCTCCGTCATGCTGAACGAAGTGGCTGTCGACCCGGGCGCGTTCGACACCCGCACGGTCAGCAACGGCGATGTCATCACGCTGACGGTCATGGCGGCCCACACCAAGGGCTGATAGACAGGAAAAGGACTAATGGACGCGAGAGTCTGGAAGATATACATACCAGTGAAGCCCAAGGCGGTGCAGTCCGTGCGCGGAGGCGCGCACGGGTTCTACGCCGACAAGAACGTGGTCAAATGGAAAAATCAGATTCGACCGTTCATCCAGTCCGCCTGCAGGGGCAAGGGAGGCCCCACAAGGCTTCCCTTGCGCATAACACGGCTGGTCTACATGTTCAAGTATCCGCAGAAGACACCCAAGTCCGTCGCCCGTTTCATAGAGGCCGGCGGCATTGTCCCGTACATAGGGTGCGCAGACATAACGGACAACCTGGCCAAGGGCCTGGTGGACTGCTGCGCGGGGCTCGTGTTCGAGAACGACAAGCAGATATGGTGGATGTGCGATTCGAAGAAAATCTACGGCGCCGTGGACGGCATGGCCATAGATTTCATGGAGACGCCCGATGTCATGCTGGTGGACGGGACGTACGGTTCCGGCAGGAAGGCCGGCTCTGATGAGCTGTTCTGAAAGGCCAGTCCTTCCAAGTGAATGCGCCAGTGGAAAGCCAATGCCGGTTTTTCACTGGCGCATGTTTTATCCAGATTAGCTTTTAGAGAAAATGCAAGAGACAAAGTATTGGCATGTGTCGGATACGACGGACTGCCCTGTCAAAGCGCGCGGCCATCCGGGGGACGAATGTCTTCGGCCGGACGAGCTGGACAGCGTAATCGTCAAGAGCGTCGACCTTCGGAGGTGCGTGCCTTGGCATCCGTATGTGCTGCTCATGGATTTGTACAACCGCTGGAGGAACCAGACAGCCAAGGACAACGAGCTGTGGCAATTCAGGCGGGTGCATATGGCAAGGATGTCCAAGGTGTTCAGGGCGCGTTCCAAACCAGACGCGCTGGTGCAGTTCAGGGACTTGTCCCTGACGGACTTGTACGCCATGACCCGTGTCATATGCGACGACTGGGATTTGCTCGGCGTGTACGTGTCCGACGCTTTTTCCCATTGGATTCCGTCGGCCGCCGACCGTGATGCATGGATGCGACGGTACGCGGACGCCTGGCGAAGGCATGCGGACAGCACGCCGCAGGTGGACGGCAAGCACAGCGCCTATCCGATTGAACCAGGGGACACCTGGAGGGTCGCCAAGTTCGTGGAGTTCTGGAATGAGAGCAACGTGCCCGAGAGCACGGCAGTCGTCATGCCGAACGACTATGACATGAATGACAAGATACTGGGGACGAGGAAGTATCACAACATAGGCGTGCGGGCGAATGTCACGTACATAATGCCGTTCGTGGCGGAGTCGCAGGTGCTGGACGGTCTTGTCCGGCTGTCCGGGCTCGCCGGACGGAACGACATCGACAACGTGCGTGTCAACGCCGACAACACGGTGAGCATCGACATGGCGCTCGAGCTCGGGGACAGCTATCCGGCGGTCGACGGGCTAAGGCTCGAGGCCTTGAAGGCCCAGGCAAGGACAGTGGACAACATCTACAGGAACATGACGGACCTCGTCCATTCAATCGACAATTTGAAGGAGGTGACGGACAATGCTGACAGTGTTCACTGACGGGAGCTGCGTGGAGGGGAACCCAGGCAAGGTAGGCGGGGGATATATCCTGATGCGCGACGGAAACCTGCTGGGAGGCGAGGGCTTCCCATGCGGGACAGGCACGAACAACCGCGGGGAGCTTGAAGCCGCCATAGCCGGACTGAAGGCCGGCATGGGCAAGCTGCAGCAAGGCGAGGACTTGCTCCTCGTGTCCGACAGCCAGTACATGCTGGACGGTATGCTCGTCATATACAGGAGATGCCGGAAGGACGTGCCGAACAACGACCTGTGGAAGAGGCTGCTCAAGCAGCTGAACGCCCTGGCCGAAAACGGGTCAAGGTGCATGACCTACTGGGTGCGCGGGCACTCCGCCACCGACGGGAACAAGCTATGCGACGCGTTGGCGCGACAGGCGGCGACGCACAACAGGCGGTACAAACCGCAGCAAAGGTGTGCAAGATGAGTGATTACAACATAGTATTGGAACATATTTTCGACGCCACGGCCACAAGGCTGGCGTGCGAGGGTTCCGAACTGGCCGGGGCATGCAGATGGAACGACCAGGGGGACCTCTACAGAATCTGCAAGTGCGCAGTGCTCAAAGGGCCCGACGACGGGTCGTGCAAGCAGGGCGAGCTGGTGCGGTACAACGACGAACTGCCAGGACTGGCGCTCAACGTGCCGGAGAATCTCAGGCCGGAGTACATGCTTGACCAGACGTTGTTCACCTTCAGGCAGGGAGGCGTGGCCCAGCCTGACGGCTCCGTGTACGACACGGACAAGGCCGTGGGCGAGGACATCAGCATCATACCCGTGGCGAACCCTCCGAAGGGGTGCGTACGCGGGATATGGTTCGTATCGGGCTACAAGCAGCCGCAGGGGTTCTACACCTGCGAAGGCGTGGCGGCCATCGACGGGTACCCGTTCCTGGCCGACATGGCCCTGGTCGCGTACAGGCTGCCGAAGGAAGTCGGCGACTTCCTTACGGAGGCTGGCCTAAGGCTGTCCGACTTAAACGCCGGGCTGACTTTGACAAGGACAGGCAAGGCGCCGGTGCTGACGTTGTCCACCGACAACAGCCTGCTGTACATGCCGCTCATGGCGAAGCGGTTCAGGGAATCAATACAAGGCATCCTCATGCCGGACGGCTCGCAGATGTTCGGGGACGGCTGGTCGGAGGATAAAAGACAGTACAACAAATTAAGCAAAAGGAAAACAACCATGGCAAGAGGAAACCTTCCAAACCCAGTCAAACCGCAGAACAACATCCAGCCCCAGCCTGCTCAGGCTCCCGCACAGTCAGCGCCTGCGCAGGCGGCACCTGCCCAGCCAGCCGCGGCCGCTCCAGCGCAGCGTCCGGCGGCCAGCCCGATGAAGTTCGGAGGCGGCCTGCTGCGTCGTCCGTCCGTCGCCGCTCCAGTTGTCCAGGCTCCTGCGGCACCCGTACAAGCGGCTCCCGTTCAGCCCGCGCCAGCCCAGCCAGCCCCGGCACAGGTCGCCCAGGCCAAGCCCGTTGTCCAGCCCGCCGACGGCACGGTGCCCGAGGTCGCTGCCGCTGTCGCCGCCCCTGTGCACGGCGCAGTCGAGCCGGCCGCCGTCCCTGTGACGGAACCTGTGTTGGGGACGGTGCAGGAACCGGCGGAAGCCCCGGAAAGCGCGGCTGAAGCCGCCGAGCCCGCGGAAGCCGCCGAGCCCGCAGAGGCCGCTGTCCAAACCGAGACGGCCGACGGGACGCAGCCTGCGCAGCCCCCTGCGCCCGCGCGGCGCCAGCGTCCGCCACGCCAGGCTCGTCCGAAGGCCTCGGAAGGGGTCGACTACGACAAGATTATCGAGATGCTCGGAGCGGAGGACGACGCCTCCTACAGCGGGGACTACGAAAAGGGCATGGACGTCATCCGCAAGCTGAGCACCATCATCACGCTCGCCGCCCAGCGCTCGGTGCACGTCACCGAGTCCATCGGGGAGGAGGCCGCGAAGGCCGTCGAGCTAAAGACCACGCTGATGAGCATGCTCGGTAAATGAACTACTACGGGCAGCGTGTCGTCGACTACCTGGGAGAAATCAGTCTGATGACGACGGCTCCCAAGGAGAGGTACGACAAGAACGTGGTGCCCGGAAGACTCGCCGGCGATGGCAAGGCAATCGACAGCCTCATCGCCGGCGATGTCGAACTAGGCGCGAATTCATGCATGGTGTCATGCGTGGTAGGCGAAGGCGTGAAGCTGAGAGTGGCCGGGAACACGGTGCTCAACGCGTGCGCCTTCCTGTCAGGCGACATCGCCATAGGCGCCAACTGCAAGCTGGGAGCGGTGTTCGCAGACGCGCTGAAACGGTTCGAGGTCGGAAACGACAGCTGCCTTGCGAACATGGACCTTCGGATGAAGGACTCCGTGCTGCTGCTAGGGGCGGGGGCGCATATGGCGAATGTCCAGATTACAACGGATAACTCCCATATAAGCGTGGGTCGAAACGCCACCGTGTTCAGGTATAAAATAGCGTATGCGAACGACACCCCTGAACAGGAGCGCATTAAGCCGCTGCTGGTGCAGGCTGGCGACAACCTGGTCATGTGCGGGCAGAACGCCATGTATGATTTGGCAAGGTATATGCCACGGTATACTGTCATGCCCGCCACCGACATGGGCCTATGGAGAGAGAAATCAGGCAGCGAATTGTTCGAGATGCGCAGGCTGGACACGGCACTTGACTGCCAGATACAGTTCGCGCTCACTCCGAAGCGCGTCACGCTCGGCGACGACGTGTACATAGGGGCCGGGGTCCTGTCGTATGTCCCAGGGCAGATAAGCATGGGCTCCGGGGCGAGGCTCAACGGCAGCAACGCATGGCGCACAACCATAGGTTTCAACTGGAAATCGGTCAAGCTGCTGGTAAGGGACATGAAGTTGTCCACGAGAGCTCAAATGACAATGATACGCCCGCAGGAGGCTCCCAGTCCCCGTGATTGGGCGTATCCGCCTGTAAAGTACCTCGGAGGCCTGACAATAGGGTACGAGGCGTCGTACATAGTGAGGAGCAAATCCTTTACGGTGAAGCAGACGTTCCAGGACCTGCTGGTGCCGCCAGGGGAGATATACATGGAGTGACAAATGGCAACGACAAAAGATTTCAGGAAATTGAAAGGCAAGGTAAGCGCCCCCACGGACGCCAACGGCAAGCCGCTGGAGGGCACTGTGACGAAGACAGGGCTCCTGAAGACGAGCGCGGGGCTGGTGATACCGCCGTCCACGTTCAACGACAACAGCAGCCACTCAGGCGCGTATGTGCCGTTGACCGCGGAGGAACGCGGCCAGTTCCCGCAATTGGACACGAACATCGGGCAAGGTTCCGTCGGCAAGGACGCCGCGCAGGCGGCCACGGCGGCACCCGCCAAACCGTCTAGGAAAAGGTCGTCGGCGCGGAAGCAGGCGCCGGCCGAGCAGGACACGGTCACGGTGGGCATCGTGCTCGAGAACGCCGGAAAGATACCGGCGCAGTATGCGCATGTGTATCGCGGCCAGGGCTTGCTGGTTCTCGGCATGTGCGCCATGTCGTACGAGCCCCAGAGGCTCACGGTGCAGGACGGGTCGTACGGAGGGGTGTTCGAGCTCGAGCAGTACCCAGGCGAACGCTACGGGTATACAGGAAACGAATTCACGGACAAGGACGGCGTCAGGAACATCCTGGCGTTCCGCATCCCGGAGAAGAACAAGGAGGCCAAAGATGTCGATGGACAAAAAAGGAAATGAGCATATACCATGCACGTTGTGCGACGAGGACGCGCTTCCGAACACCAACCCGCCGATGTGCGCAAGGCATGTGAAGGAGCAGCTGGACAAGAAGGCGTCCGCCGAGCCGGACAAGCCGCGCACGCTCAAGGAGCTTGACAATGCGCAGTGAGCTGGCGACGGCTCTGAAGGCCGCGCTGATAATGACCCCGAAGGCGGAGATGTCTTCGGGGTTTGTTGTTTCAGCGGAGAAAGGGGTCGTCGACCTGTGGCCGGACGGCGACGGCGTCGTGCCCGAGGACACGATTGCGGGCCATTTCATCATCAAGATGAAGGAGGCCACGCCGCAGGACGTGGCGGACATGAATGAAAACGGGTACGAAAGGGCGATGGAGATTATGAACCTGGGGCCGTCGGCGTCCATCCTGGCCGCGCCAAGCTGCCTGTGGGGGTACATGCGGAACATGGCGGGGGCGTACATGATGAGAGGGCTCAACACATACAACTTTTGTCATCCGTTGTTCGAGCCCGAGCGGCCGCAGACCTACGCATGGTACGGAGTGGGGCTGAAGCCGTTGTTCATGCGGGCGCTGCTGACCCTGTTCAACGGGGAGCAGGGCCTGGACATCGCGTTCGCATCTGGTACGGACGACGACGATGATGACGACGTCGAACGTCCGGCCACCGTCGGGTACTACGTGCGGGTCGGCATAGCACGCATCCTGTCGAAAGACAAATACAGGATATGGAACAAGCGCCTGCGGCGCACGCTGGCGTTCCTTCACGACAAGCCGACCAAGGCGAACATCGTGCCCGTGATGGGGTGGACGAACCACATGATGGCGGACCTCGGATGGGGTCTCGACATCCACGGCGTGAATTTGGATAATGTCACATACAAAGGAGAAGAACATGTCGTCGATACAAATAGGGAAGACGGGGCTGAACCCGGTAATACTCTTGTGTCCCTGCTGCGGGAAGCAGAAGAACACGCTTGCCCTGCTAGGAAAATATGGAGACAGGCTTGCTCGTGACATGGGCGTACAGGAAGGGTCGCTGCCGCATGCCGTGCATGTTCCTGGGGACTTCGAGCCATGCGACGAATGCAAGAAACGCGGGATATGCCTGTACGAGTACGAGGAGGTACGGACGCCTAAGGGCGTCATGAAGCGGCCGACAGGACGGCTGTGGCTTGTCAAGGAGGAAGGCGTGCGCGGCGTGTTCGGCGCCGACGAGGCGTTCGTCAAAAGCGCCGTGGAGAACCGCGTGGGATTCGTGCCCGTCAGTGTCGGCAACTCGTTGCAGGCGCAGTATGAAAGAGACGCGCATCAGGCGACGGAGGCCTCGAAGGAGGCGTGATGACGCATATCATAGTTACGGTGTTCAAGTTCATGCTGGGCTTCACGGTGACGGTAGGAGTCCTTGGCGGACCTTTTTCGTTGCTGCGGGCCTGTGTGAGAAAATAGAAGGAGCAAGCAAAAATGGCGCATAATCCAAACGGAAGACAATCGGCGGAGCACTACGGATTCAGCATGCAGAGCCCAGGCGGGGCCTCCCCGCTCGGACAGCCCATGTGGCCGGACCGCAAGGCGGCCGTGTCGGCGGAACCGCTGGGCGACCCCGGCAGGCAGGCGTTGCTGGAACTGGCCGACAAGCTGGAGAAGCAGGCCGCCGAACTGCGCAGGATTGCCAACGGCTGATTTTATATCCGGAGTATAAAATGTCAAGGAAGGCATGGCACAAAAAGCCTACGCCGAAATGCAGGAAACCGCGGCTCGGCCAGTTGTCCGGAAGGGAGCTGGTCGTTCCGGACAAGGGCAGGGTCGCGGCCATCATGCGTCAGGTGGAGGACGCCGAGCGGACGAGCAACGCCGCCCTGGCCAGGGCGCTTGGATGCGGCGAGCTCGCCGTCAAGGCGCTCAAGGAAGGCCGTGCGCTTCCACGGGAGCTGCTGGACGCCATGGAGCGGAACGCGTTCCACCGGGAGGACGGGACGATGCGTGTCAGGATGCTCAGCCTCCTGCGGATGCGGAAACGCGAAACAGCGCGCATCATAGGGAAGATACAGGACATCGCCGCGATTGTGCAGGCGTACAGGGAAGTTCTTCCGGCGACGCACGATGTAAGGCAGATGTACTCATTCCAGCCGAAGCTCATGGTGAGGGTCATGTCGCTTGCGATTGAGCAGTCCTACTGGATGCTTGCCAGGCTGCATGACGAGTGCCCCGAGTTCGACCGGCTGGTGTTCGCGAAAGCCCCTTCGCTGTTGGCTGAAATCGAGGAGCTGCCGATGGGGATATGGAAGGCCAAGTTACGATATTACAGTGACTTGAGCGTGTTTTGAAGCGTGCGCCGGGCGCAAGCCACGGAGGATTTGACACGCGGATTTAATTGCGTCGTCCGTTGTCGGCGCCGGAATTTCAAGAAGAGGAATAAAAACATGAAAATCAGAAAAGATGGCGGCCTGGTTGTGCCGTTTGACCCCGGCAAGATAAGGCAGGCAGTGTATAAGGCGTTGGCAGGTACGGGTTTGCCGTCCGAGTCCATAGCCGAGAAAGTGACAGTCGACGTCGTCGCCATGCTTGGCGAGGACAAGGAGGTCGTGGACAACAAGGAAGTCCAGGACTGCGTGGAGAAGGCTCTCATGCGCCGCGACCTCGGGGATGCCGCCAAGGCGTACATCCTGTACCGGGACATGAGGGCCAAGTCGAGGGCCAGGCTGCGTGTCCTGTACCCGGGCGTGTCCAAGCCGTCCATAACGGACAGGAGCCTGCTGCTGTTCCAGTCGGCGTCGCAGAACGAGACGTCCAGCTGGGACCGTTCGCGCATCACGGAACGGTTGATGGCGACGCTGGACATGCCCAACTACAAGGCGGCGGCAATCGCCAAGGAGGTCGAGGACAGGGTCATCGCGTCAGGAATCAGGACGGTGTCCAGCTCGCTCATACGCGAGCTTGTGAACAACATCCTGGAATCCGAGGGCGTTCCGGGCAGGCTGAACGACATGGCGGCGTACCAGGTGCCACGCGAGTTCATCGACTCGCTTCTCAAGAGCAAGTCAAACGAGAACAGCAACATCGTGTCGAACAACCCGGAAGCTGTGAACCTCACGCTGGCGGAGTTCATACTCAAGCAGTACGCGCTGGATACTGTCTACTCAGAGGATGTCAAGCGGGCGCATATATCAGGAATGATATATATACATGACCTTGGCTATCCTCACCGTGTGTACTGCTCCTCCCATTCCATCGAGTACATCAAGAAGTTCGGGCTCAAACTACTGAACAACCTGAACACTGAATCGAACCCGGCGAGGAGCGCATCGGTCCTCACGGGGCATCTGAACACGTTCTTGGCGTCCATGCAGGCGAACTACGCGGGAGCCCTCGGTCTTGGCTACATCAATATCCTGTACGCACCGATGCTCCTCGGCATGGACAAGAAGGCGTTGCATCAGATTGCGCAGGAGCTCGTGTTCAATGGTTCGCAGAACGCGTTCTCCCGCGGTGGCCAGACGTTGTTTTTGGATTTCAACATCCACACCGGCGTGCCGTCCTATCTGCGCGATGTGCCGGCCATCGGACCGGGCGGCAAGTACATGGCCAAGTACAACATCAACGGGGCTGACTGGCGGGAAGGCGAGCTTGTGCCGTTGACGGAATCCGTGGAGGACGGTCATTGGGTGCTCCGCTTCCAGAACCCGTACAGACAAGAGGACAACGGTGTGGCGTTGAAGGAGCTTGAAGACGGCACGCAGTGGATGTACGACGCGCCGAACTTCCATGTCATGCGCTATGGCGATTTCGAGCACGAGGCCCAGCAGTTCGCCCATGCGTTGCTCGACGTATGGTGCGAGGGTGACGCGCGAGGCCGCGTGTTCGAGTTCCCGAAGTGCGATTTCCATGTCAACAAGGACACGTTCGAGACGGAGGGCCAGCTGGACGTGCTGAAGCACGCCTGCAGGGTCGCCGCCATCAACGGCTCCCCGTACTTTGTGTTCGACCGCGACTCCGTCAGCATAGCGAGCTGTTGCCGGCTCCGGGTCCAAATCACCGACATGTCGTTGCTCAGGCATCCTGAAAGGCTCCGCACATGCGGCGCGCAGAATGTCACCATCAACATCCCGCAGGCCGCCTACCGCGCCGCGAAGAACGGCCATAAGGACTACGACGGCATCTGCGAGGAAATCGACAAGGCGATGGACCTGGCCGTGCAGGCGCACCTGCAGAAGAAGGCCAGCATCGAATCCATGATGAAAGGCCCGGGCGACGTCCTGTGGCAGCTAGGCCAGCCAAGCTGCGACGGAAAGCCGTACCTGGACATGAACGACGCCACGTACATCATCGGGCTCATCGGTGTGAACGACGCCGTCCAGTATCTGACAGGCAAACAGATGCACGAGTCCGACGAGGCGTTCGACCTGGCGCTCCGCATCACGAGCCGTATGTTCCTTCGGACAAAGGAGTACACAAAGGAGCACGGCATCCAGTTCAAGCTGGAGGAATCCCCCGCCGAGTCGGCGGCGAGGCGCCTGGCGCGGTCCGACCTCCAGCGCTTCCGTGAGGACGCGCTCAAGGTGTACAAGGGCGGCGACGAGGAGCACGCCTACTACACGAACTCCATCCACATCGTGGCGAACGCGGACGTGGACAGCATCGAGCGCATCGACAAGCAGTCCATGTTCAACTCGCTCATCGAGGCCGGCGCCATCACGCACCTGTTCACGGGCGACAAGGCGAACGACCCCGGGGCCATCGAGACGCTTGTCACGCAGACGTACCTGCGGACGCAGTGCGCACAGCTGACCATCAGCCCCGAGTTCACCTACTGCAATACATGCGGGCACAAGTCCGCGGGCATCAAGGACAAGTGCGACCGCTGCGGGTCGTCCAACGTGGTCGGCGAAACGCGAATCGTCGGGTACTACAGCAAGGTGCACAGCTGGAACGACAGCAAGAAGGCCGAGCTGAAGGACCGCCAGAGAGGCAACTACGCGGTGAAGTCTGTGGAGGGGCTGAAATGATTATCCATGTGTTCGGCAAGGAAGGGTGCACGAAGTGCGCGGCCATGAAGCGCCGCGTCCTGAAACTGATGGAGAGGCCCGAGTTCAGCCAATGCAGGATGGAGTACCATGACGTCCTCACCGAGGACGGCCTGGTGGCCTTCTGCAAGGCGATGTGCCTGAACCCCAACAGGATTCCGGCGTTGCTGGTGTCCGACGACAACGGCCGGTTCATCCTTCGCAGGGGCACATGGACGGACAAGCCGGACGCCGAACACCCTGAGAGGTACAAGTTCGCGACAGGGGCCACGTACCCGCTTCTCGGCGTCCAGACGGACTACGACGAAGGCGGCGGACTCGTGCGCCCCGAGACAATCGAGCGACTCATGTCGGAGGGCCAGCTGTATGAGATTGTATAACGGCAACGGCATCTGGTTCGAGGAGCAGGCCGACGGAAGGCTTTTCATCGGCATCACGGCGGAGGCCGACAGGGCCATGGCCGGGATAGCGTACGTGGAGTTCAGCGGCGGCCATCTGACGGTGGAGTCGGTGAAGACGGTATACGAGGAGGACCTGCCCGTGAAGGGCGAGTCCGAGGACGTGTCCGAGGCGTTCCAGCTCGGGCACTGGGACGAGGACAGGCCGTTGGTTGTATACGGGCCTGGATATGAGCTGGACAAGGCGCTCCTTGCCGAGAAGGAGCCTTGCTTGGACTAGGCAGTCCGGGCGTATAGGAGGGCGTGCTCGAAAGGGCGCGCCCTTTTTGTGTCTTGGAACAGGAGAAAACATGGCAAAGAGAATCGAGAGAATCACATGCTACATGACGTTCGACGGCCCAGACCCGCTCACGGAGTTCA
>Ga0310694_10002298_pt1 | contig 19856 bp, 11 predicted proteins | sample 174DNAGHGhighgp2_FD_203884 | JGI IMG/M metagenome (GOLD analysis project Ga0310694, IMG submission 203884) | Sheep rumen microbial communities from Palmerston North, Manawatu-Wanganui, New Zealand - 1742 DNA GHGhigh gp2 (v2) (version 2) | ecosystem: Host-associated > Mammals > Digestive system... | reverse complement strand
GGTCGAAATACCATTGGTTGCTATACTCCCAAAACCAGTCTCTGTGCTTTCGCCAAACGTGGTCAAGTGCAAGCGTTGAAGTGTCCGTACGCGCGAGATTGACTCGATAAGGGTTGAGCCAGACATGTACTTCCATATTTCGTTCATGTGCTTGCTCAATGGTCCATTCCAAAGGATCCCAAATCTCCTGTTCCTGCCATTCTCCGGTTTCTTTGTCTTTTTTGCCCCATTTGCCCTGAGTGCCTGTCAACCAGTGGCTTATGGGTTCGTGCTGACTAAAATAGAGCGCGTCGGAAGTGGGTCTGATTTGGAAAATAATCGCGTTGATGCCGATTGTTTGCAGCGAGTCGAGGATTCCTATCATTTCCTCTTTCTGTGTAGCGGTATTTCCGACAGCCTCTTCGGATGGCCAATCGATATTGGCGACGGTAGCAATCCAGGCTCCGTGAAAGGACACCTCACCCCGACCCTCTCCTAAAGAGAGGGAGGAGCCCCATCCATCTCCCCCATAAAGGGGTAGGGAAAGGAATGCAACTAATATGATGAGGAGTTTTTTCGTCATTTCGTCATTTCGTCATTTCGTGATCTCGTGATTTCGGGATTTTGAGTTATTTTATTTCGCCATTTTCAACGTGGAAGATTTTGGCATTGTTGTTAGGTCGGAGGATGTCGGTAAGGTGTTGGCGGTTGGTGTCGGTAATAAAGATTTGTCCGAAATCATCGCTTTGTACCATCTCTACAATCCTTTCGACGCGTTCTGTGTCGAGTCGGTCGAAGATGTCATCAAGCAGCAAGATGGGCTTGTTGCTATTTGTCATTTGTGATTTCTTATCTCGGCAAAGCCTCGAACGGTCGGCTAAAGCCGTATGGTCATTTGTGATTTGTTCATTTACCATTTGGTCATTTATTTGGCCATTTGGCCATTTGGATAAGAACAAAGATTGTGCCAGTTTCATAGCGAGAACGAAGGTCCGTTGCTGTCCTTGCGAGCCGACTTGCTTGAGGGGAAAGTCTCCGAGACGCATATCCAAGTCGTCTTTATGAATGCCTTGAGATGTCCAGCCCAATATCAGGTCACGCTGTCTCGTACGCACATATGCTTCGCGTAAATCTCTGTCCTGTAACTGGCTAATATATTGCAAGTTAGGAATTTCGGCAGACCCGCTAATTGTAGAATACGTTTGCGCAAAAAACGGTTCAAAAGCCTCAAAGAACTCCGTTCGTGCTTTGAAGATATACTCTGCCGGTTCAACCATCTGCCATTCGATGACTTCTAACAAATCAAGAGATTTGTCATTTGACATATGTGATTTGTCATTTGCCATTTGGTCGGCTAACTGTTTGAGTAGTGCATTGCGCTGTTTGAGGAGTGCGTTGTAGGTAGTGAGGCAATCGAGGTATTTGCGGTCTAACTGGCTGATTACCATGTCCATGAAGCGGCGTCTTTCGTCTGATCCTTCGTCGATGAGTTGCTGGTCGGAGGGACTAATCATGACGAGAGGAATGAGCCCGATGTGGTCAATCAGTCTCGGGTAGTCTTTCTTATCGCGTCTAAACTGTTTCTTGACGCCTTTGCGGAGACCGCAGGAGATGGTAAGGCTTTCGCCATTTGTCATTTGTGATTTGTCATTTGACATTTTATACATGCCTTGTACCATCGCCATTTCTTCGCCGTGGGTGATGTTGAGAGAGTCTTGGGAAGTGAAAGCGGACTTGGCAAAGGAGAGGAGATAGATGGCGTCGAGGACGTTGGTTTTACCTTGCCCGTTGAGCCCGACGAAGCAGTTGAGTTTGGGTGCAAACTCAAGTGAGGCTTCGCGGATGTTGCGGTAGTTGAGAATATTTAGCGATTGCAGGATCATAGGAGACTAAGGTGCGAAGAGTCTATGCGTAGAGGTCCACGTCCTCTTTTGTTATTTTTGCGCCGGCGAGGATGATGAGACGCTCGACGACGTTCCGCAGTTGTCGGATGTTTCCTGTCCAGTTTTTGCTTTGCAGGGCTTTAATAGCCGCATCGTCAAAGGCCTTAGGCGCTATTCCTTGTTCTGCGCAAATCTGCCCTGTGAAATAGTCCACCAACAACGGGATGTCTTCTAATCTGTCGTTTAGTGCCGGCACGTCAATTGGAATGACGTTGAGTCGATGGAAGAGGTCCTCTCGGAAATTACCTTCCTTGATTTCTTTCTGCAGGTCTTTGTTTGTAGCAGCGAGTACTCGGACGTTCACTTTGATGGCTTTGTCGGATCCGACGCGTGTTATTTCTGATTCTTGTAGCGCGCGCAGTACTTTGGTTTGTGCAGCGAGACTCATGTCACCAATTTCGTCGAGGAAGAGTGTGCCACCGTCGGCTTGTTCGAACTTGCCGGCACGGTCTTTTACGGCTCCTGTGAACGAACCTTTCATATGTCCAAACAACTCACTTTCAATCAATTCGCTTGGGATAGCGGCACAATTGACTTCGACCATAGGTCCATTCGCTCGCGCGGAGTTCTCGTGAATAAGGTGCGCCACGACTTCTTTTCCTGTTCCGTTTGGTCCGGTTATAAGCACTCTTGCTTCAGTTGGCGCCACCTTATTAATAATCTCGCGTACGCGTGTAATGGCAGCACTTTCGCCAATCATTTGTGGTCCCTTAGCCGCCACTTTTTTCCGCAGTTGCTTTGTTTCCTGTTTGAGGTTTTTGGACTCCAAGGCATTTTTTGTAGTGATTAATATCCGGTTGAGGTCCAGCGGTTTGAGTAGGAAGTCATATGCTCCCAGTTTGAGCGCTTGCACGGCTGTTTCCACGTCTCCGTGTCCGGAGATCATGACGATGGGTGTGTCTAAAGGTTCATCGCCAGATTTGAGTGCTGTGAGGAATTCAATACCATCCATTTCCGGCATTTTGATGTCGCTGAAAATAAGGTCGAATGACTTAGCTTGCGCCATTTCAAGTCCCAATTTGCCATTTTCGGCAACATCCACTTCATGCCCCTCGTCCGCCAAAATCTCTTTCAGCGTATTTCGTATGCCACGTTCGTCGTCTATAATCAGTAGTTTAGCCATAAATCCATTTAGTATTTAGTGATGTGTTATTTGCCATTCAAAAAATAGCGTGCAAAGTTACTGCTTTTTTTTGAAATATGCAAGTAAATTAAGAAATTAATAAAAAAATACAAATAAATTTGGTTATGTCAAAAAATTTTTGTAATTTTGCACCGAAAATGCGAACAAATAAGATATTTATGTTTTATAACACATAAATTAATCATTTAACCAAAATTTAATCTATTCAAATTATGAGAAAAATTTTTACGATTATGGTTGCCGCATTTGCGGCGATTGCGATGAATGCAGAACCGATTACGGTAGCAGAGGCTCTTGAGGCTGGTTCCACTCTTCAGGACGGCGAACTAACAGAGCAGGAGTATGAAATTGCCGGTTACGTTACGGCCTATGCAGGAAAGGATGCGGCTACAGACGGAGGCTGGTCAACTTACAAGAATCAGATTTTCTGGATTGCTGATGAAAAGGGCGATGCCGCATCGAATGAGGCAGGTGCTCTGGAAGTTTATCAGGGTGTCGCTTCCGAGATGATTTATGTTGGTGACAAAATCATCGTTAAATCCAAGATCAAGAACTACAAAGGCTTGCTTGAAACGGAAGCAAAATCTCCGGTAACGATTGTTGAGAAGGCCGATCGTCCCAGTGAGCCACCAGTAGAGGAAGATGATGCGGATGTTACTTTCTTGCCGGCAGACTTTGAAGGTCAGGGACAAGCAGCAACATTGGAGACTCCGGGTGGAACTGTTTCAACCGAGAAAGATGGTGTAACAGTAGCCACGGATAATGGTTACGGTCACGGAATGGCTCTCCGTGTTTATAAAGGAGGTAAGTTTACTGTTACTTCTTCTGAAAAACAAATTGGCAAAATCAAATTCCAGTTCTATAGCACTTACGATGGAGGATTGGATAACGAAGTAGTAGTAAACGGCATGGAGTATGAAGTAGCCTCTATGGCATCGCAGGCTCGTATAGAGAAAATCCAAGTTTATTTCGGCGAAGCAGAGGAGCAGGAACTTGAACCGATTACTGTAGCCCAAGCATTGGAGATAGCTCAAGCCCTCCAGCCAGAGAAGGGCAAATCGGCTTTCACTGCTGAGAAATACGCTGTTAAGGGTCATATTGTAGGCACATCCAGCAAATATGAGAACACATGGTACTTGGCAGATGAACTTGGAGCATATGGTGAATTTGAGGCATTCAAGTGCTCTTCTGTGGACTATGAGGTAACAGAGGGAGATCTGGTTATTGTAACCGGTAAAATCCAGCATTACTATGGTGAGGGTTCCAATGGTGAATATCACAGCTATGAGATTTCAGGAGGAACGCTGGTTCACGTGTATGCTCAAGGAATAGAGAATGCAACGATGAGTGAGAAGGTTCAGAAAGTGGTTGTTGACGGCGCAATCTATATTGTTCGCGACGGCAAGATGTTCAACCTTCAAGGCGCGCAGGTTCGCTAAGCGGCGAAGTTCAGTATAAATGATTGATTACAGAGGGACGCGGAATGGCGTTCCTCTTGTTTTGTGTAAAGTCTTTGGCTCTGACTCCCTGCTCATTAGCGCATTTTTCTTGCTTCTTTGAATAAAAAACGCATTTGAAAGAATGTTTTTCTTGCATAAATCAAAAAAAAGCAGTAATTTTGCACCCGCAAATAAAAAGAGTAATGTTGTATAAGTGGCTTATATCGTTACCGATGATGGTATGCTTTTTCTGGAGCATCTTTTTCATGGTTCGTTGTTTTACGTGGAGTGTGGAGCCACGAGTCAAAAGCACGGTTTTGCTTTTTTTTATCGCCTCAACCGTTCTCTATACTAATCATTGGCTCTATTTCTCGGATGCCTCAAACATGATAGGAACATATACTTATCTCATTGCCAACTTGAGTGTATATCCTTTATATTATGCGTACCTGCGCGCACTCACGCGTGCGAAGAAGAGCATAGAGATACCACTATTGCTATTTCCGGCATTTCTGCTGCTCATCGTCTTTCCTCTTAACATCCGATATGCATGGATGGACCAGCGGATCTTATTAGTCGGTGCGCGTATATGCTTTGCTGTTCAGGTGATATGGGTGTGGGTTCAAGGTTTCCTGTTGCTGCGCACCACACGTCGCCGAATGGATGACACTTATGCCGATAACCGGAGTTATCTGCTTCATCCAACCCATGTGCTTTTCGTGTTAATCAGTATTACCGCCGTGTCCTCTATGGTACTCAATGTTATCGGGCGTGATTTCTTTGCAGAAGGCGTACTCGTTACTATTCCCGCGGTGTTGATGTCGATTCTCTTATACGGCTTAGGTTACGTTGCGGCGCATACCTTCCTGCCGGAGGAAACGATCACGCAGAGCGAGGAAGAGGAAGAAGAGAAAGCCCGTACCGCGACGATGGAGGAGACGGATGAACTATTCAATAAAATCATCACCGCCTTGCGCAAAGAAAAACTCTTCACGAACCCGAACCTCACTATTCAGGACCTCGCTGCGGCTGTGGGATCCAACCGCACGTACGTCTCCGCTTGTATCAATAGGCGCACGAATTTCAGTTTCTCGCAACTCGTAGCACAATACCGGGTTGAGAACGCCAAGGCCATCCTTGCGGATCCGCAATACGGTACAGATCATGACGCCGTTTCTTCGGCTATCGCCCTCAGCGGCTTCACTTCAGACCAGACCTTCTACCGCATCTTCAAAGAGTTGACGGGACAAACACCACTCCAGTATAGGAGGCAAAATACCCCTAAAATGTAGATTTGTACGATTTGAGAGTCGAATTGTACGATTTGCGAATGCTTTTTGAGAAAAAAGCAGTACTTTTGTGCGCGATTTCGAATTTTAACAACACAGCTATATGAAAAAATTATTCGTACTATTGAGTGTCGCAGTCCTCGGTGCCTTCTCCCTGATGGCGCAGGAACAGCCGCTGGACGCTAAGGAGCAAGCCCTGCTGCAAAGTATCGGGCAGGCTTTGGAACCCGTTTTCGGCGAAGGGTATGACCCGTTGTGGAACGCTACTGTCGAAGACGGTCATGTGACGGGTTTTGATTTTATCTGGCGTGAGCCTTTTCCGGTCAGTGTGGTACCCGACTTGTTTCGGTTCCCCTATCTGAAAAGTCTCTCGCTAGCTGCCACCGGTTTGAGCGGCGATGTGGAGCAGTTGGTGGATGTGCAGCACATCGAATGTGCCGACAGTCTGCGTACGATCGACCTCAGCGACAACCGGCTGACCGGCAATATCGGTGCTTTCGCCGCACGCTTCCCCAACCTGACTGCCCTGCATGCCCCCTATAACCGGTTCAGCGAAGTGCATCCGATGATCTCGCCGAAGGTGACGAGATTGACGCTGTACGGTCAGACGCTGGACCAGACGGTGACGCTCGATATCCGCAACCGGCAACGGAAAGAAGACCTGATAGCGGCGCTGCCGGAGATTGTACGCTATGACCATGAAGCGCAGAGTTACGGTACCTGTACGGAATGGTACATCAGTTGGCCCAACTCCGGACTCACACTGGTGCCGTATGAGGCAGACGGACAGAACTATGTCGAATGGAGATCGGGTGGCTGGGATCCGATTGTTCTGACAGACCATGACACGATCAGCCTCTCGGGCAGTTGCGCCTACTCGATCACGTGTCCGCTCAAGATACACTACCGCATGGCGGATGTCAATTTCAACAGCACGGTCGATATAACGGACTTGCAGGCACTCATCTGGAATGCGCTGCATATCCCCACTTTCGATGCAATCAACTACTACGCTGCCGACCTGTACCCGGATTCGGTCGTCAATGTGCAGGATGTGGTGCTGATGGTGGACACGCTGTTGGCGCATGGCATGCCGACGGTGTCCGAAGCACCACGGCGTACGGTATCTCCCGCTGAATCCGAAGCCGAGATCTACTGGTTGAACGGCGAGCTGCATCTCCGCAGCGACAAGGACGTAACGTCATTGCAGGTGTATATCGCCACCGAAGGGACGGTCGAATGGAACTTAGGCAAGGAGTGGCTGCATAGCCAGGCCGCAACCGGCAACGGTCTCAATGCCGTCATCTATTCGCTTTCGGGTGCAACGATCCCGGCGCAGACGGATAGGGTGATCGCCCGTTGTACGGAGGATGCGACCGTTAGCTACGCGGCGCTGTCGGACAACCAAGCCCAACTGATCCGCGTGCAAACCAGTGCCAAAATGCCGACAAGCATGGAAAGCATTCAGCCGTCAGTATTCAGCACTCAGAAGCGCATTGAAAACGGTCAGTTGCTGATCATCCACAACGGTGTGAAGTACAACGCACAAGGCCAGGTAATCAAATAAATTTGAAATTTTATGAAAAAGCACTATATCATTGGTTTATTGACCGTTTTGGTACTGTCCGTCAGCACCTTTGCGCAGAATACCCTGCAAGTATCGGACGTGCGTGTTCAACCGGATCAAACCGTCATGGTACCTATCCAGCTGACGAACTCGCAGCCTATCGTAGCGGTGCAGTTTGACATCAGCGTGCCGCAAGGTTCATGGATGAGCACGCCAACACCCATGCTCACCGAGCGTGCCGCCGGCCATCAGGCGGCTATCAACTCCTTCAACGACACCACTTATACCGTCATGGTCTGGTCAACGTCCAACGACGCGATCCTGGGTCATTACGGTGAGTTAATGGGAATAGAGCTGTACTCGGGAAGTTACGTAACTGAAGGCAATGTGTATGAACTCAAGCTGTCCAAGGTCGTATTGGCACTCCGGGACGGCAGCAATGTCATGACCGGATGGACGGACGGCAAGATGTATATCGAGAACACGCCCGATCTCATCATCCATGACGTGCAGGCGGACAAGACGGAGTACATGCCCGGCGGGCAGATCGCCGTCAGTTGGATAGCGGAGAACCAGGGTTCGTTCGCATTGAAGTCCGGTTGGACGGCGAACATATCCCTCGTTAACGGTTCCGACGAGCGCCATATCGGTTCCTTCCGCAAGGATCTGGGCAGCGGTTCGTTCGCCGTCGGCGCCACCGAATCCCAAATGGTGGTGCTCAAACTGCCGGAGATACTCGGCATGGACGGCGAAGCCTATGTGCGTGTCCAACTGGATGCCGACAACGAATCCGGCGAGACATGGGAGCATACCGCCAACAATACCGCCACAAGCAGCACTGCGCTGAACATCGGCAAGAAGATGTTCGCCGAGATACCCGACTGGATCGAAGAGAGCAACCATACCGAGTATGTCTATCTCTACCGCAGCGGTAGCACCGTTTCGGAGGAATCGGTGGAACTCCGCATAGGAGACGCCCGTCTGTCGCTCAGCTCGCCGGCGGTGTTCGTTCCCTACTCGTCCAGCGTGCATGTCCCGATAGAGGTCACGGCGAACGGCGTGGTGGATGAAGACAGTCTGACGACCCTCCATATCGAATCCGCTGTATACGGCACCATTGACCGTACCATCCGCATCATCGACGATGCACTTCCTGTGCTGCACCTCCAATGTGACAGCACGGAGGTGACCGAAGGTTCGGCGTTCGACATCACGCTCAGCCTGGATCAGGCGCCGAAAGAGAACATGACCTTTGCCGTGCTCTGCTCGGCAAGCGACCGGTTCACTTATCCGCAAACCGTCCGCATACCGGCAGGCAGCACTTCGGCGGTCATGCATGTCAAAGCAATCGACAACACCACCGTCGATCCGCATATCGACGCGGTATTCGAACTGCTGAACGTCCATTACTATACCGCCCGGATGAGCATCAAGCTCTGGGACAACGATATGCCGGAGTTCAGTATGGAGCTCAGTCCGCTCAGCGTGACCGAGTCCTCGGGACCGCAAGCTATCACGGGCTATCTGACCCGTACCACCAAGTACGACCGCGAAGTGACGTTCCGCCTGTCGGACGACAGCAACGGCCGTCTGATCTACTCGTCCTATGACCTGACCCTTCCCAAGGGCACCCGTGCGGTGCGTTTCTCGGTGGGTATCATGGATGACCGGGACGTGAACGGCGACACCACCTTCCATGTGACCGCTGCGGTCTATATGCCATCTTGCTGGTGTACCGACACGACAGCTGCCGGCATGCGCACCCAAGCCATCACCGTCATTGACGACGACGGTCCCGCCCTTCGTCTGAGCGTGGGTTCGACCATGCTGCTCGAGGGCGATGCAGAGGGCGTTGCGCTGACCGTCACCCGTAACACAGCCCCCGAAGGTGCCTTGACGGTCAACCTGTCTGCCGATAACGAAGCCGGGCTGCTTTTCGACCATACCGTCATTATCCCCGACGGCGAGACAAGCGTCACCATCCCTGTACGTGCCCAAGCGAACGACCTGTCCGGTGACGGACGTACGCTCGCTTTCATGGCGCAAGCCGAAGGCTATGCGATGGGAACGACATGGCTCATTCTGACCGACCAGACCCTGCCCGATGCACAGATAGGTGCTTTCGCAGTGGACACCGCCCGGGCGGTTGCGGCTACAGAACCCGTCACTCTCTCCCTCACCGTGCTCAACCGGGGGGCTGCCGTCCTACCGGCAGGTACACTCGTCAAGGTGTATATATCCGGACAAGACCTGCCGTTTGCCACTTTGCAGACCACGCAGGACCTCCAGCCCAAACAGCAAGCGGTGCTCAACCGTACCTTCACCTTACCCAAGAAACCCGGTGACTATTACCTCCATGCCGTAGTGAACGAGAACCGGCATATAGAGGAGCTGGATTATACGAACAACAGCTCGGATTTCCTGACCGTCCACTCTCTCTCGCCGTTTGCGGCAACGCTGCAACCCGATAAAGCGGTGTATGTACCGGGCGAAACGATCCATATAGATGGTCAACTGATCGCCTCCAATGGCGGCGGCAAGCCGGTGGAGGTCTATGCCCGCAATTATGACCACCGTTTCGCCAAGACGATGACAACCGATGCCGAAGGCCGTTTCGCGATGGACTTCACGCCTATCGCCGGTCAATGCGGTGCGTTCGGGTTCGGTGTATGCGAACCCGGTGCGGAGGATGATGCGGTGCTCACGACCGTGACCGTTCTCGGATTGCAGGAATCGGATTACACCACCTGCTACCCCACCGTCGGCTATGTCTATGACGGCGAGATATGGGTGAAGAACCTCTCCGACTCGGCATTGACGGGACTCACGGCGACTATCGCTCCGGAGCACGGATTGAGCAATATTACATCGCTGCTTTGCGATACGATCACCTTAGCCGGCAACGAAGCGAAGGCTCTGCCCTTCCATCTGCTCACCAATGCGGCATCGACAACCAGCGACTGGGAGCAGTTGCCGCTCGTCTTCTCCTCCGCCGAAGGACTGAAAGCGGAAGGAACAATCTATTATTTCGCCCGTACCGCCCATGGTCAGCTGGTAGTGGATCTGGAGAACGGTGCGCTGATGGCAACCGTGACCAAAGGTACCACGCGTGACCTGTCCCTCACTATCCGCAACTACGGTGCCGGCGAATCGGGTACCATCAGTTTTGCATTGCCTGGATCTATCACGACCGTCACTCCGGGTCAGATAAGCTCCTTGCAGCCGGAAGAGATCGCAACGGCTATCCTGCGTATCACGCCGACGGACGATATGATGCTCAATGTGCCGGTGACCGGTCAGTTTGGCATCAACTGCACCAACGGTGCGGGCGTTTCCGTACCGTACAATATCACGGTGGTGTCCGGTAACACGGGTACGCTCACCGTCGATGTATGCGACGAATATACCTATTATACTGACGCCGCTCCGCATGTGAAGGGCGCCAAGGTGGTCATCCGCCAGCCGGAGACGGAAGTGGTGACGGCACAAGGCACCACCGACTCCACCGGTCATTATACCGTCGAACTGCCGGAAGGCTATTACTACGTCGATGTGTATGAAGAGCGGCACGAATCCAAGCGTATCTCCGTGCTCGTCAACCCCGACCGCGAGACCCTCAAAACAGTCAATCTTGCCACCTCACTCGTGTCTGTCAACTGGACCGTGGTAGAGACCGAAGTGGAAGACGAATACGAGATCGTTTCTACCGTCACGTATGAGACCAATGTACCGGCACCGGTGATTGTATTCACCATGCCCGACAAGCTACCCATCGACTCGATGGCGGACTGCGAACAGCGTATCATCTACGCGACTGCAGTGAACAAAGGACTCATCCGGGCGGATAATGTGACCATCACCATGCCCAAAGACTCTGACCTGAGGATGGAACTGCTGGCGTACAAGAAACCCTTCTCGCTCGCCGCGCAAGACAGCGTGTTCGTTCCTATCCGTGTCACCAAGATCGGTGACGCCTGCCGCGATGACGACTCCGGCGGCTCGGGTGGTTCCGGTGGCTCGGGTGGTTCCGGTGGTTCCGGTGGCTCAGGTGACTCCGGCGGCTCGGGCGGCTCGGGTGGCTCAGGAGGTTCAGGCGGTTCAGGCGGCTCCGGCGGCTCAGGTGGTTCAGGCGGCTCAGGTGGTTCAGGCGGCTCAGGCGGCTCAGGTGACTCAGGTGGTTCAGGCGGCTCGGGTGGTTCCGGTGGCTCAGGTGGTTCAGGCGGCTCGGGTGGTTCGGGTGGCTCAGGCGGCTCAGGCGGTTCGGGTGGTTCAGGCGGCTCGGGTGGCTCGGGTGGTTCCGGTGGCTCCGGTGGTTCAGGCGGCTCGGGTGGTTCCGGCGGCGGTAGCGGTGACGGGGACGGAGAACCCGACACCTTCACGCAAGATTGTAACATCTATACCTGCGTCAAATGGAGCGTTAAGTGCGGCGATGATCTCATTTGGTACCGCGAGTGTGAAGTGACAGCAAAAAAGAGTTGTGGCGACTGGAATAACTTCTATAACATGCCCAAGAACGACGGTCCTGCAGGCTGCCACGTAGGTAGCGATGATGTGCCGCCGGCGGAGCCCTATGAGTTGAAGAACACCTTCTCCATGTACTCCGAAGACTGCGATTCCTGCGTTTCGCCCTTCAAGAACTACTTCCAGGAGTGCGCATGGGATCTCGTGACCACCTTCGTGCCCGGTATGGGAACGGTGGATCATGCGATCAAGTGCTTCAAGGCCGGATACAACCTCTGGGAGAAAGGTCCGTTCAACAGCGACGCCGTCGACTGCGTGGTCAGCTTCATTCCGGTCGTAAGCACCGCCATCAGCATCCATAATATGGTGAAGCACTGCGTAGGTGCGGCAATAGACCCGTGTAGCGGCTCCAATTTCGACGGCAGTCCTTCCGGAAAGGTGGGAGGTGACGGCGGTCCGTCGCACGGCGGATGGAGCCCGAACGGCATCGGCGACCTGTTCAAAGCGCCCAGACGTATTCCGGCTGGCACCACGGAGGAACAACAGAACGCACAGCCCAATGACTACTCCATGTACCCCGCTCATATACAGACCTACCTCACCAATACCGAGTACGCTTGGCGCGCAGCCTATGCGCACAAGGGCATCGTCATGGAGATCTTCGGCGATTCAGCCTTCATGCTCATGGATTCGCTGGAGTCGCTTGCCATCCACGATTACCTGTTAGCGCACGGAGCAGATGAAGGTATCCTATCCGTCAAACCCGACAGCGTTACTTCGGAACAGATGACCCGCTTCGCCCAACGTTGGAACAACACCTTCGGCGGCGACACCACCGGTGGCAATTATATCCACAACGAGGTGATCGGTCATTACATCGACATCATCGTTGCTTGCACCAACGGGGCGCATCAGTTAGGCTATTTCGATTTGGCACAACTGGTCGAGGGAGAGGTCAACAAACTCGTGGACGAATTCCAGGACGCCCCCGACGGTTCGATATGCGCGTCTGTGTCCTTGCAGTTCACCCAGAAAGCCGTCTTCGCTCGTCAGGCCTTCCGGGGCACGCTCACCGTCGGCAACGGCGATGCGTCCCTCACCATGGACTCCATATGGCTGACACTCAAGGTGGTCAACCAGACCACCGGTGCGGTGGCGACCGAACATGAGTTCCAGATCAACGCCGAGTCACTCGTAGGCTTCGAAGGCGAACTGAACCTCGAGGACGGCTGGGCATTGGCTCCGAGCACCACCGGTGTAGCCACTATCCTCTTCATCCCGACCAAGTACGCGGCACCGTCCACCAGTATCAATTATTCGTTCGGCGGCGAGTTCAGTTACAAGGATCCGACCAGCGGTCTGACTGTCACACGCACCCTCATGCCGCAGATACTGACTGTCAAACCGTCCCCCAACATGCAGCTCACCTATTTCATGCAGCGTGACATACTGGGCGACGATCCCTTGACCGAATGGAGCACCGAACCGATGGAAGAGGCGGAGTTTGCGCTGCTCATCAATAATATCGGTAACGGCGCAGCCACCAATATGCGCATCAAGACCGAGCAACCGCAGATAGTGGATAACGAGAAAGGGCTCTATGTCAACTTCAATCTGACGCGCTCCATGCATAACGGTCAGTCGGCGGCGTTCGCACTCGACGGCTCCGTCACCAATGAACTGGGCACGATCGCGGCACGCTCGACCGACTACGTACAGTGGTTCCTTACCTCCACCCTCTTGGGTCACTTCACCGATTATAACATCAAGGCGACCCATCTCACCAGTTACGGCAACCCCGATCTGTCGCTCCTCGATACCGTGACCATCCATGAACTCATACGCAGCATCGATATGCCGCAGGGTACCGGATGGCTCTGTAACGACATTCTCGATGCGCACGACCAGCCGGATATGCTGTACGGCGCAGACGGTTCGGTAACGGACGTAAGGCCTGTTTCGGACGCTCAGACGAGCGAAAGTGCGTTCAACGAGTACCTGTTGACCGTCTCGGCGCCGACCGGATGGATATACGGCAACGTAGCCGACCCGACGGGAGGTATGCAGAACCTCGTGCGCATCGTGCGCATGAGCGACAATAAGGACATCAGTTTGCGTAACTGCTGGCAGACCCATGTCACCCTCCGTGACGGCAAACGACCGCTCTACGAGAACCGCATTCATATCCTCGATTCGGTCAGCAACGGAACGGAGACCTACACCCTCTATTTCAGCGACCGGCCGGAGACGCAACTCATGATCGAGCGCTTTGAGGATGTGCCGCAAGAGACGATCGACACCGCCTTGGCAGGCGTACAGGTCATCTTCAACAAACCCATTGCACCGGTCAGCTTCACATACGAGGACCTGCGTCTGACCTGCAACGGTCAGCAGCTCGACCTCTCGGATGTGACCATTCAGCAGATGACGGAGACGGCGTACTTCATCCATCTCCGCCCCGTCACCGTCAAGAACGGATTCTATGTCCTGGAGATCAACATGACCAATGTGGTGGATCCCGAAGGCTTCAACGGCCTCAATACCGCCAACATGGTCTATTGGACCCAAGGCAAAGAAAACTCCACCGCCCTCGACCAAACGAGCCAAGAGCTAAAAGCTAACAGCCAAAAGCTGATCATTGACGGTATTCTCTACATCATCCGCGACGGCAAGACCTACAATATCTTCGGCCATCCGGTCAACCCAGTACCTTTGCACCCGTAAAGGTGTGAGCCTTGGTAATGATAGCAGAATAAGATGGATTCTAATGATAACGCGAGCCTGACGTCTCGCGTACAGAACAAAAAAGTGGCTGATTTGTATAACGGACTATACAAAATACAACCAAATTTGTATAATATATCATACAAGAAAGGGTAAATATTCCTCTCTCTCATCCCTGTCACCCGCGTGATGGGGATGATTGCTTAAGTGCGATTTTTTTTGCATCTTTTTTGTCTGAAAATTTGCAAAACGTTCAAAAATGTGGGCATATTTGCACAAAAAATGAAGAAAAACGGCAGAAAAAGTGATTTTTTTGTCAAAAAATTTGGAAAAAGCAAAATGTTCATCGTATCTTTGTACTCGATTTTGGAATTTCGATGACAAAACGGGGGACAAAAATTTGCATATGTCAAAAATTTTTTGTACCTTTGCTCTCGATTTCGAAAATCACCTAAACCACATTATTAACTAAATTATTTTTTTATGCTTAAAAACCTAAATCTTACGGAGGGACAGGAAGACCTCCGCATTGTTGAGCATCTGGACATGCAAAAACTTCCTGAGAGTGTACAACAGATGATCTCGTTGGCAAGTACGCCGGAAGAGCAGGACATTATCCTTATGGCGACTCTTGCGGCTGCGAGTGCGTGCGTACCGAATCTGTATTTCACGTACGGTCCGACAGGAAAGAAGTACTTCTCGAACCTGCAATGCTTCATTTTAGCTGCTGCGGCAAGCGGCAAAGGTATCGCGAATCAGGCATTGGAGATGGTGCGTGTGATTGACGAGCAACATCCGATGGTGGTAGCCGGAGACAGCACGTTGGCTGCTTTCTACAAGGCGCTTGAAGAGCAGAACGGCTGCGGGTATCTGCACGAGAGCGAAGGAAGCGTGATCACGGACATCTGGAAGACGAGTGCGGCGAACTACAACACAACACTTCGTAAGGCAGCAGAACACGAACCCATCTCCCGAAACCGCGTCAAAGGCGCATCTGAGATCAAGTGTCCGAAATTGAGTATGCTACTTACCGGAACATTCGGGCAATATAAGTCGCTCGTTCCGAGTGTGGAGAACGGATATTTCAGCCGTCTGCTGACGGTAGTGATCCGCGGCACGAATCCGTTTGACAAGCGGTATGTGAGTGCCAAAGGCGGTCAGAGTGCGATACCCAAGATCGTAGGTAACCGGCTCTTGCGCACGTACGAGCAATTAATGAACGCAGGCGAGCGCGAATGGAGTTTGACAGATGCGCAGAAAGAGCGCTTAGGAGAACATCTGGAAACGGAGTACGGAACGCTCATCGGATTACTTGGCGACAACTTCCATTCTGCCGTGATCCGTATGGCGGTTCAGATTGAGCGGATTGCGATGATATTGACGGCAATGAGGGGAGAAGAAAACCCGCATACAATGCGGGGAAACGAACACACAGAAAGCCGGATACCATCCGGCATAATGGACAAAACAGACGAAGACAACAATCGACCATGCATGGTCGATACACTCTATTGTAGCGACCAGGATTATGAGACGGCAGAGATGATAGGGAATAAGATGCTGCTGCATATGGCGAGTGCGTATAGGATGATAGACGGAGATGCACAGGAGGTGGTGCCTGAAATCAAGCCGATAGATCAGCGGAAGGTGCTTTTTGAGCAGTTGAAGGGAGAGTATAGTTTGGGAGAACTCATCAGCGAGGCGAAAAGTCAAGGTGTATCACGGAGTAGTGCCATTAGATGGAATAATCAATGGATCGAACAAGGATTAATCAACAAAGAGAATCATGGCAATTATAAAAAAGTAGCGTGACACTTTGAAACTTTGGAACTTTGGTGAAACTTTGCAAATTACTGATATTCATTAAAATATGCATGAAAGTATCAAAGTTCCAAAGTTTCATGACAAAATTTTCGACGACGCTGACTCGTCGTCAAGTGGACGTACTAAGATAGGGTGCGGGTATGGGATAGGAGCGGTAACGACTAAGGAACAACCAAGGAAGAACGAACGAACAACCAACGGTAGATAGCATCATAGATGCTAAATTATTCCAAAAGATCCCCAAATGGTAACAAACTATGCAGCTCGTGAGGGTGTGTCAAAAATCGATAATTGCTTTTTTTTAGTCAAAAATTATCCAAAATTATCCCAAAATTCTTTATAATAGTCAACAATTAAAGACAATTATCAACAATTATTAATCAAATTGAGGGTATGCTAATAGTTTTGACACACCCTCAAAATGCACGATGATTTTTATGGTCATCAATTAAATACAATTATCAACAATTTAACATAAAGAAAGGAAAAGAAAAATGGCAACATTTACAACATCAGCCGCAATTGATGATTTAACCGGCAAATTGAGTAAGAGTGATCGCATAACGATGCGACAGAAGAAATTCCGTTTACCGAACGGAAAAGTTATTAAATACGGTCCGAAAGAGGCTTTTGCGCGAGACAAGCGGGATTACAAACGCTCTCCGCGAACAGTCGCGGAAGCAGCGCAGAACAGCAAATGGCAGGCGGTTTGTCAGGAAGCGTCGCGAATAGAGCACAATCCGGAGCATCCTCGTTATGCGGAACTGCAGGAGCGGTGGTTCAGGCAGGCGAACGGTCATGGAGATCCTGTGACGGGCAAACGGATCATTGCGCAGTTCGGCAACTTTGTCCGGGCGGTATTGAACAAGGAGTAGAATTGAGCGACTGCGGTCGCTCTTTTGGTGTAGGCAAAAATGTCTGCTGAAATGAGGCGGAAAGGCAATTTTTACACAAAAATGTAAAAATTTACGCACTTTGAGCTTGCAAAATAAAAATTTGTACGATTTGAGAGTCGAATTGTACGATTTGCGAATGGATTTTGGGAAAAAAGCAGTACTTTTGTCCGATAATTTGAGAAAACGTAATCCCGTAATAACGTAATAACGAAATCAAACAAAATAAAAAAAATCAACATTATGAAAAAGATTTTATTTATCGCCCTCGCGCTGGTAGCAAGTGTATTGACATTCACCTCATGTGAGGGCAACAACACCAACAATCCGCTCGTAGGAACATGGAAGCGCGTCTCAAACGAATCTGACTTTTTCTACACCTTTCAATCCAACGGAGATTACCAGCGTGTCGAGGATTATTACATGAATGGTCGCGATGTGGTAGCTCATGAACATATCGTCGGAGACGGTTCGTATAAAATCAACGGCGACGTAATCGATGCTACGCTTAAGACTATTTTAGTCTACATGGATGGCAGTAAGGACGGAGAATCTTTTGATGAATACTGGCCGATGAATGAAAAAATGAAATTCAGCGTGGAAGGCAACTACCTGACGTTGACTCATAACGCCGGTACAGAAGAAGAATGGCCAGAACTATTAATCAGGCAATAATTTTTTGATAATCATGAAAAAAACAATATTTTTTGCCTTTGCGGCACTTGCACTCGCCTTCACCGCGTGTGACGGTAACAACCCCAGCGGTTCAACCGATGTAACCCCCGCTATGTTAGCCGGAACAACCTGGCGTGTGGATAGTTCCTATGTAGAAGGAAAATTAGATTTTATGCCGCACCTGATCGTAGAGGTGCTGAACACCGAAAAGGCGGTTTTCAACGGTAGCGACACGCTCGATTATCGGATTGAAGGCGACCAGCTTTCATACGGTAAAAACGAATATAGTAATACCGTAACCATCAAACGTTTCAATAAAGATTTTGCTGTCATCAACTTCAAAGAGATGCAAGCCGACATTTATTTCGCGATTGTTCCCAAAATGGCAGGTCAGGAATTGCCCAAAACGGCTGAAAGCCTTCTCGGTACTTGGAAATGTCAGTACTATGATTCTCGTTACTCCTATTACTCGGAAGCTACGCAGTCCTTTTTGTGGGATGGACAGAAGCACTCCGACCCGGGTGTGGTCTATTTGACCTTCAATGCCGATGGCACGTTTGTTGCAACCAACATCGTCTTTGCCCGCATGGATGAGCAGAAAGAGTACGCAAGCCAGACCGGCTGGTGGGCTGCGCAGGATGGTAAGTTCGCAAGCGGCTACGATGAGAAACCGGCTGAACTTCCGGATTATTATTGGAGTGATATCGTAACGCTGACCTCCAATGCGTTCTATGTAGGAAAGACCGAAGAATCATGGACCGGTACCACCCAGATGCACTACACCTATTACACCCGCGTAGAATAACGGATGAACATTATGAGAAAGACATTATTTCTTTTCGCGCTTGTTACCGGTTTCACCTTGGGGCTTTCGGCCCAGAAGGTGCAAATCGGCGACTTGTTCTACTACCTCAACGACAACGACGGTACTGCCGCAGTCACATGGGATAAATTCGGAGAGAAGACCAATTACCAAGGTCAAGCTACGATCATCATCCCCGGAGATGTAAGCTATGAGGGCAAGAACTATCGGGTCAATGAAATCGGAACGTATGCATTCAACAGTTGCCAGATGACTTCCGTTGTGCTCCCGGATAACATTGAAACGATAGCTAAAAGTGCTTTCGAAAAATGCAAGAACCTGTCGTCTATCGGATGGGGACAAGCCGGCAAGCTCAAAGAAATAGCTCAAAACGCTTTCTCCAACAGCGGATTAACGACACTCACCCTTCCCGACGGAGTGAAGACGATCTGGAACAGTTTCAATTTCTGCCGTAATTTGCAGGTAGTGACTATTCCGGCTTCCTTAGAGGAGATCAAAGCCCCGTGTTTTATAGGCTGCGATTCCTTGACGGCCATTCATGTCGATGCGGCGAACCTCAATTATTGTGCAGAAGACGGTCTTTTATTCGACAAGCAAAAAAACATACTCCTCGCTTATCCTCTCGCTTGTCAGAACAAACGTTTCATCCTGCCAGAGTCAGTCACAAAGATCGGTGACCTGGTATTCTACGAGGCAGGAGAGTATCCGCAGACCGTCATTCTACATGCAGGAGTAACTAATATAGGGTATCAATCCTTCTTTTTCAGTCAACTGGATACCCTTATTAGTTACTCCGTCGTTCCGCCGACGATAGACACAGAGACCTTCAAGGAGTGTTATGCCGTCATGTACGCGCCGGACGAGAGTTATATGGATTATCGCACGGCTTGGCACGAGTGGGTCTATCCGCTTAGTATGCTCGCTGAAGGCGTAGAGACCGTACAAACCTCTTCTTCCGCGATCCGGAAAGAGGTCCTCAACGGGCATGTCATCATTTGCCGCGATGACAAACTCTACACCCTCGACGGAAAAGAAATAAAATGAATCTTCAAACATTATTGATAATTTTTGACTTATGAAAAAAGTATTATTTTT
>Ga0310694_10002297_pt1 | contig 19857 bp, 18 predicted proteins | sample 174DNAGHGhighgp2_FD_203884 | JGI IMG/M metagenome (GOLD analysis project Ga0310694, IMG submission 203884) | Sheep rumen microbial communities from Palmerston North, Manawatu-Wanganui, New Zealand - 1742 DNA GHGhigh gp2 (v2) (version 2) | ecosystem: Host-associated > Mammals > Digestive system... | reverse complement strand
CGAGTGTGTCAATCTTCGGGTCTTTGGCTAAGATCTGCCGCAGGTATTCGCCAACGAAGTACTTTGCGCCGGGTGTGTGATGCTCTCCGCTCTCTATCAGCGGCACCCACATCGGACATGCTTGTTGCGAGATCGTCAGATCCGGAGCGATCTTCTCTAATTCCAACACGTACGATTCCGAAGAAACGGTTGCCGGCGTGGCGAGGATACCTACATGACCGGTTTTGGTGATGGAAGGCACGGCTTCCACCGTCGGTCGTATCACACCCAAGACATTTACCCTGCGGGATTGGTGATTGGTAATTTGTAATTGGTGATTTATCTCAGGGAGATCTTTTTGCTGAATGGTTCGCAAGGCCTTCGCGCTCGCAGTGTTGCATGCAAGAATAACCAATGTGCAATCCTGTTCAAAGAGATATTTCACGGCTTGCAAGGTGTAGCGGTAAATCACATCGAACGAGTGCGTACCATACGGCGCACGCGCGTTGTCACCCAAGTACAGATAATCGTACTCCGGAAGTTCGCGACGGATGGCATCCAATATAGTCAATCCGCCATATCCGCTGTCAAAAACACCGATTTTCATAATTCCGGCTGCAAAATTACTACAAAAAAATGAATTACGCAAAAAAAATGGCATAAAATTTGCTCATATCAAAAAAAAGTTGTACCTTTGCACGCTAAAATGCGCGTGATGCAGGTATGCGTGCGTATAATGACGCTGCGCGCGTATGAAAACAACGAACAAAAACAACAAAAAATATACGTATATGAGATTTAATGTTTCGAGTTCTAAACTCTTTTCGCAATTACAGGCTGTAAGCCGCGTGATTAACAGTAAGAATGCGTTGCCGATCTTGGACGACGTGCTCTTTGAACTGTCCGGTAATGAACTGAAGCTGACTGCTTCGGACGGTGAGACCACGATCCGTACGAGTGTGGAGGTAGAGAATGTAGAAGGTGCAGGTAAGGTAGCTTCGGCTGCTAAGCTGTTGTTAGAGACCCTCAAGGAGTTTTCGGAGCAACCGCTGTCTTTCACCATCGATGAGAATAATTTCGCAGTCAGCATGGTTAGTCAGAACGGTACTTATTCGTTCGTAGGTGTTAACGGCAACGAGTATCCGGAGATGCCGGGTGCAGAGGCAGAGGCGCAGACGATCGCTATGCCGGCTAAGGTGCTCCAGGGTGCTATCGAGAAGACGATCTTCTGCACGGCTGACGACGAGCTCCGTCCGGTGATGAACGGTATCTTCTTTGATATTGCTGCCGACAAAGTGACGATGGTAGCAACCGACGCACACCGTCTGGTTCGTTACATCAACATGGGTGTTGCAGCAGGTATCGCGGCTAACTTCATCCTGCCGAAGAAACCGGCTAACCTGCTCAAGAACCTGTTGGCTAAAGAGGAAGAGGATGTGAAGGTGGTATTCGGTCAGAAGAACGCTCGTTTTGAGTTTGGCAACACTATCGTCGTTTGCCGTCAGATCGAGGGTCGTTTCCCGAACTACAACGCGGTTATCCCGCAGGCTAACCAGAACATCGTAACCGCAGACCGTCAGACCTTGATCAACGCGTGCAAGCGTGTGGCTGTGTTCGCTAACAACGGTACGGCTCAACTGCGCCTGGCTATCAGCGAGAACCAGATCAAGATCAGCGCGCAAGATATCGATTTCTCGACCAGCGCTGAGGAGACCATCAGCTGCAGCTATAATGGTACGCCGATGGCTATCGGTTTCAAGGCTCCGTTCCTGATCGATCTGCTCTCTTCTATCGCTTCGGACGACGTGCTGCTCAAGCTCTCTGATCCCGCTCGCGCAGGTCTGATTCTGCCGGCAGAGAACGAGGAGAACGAGGATGTGCTGATGCTCCTCATGCCGATGCTGCTGAACGACTAAGCCCTATGAACTACCGTTCATTGACAGCGCAAGAGATCGCGCAACTGGAAGAGCAGGGTTGCAAAGCGACCAACTGGTCAGAGGTGGAAGTGGCAGAGGCGTTTGATGCGCGCTACGTGCGTCATACCAATTTCTCGGGTCACAACCGTCTGGGTGTGTATGGCAAGGAGATCGAGTTGCCGGGTGGTATCAAGATCCACAGCGGTATCTATCACGCCATGCTGCACAACTGCGAAGTGGGCAACGACGCGCACCTGTACAACATCCATAACTACATCGCCAACTACCACATCGGTGACAACACCTGCATCGAGAACGTCAACGCCATCCTTGTGGACGGCAAGACGACTTTCGGTAACGGCGTACGCGTGCCGGTGATGAACGAAGGCGGTGGACGTGAGATACCTATCTTCAACGAGTTGAGTGCGAGTCTGGCGTATATCCTGACGCTCTATCGTCATCGCCCGAAGATGATTCACGCTTTGGAGCAGATGATCGATGCCTATGCTGAGGCGCAGGCTTCGGAGGTGGGCTATATCGGCGATAACGTACGTATCCTCAACTGCGGTAGTATCAAGAACGTCAAGATCGGTGACTTCGCCGAACTGACGGGCGTGAGTCGTCTGAAGAACGGTACAATCAATTCGAACGAGTTCGCTCCGGTGCATCTGGGCTCTGGTGTCAAGTGCACGGATTTCATCATTGCCTCGGGCGTGGAGATCGGTGACTCGACGTTGGTGGACAAGTGCTTCGTGGGACAAGGTTGTATCTTTGATAAACACTACTCGGCGGGCGAGAGCTTGTTCTTCTCGAACTGCCAAGGTATGCACGGTGAGGCTTGCGCTATCTTCGCAGGTCCCTATACCGTGACCCATCATAAATCGACGCTGCTCATCGCCGGTATGTTCTCGTTCATGAACGCCGGTTCGGGTAGTAACCAGTCGAACCATATGTACAAACTCGGTCCGATCCATCAGGGTGTGGCAGAGCGCGGTTCGAAGACCACGAGCGACAGTTATCTGCTGTGGCCGTCTAAGATCGGTGCGTTCAGTCTTGTGATGGGTCGTCACACGCATCATGCGGACACTTCCGATCTGCCGTTCTCGTACTTGATTGAGAACCAGTCGGAGTCTTATCTGGTGCCGGGCGCTAACCTGCGTACGGTAGGTACGATCCGTGATGCGCAGAAATGGCCGAAGCGTGACAACCGTAAGGATCCGCATAAACTCGACCAGATCAACTTCAACCTATTGAGCCCGTACACGGTACAGAAGATGTGGCGCGGACGCGAGGTGCTGAACGAGCTCGTAGCGCTGAGCGGCGAGAACACCGAGGTCTTCGGTTATCGTAACTGTAAGATCCGTAACACCTCGCTCAAGCACGGTCTCGAACTCTATACGATCGGTATTCAGAAATTTCTCGGCAACAGCCTCATCAGTCGTCTCGAGAAGAGCGAGTGGCATACCATGGAGGAGGTGCGCAAGGCATTGCAACCGGATAGCGAGGCAGGTTTCGGCACATGGGTTGATCTGGCCGGACTGATTGCGCCGCGTAGCGAAGTGAGTCGTCTGGCGGATGATATCGAAGCCGGCAAACTGAGCCTCGAGGCTATCCAGGAACGTCTGGTAGCTATGCACGCGCATTACTACTCGTACGAGTGGTCGTGGGCGTTGGAGCACCTCGAGCAGGTATGGGGCTGCAATGTGAAAGACGTGACGCTCGAGCAGATCAAACGCACCATCATCGAGTGGCAAGAAGCTGTGGTGGGCTTGGATCGGATGGTTTATAACGATGCCCGCAAGGAGTTTGACCTCAACAGTCAGACCGGTTTCGGTGTCGATGGTGACCGCAGCCAAGCACAGGCGGACTTCGAAGAGGTACGCGGATCGTTTGAGTCCAACTCCTTCGTTAAGGCCGTGCTCGAGCATATAGCTACCAAAACCGCCCTGGGCGATAAAGTACTCGAACAGTTAGAACAAGTACAATGAAAGGAACAGTAACCATATTAGGCTGCGGCAGTGCCAAACCGACGAAGACCACGTCGCCTTCGTCGCAGTTGGTTAACCTGCACGATAAGTATTTCCTTGTCGATTGCGGTGAGGGAACGTTGTTGACGATGCAGAAGTTGGGTGTACACACCTCGCGGCTGTATAACATCTTCATCTCCCATCTGCACGGCGACCACTGCTTCGGCCTGATCGGGTTACTGACCACGCTCGGTATGCTCAAACGCACGCAACCGATGCATATATATGCGTACAAAGACCTCGAGAAACTGCTGACACCGTTGCTGGAGTACCATGCTAACGACCGTCAGTACGAGATCATCTTCCACGCCATCAACCCCCGCAAGAACGAAGTCATCTACGAGGATAATAACGTCACCGTAGAGACCATCCCGCTCAAGCATAGTGTGCCCACCTGCGGGTTCCTCTTCAAGGAGTCGCAGCGGGTGCAGAAAGAAGACGGTTCGTTCGAGCGCGTGGCACGTAAGGCGTACGCCTACTGCTCGGACACGATGTATAGCGAGAAGATCGTTCCCATCATCGACGGGATAGGTACGCTCTATCATGAGTCCACTTTCCTCGAGTCGATGGGTGCGCGCAGCAAAGAGGTGCAGCACTCCACCGCCGCACAAGCCGCGACGATTGCGCAAAAAGCGAACGCCGGGAAGTTGATCTTAGGACACTACTCGGCGCGCGTAGAAGACCATAGTCTCTTCTTGCAAGAAGCCAAACCGATTTTTGACAATACCGTTTTGGCGGAAGAGAATTTGATATTTGAGATTTAAGATTGAAGATTGGATGGCTAAAGCAACGATTCAATATGTGTGCTCGTCCTGCGGAGCAAAAGCCCCGCAGATGCTCGGTCGCTGTCCGGTATGCGGAGAGTGGGGAACGTATGCGGAGGATCTCCCCGTTGAAGCGGGGAGACCGGCTTCCGCCAAGAGGGGCATGTCCGGTCATCCTAAGCGTCTGCAAGACGTGCAGGCTTCGCACGAGATCCGCATCGACATGCATAACGGTGAGTTGAACCGTGTGTTAGGCGGTGGATTGGTTCCGGGTAGTCTGGTGCTGCTGGGTGGTGAACCGGGTATCGGCAAATCGACGCTCGCGCTCCAGGTGCTGATGCAGCAGGGTGAACGCAAGACGTTCTACGCTTCGGGTGAGGAGTCGGCGCAGCAACTGAAACTGCGTGCAGAACGACTGGCCGGCAATGCCGAGAACCTCTATATATCTGCCGAGACCTCGCTGGAGCGTATCCTTGAGCAGGTCAAAGAGCTCGAACCGGAGATAGTCGTCATCGACTCGATCCAGACCATCGGAACGGATGCCATCGATGCTACCATCGGTTCGCTGAGTCAAGTACGCGAGTGCGCGGCACGTATTCTGGAGTTCGCCAAGACGCGGAACATACCGTTCTTCATCATCGGACATATCAACAAAGAGGGTTCGCTGGCGGGTCCCAAAGTGCTGGAGCATATCGTGGACACGGTGCTGCAGTTCGAGGGTGACCAGCATAACATGTACCGCATCCTGCGGGCACAGAAGAACCGTTTCGGTTCGACCTCTGAGTTAGGTATCTACGAGATGCGTCAGGACGGTCTGCGCGAGGTGACGAACCCCTCGGAGCTGTTGCTCTCTACCTCGCGTGAAGGATTAAGCGGTATCGCTATCGCTGCGGCTGTAGAAGGCGTACGACCGTTCCTTATCGAGGTGCAGGCACTGGTTTCCTCTGCGGCGTACGGTACACCCCAACGCTCGTCCACAGGCTTTGACGGCAGACGACTTAACATGCTGCTCGCCGTGCTCGAGAAACGCGTGGGTTTTAAGTTGCTGCAGAAAGATGTGTTCCTCAACATAGCCGGTGGCCTACGGGTACAAGATCCGGCGATCGATCTGGCGGTTATCGCTTCGGTGCTCAGCAGTAATATGGACATCCCCTTGGACGCTACGACCTGTCTGTGCGGCGAGGTAGGACTGGCAGGAGAGATACGACCCGTCAACCGCATCGAGCAGCGCATCGCTGAGGCAGAGAAATTAGGCTTCAAACGCATCCTCATTCCGGACGGACAGAAGATCGATAGCAAGCGTTTTAAAATCGAAGTGGTGGCAGTCAAGCGCGTCACCGATGCCTTCCGCCTTTTGATAAAAGCCGGGAATTGAAAATTGGAGATTGAAAATTGAAGATTGAGAAATTATACATAATAATCCTTGGTATCCTGTGTACTGTGCTCTGTGCGCCTCAAGCGCAAGCGCAGACCAATGGTCAACCGTACTTGTGCGAGATAGGTGTGCAGGCCGGCTGCGGTTACTACGTGGGTGATGCGGCGGAGCATATCTTCATGAACCCCCGCGAGGCCTACGGTATCCATTTCCGGTATAAGTTCACCAAGCGTTGGGCGCTGCAGGTGAAGGCGTCCGGGCAACGTATCACGGGCAATGAGTACGAGTACAAGACCGGTGTGGGAGCCGTGAAGTTGGATAGCAAATGGCAGAACCTGTTGGTGAACGTCGATGTGATGGCGGAGTTCAATTTCTTCCGTTTCGGAGACGCTAATAAGTTCGATAAACGTATCAAACCCTACACGCCGTATATCTTCCTGGGTATCGGCGCAGGCCTGTACGGAGCAGAAGGTTATACGAAAGGCAACTTCAACAAAGCCATGGCGTATTTCCCCTTCGGCATCGGCTTCAAATGGCGATTCCATGAGTTCGTGGGACTCAATATAGCTTGGCAGCATAATGTGTACTTCGCGGACAACCTGGAGAACCGGGATAACTTAGCCGACCGTCACGGCTTAAACGGCAGTAACATCATGAACTGCGATTTGACGGGTATGCTGACGGCAGGACTGGTGTTTGAGTTCGCTCGCGCGAAGAAAGCCTGCCGCATTTGTAATTGGTAAAAAAGCATAACAATGGCATATAAAGAACAAATAGACAAAGCGCGTCTGCCGCGTCACGTGGCCATCATCATGGATGGTAACGGTCGTTGGGCAAAGAAACAAGGTCTGGCGCGCATGTTCGGTCATAAACAAGGCGTTGAGACCGTGCATAACATCACCGTAGCAGCTACTGCACTCGGTATCGAGTATCTGACGTTATACACCTTCTCTACGGAGAACTGGAACCGTCCGAAGGAGGAAGTCGATGCGTTGATGACGCTGCTGGTGGACACGATCGTGAAGGAGACCCCGACGCTGATGAACAATAATGTACGTCTGCAGACCATCGGTGATATCGATCGTTTGCCGGAAGGCACGCGTCAGAAATTCCTGGGATGTATCGACGAGACGAGCAAGAACACCGGTCTGACGATGGTCATCGCGCTCAGTTATTCGGCGCGTTGGGAGATCACCGAAGCGGTGCGTATGGCAGTGCGTCGTGCCCAGAATGGTGAGTTGCGTGCAGAGGATGTGAACGAACAACTCGTATCGTCGCTCATGACCACCCGCGAGATGCCCGATCCGGATCTGCTCATCCGCACCAGCGGAGAGTACCGCATCAGTAATTTCCTGCTCTGGCAACTGGCGTATAGCGAGCTCTATTTTACCGATTGCTTGTGGCCGGAGTTCACCGAAGAGGAGTTCTATAAAGCCATTGTGGATTATCAGAAACGTGAAAGAAGATTTGGAAAAACCAGTGAACAGATTCATTAATATACTATTGTTTGTGCTCTTTAGTGCCGGGGTGTTCGCCCAGGACATTGAGTACGGCATGACGCGTAAGACCTACGAGATTGCCGGCATTGAGGTGGAAGGAGCGGATAGCTATGAGGACTTTGTGCTCATCGGCTTCTCCGGTCTCGCTGTGGGGGATAAGATAGAAGTGCCGGGCGATCAGATCACCAAAGCGGTTAAGCGTTTCTGGAAACAGGGACTCTTCTCGAACGTGAAGATCAAAGCCTCTAAGTTCGAAGGCAATAAGGTGTGGCTCGTCATTCAGTTGGAGCAACGCCCGCGTATCAGCGAGGTGCGCTACGAAGGACTCAAGAAATCCGAACGTGAGGATATAGAAGTCAAAGCCGGTATCCGTCAAGGCTCGCAGATGACGCCTAACCTCGAAGACCACTGTAAGACCGTCATCAAGAAATACCTTGCCGAGAAAGGTTTCCATAACGCAGAGGTGCATGTGCTGCAGAATAACGACCCCGATCATCCGGGCTATGTGCGTGTGCTGGTCGGCGTGGATAAGAAAGTGAAGACCAAGGTCGGTAAGATCTATATCACCGGAAACGAGAACCTCACGCATCGTCAGATCAACAAGGCGATGAAGAAGACCAACGATAACGATATTATTAATCTCTTCCGCACCAAGAAATTCGTTACCGAGGAGTACGAGAAAGATAAACAGGCAGTCATCGAGAAATACAACGAGCACGGTTACCGCGATGCGTATATCGTAGCGGATAGTGTCGTTCCGAATCCCGAAGACCCCAACCGCGTGGATATCTACATGACCATCAGCGAGGGTGATAAGTACTATGTTCGTTCGGTCAAGTGGGTGGGTAACACGGTGTATCCGTATGAACTGTTGGACGCTACGCTCGGTATCAAACCCGGCGATGTGTATAACCTCAAGACCCTCAATGACCGTCTGAGCAATGATGACGATGCCGTCAGCAAGCTCTACACCGACCGCGGATACCTGTTCTTCAATGTCGATCCCGTGGAGGTGAACGTGGAGAACGACTCGATTGATTTCGAGATGCGTCTGTACGAAGGCAAACCTGCCACGATCAACCAGATCAATATCGTCGGTAACACGCGTGTGTATGAGCATGTTGTTCGTCGTGAACTCTACACCAAACCCGGACAACTCTACTCGCAGTCGGATATTATGCGTTCGCTGCGTGAGTTGGCGCAGATGGGTCACTTTGACCAAGAGAAGCTCGTGCCGGATATTCAGCCGAATCCCGAAGAGGGAACGGTGGATATCACCTATCAGTTGCAGACCAAGTCCTCCGACCAGATTGAGTTCTCGCTCGGTTGGGGTGCTACCGGTCTGGTGGGTTCGCTCGGATTGAAGTTCACTAACTTCGCCATCCAGAACCTGTTCAATAAGAAATCTTACCGCATCGTGCCGCAGGGTGAGGGTCAGACCTTCTCTATCAACGCGCGTACAAACGGTATCTATTATACCTCGGCTTCGATCTCGTTCCTGGAGCCGTGGCTTGGCGGTAAGCGTCCGAACAGCTTGAGTGCATCGATCTATTTCGCTAACCAGACCGGTTACTCGAGCCGTTATCAGAAGGCTTACCAAAACCTCTATAACACCTATTCGAACTACTACTATTACTCCGGAAACAGCAATTACTACCAGCAGTTGGCGGAGTCCGAGGCGGATAAGGACAAGTACCTCCGTACGCTCGGTGTGTCGGTGGGATACGGTAAGCGTTTGCGCTGGCCGGATGACTATTTTGCGTTCTACGGCGAGTTGAGTTATCAGATGTACATGATGAAAGACTGGGCTTACCTGCTGGTGTCCGACGGTACGTGTCATAACCTGGCGCTGAACCTGCAGATCAGTCGTTCGTCTATCGATAACCCGATCTACACCCGCCGCGGTAGTCAGTTCACCATAGGTGTCAAGTTGACCCCGCCTTGGTCGCTCTTCTTCCCGGCGGACTATGCTAACATGACCAATAACGAGAAGTACCACCTCATTGAGTACCATAAGTGGAAATTCACCGGAAAAGTCTTCACACCGCTCACCAAGGACAGCAAGTTAGTGCTCATGACGCGTGCGGAGTTCGGTTATCTGGGGCATTACAACCAAAACCTCAAATCGCCGTTTGAGACCTTCTATATGGGTGGCGACGGTATGTCAAGTTACACGAGTTATGCGACCGAGTACGTGGCGATGCGTGGTTACTCCTCAGGTTCGCTCACGCCGTACGATGTGGCAACCGGACGTAACATGGGTTACCTCTATAATAAGTTCACCATGGAGCTGCGTTACCCGATCACCTTGGAGCAGAGTGCCACCATCTGGGCGCATGTCTTCCTCGAGGCCGGTAACTGTTTCTCGGATATCCGCGATTACAACCCCTTCAACCTCAAGCGTTCTGCCGGTGTCGGCGTACGTATCTTCCTGCCGATGTTCGGTCTGTTAGGTATCGACTGGGGATGGGGCTTCGACGAGATCAACGGCTCGAAACAGTATAGCGGTAGTCAGTTCCACTTTGTTCTTGGACAAGAGTTATAATAATGGTGAATGGATGAATGGATGAAAGGTTAAAGTTATGAAAAAACCAATTATAGTATTTTTTGCAGCCCTGCTGCTCTGTGGCACGGCTTTTGCTAAAGATCAGTCGATAGCGTATATCGACATGAGTTATATCCTCAAGAACCTGCCGCAGTATGAGCAGGCGAATGAGCAATTGACGATGCTCTCCAAGCGTTGGCAGAAAGAGATAGACGCTGCGCAACAGGAGGCACGCGTCATGGCTACCAACTACCAAACGGAGCAGATCTTCCTCTCCGAGACCATGCGGGCTCAACGCGAGCAGGAGATAGTAGCCAAAGAGCAAGAGGTGCTCGAACTCAAACGCAAGTATTTCGGTCAGGATGGCGAGTTGTACAAGAAGCGCGAGGCACTCATCAAGCCGATTCAGGATGAGATATACAATGCCATCCAGGACTTGGCGAACGAGAAACGTATAGACATCGTCAAAGATCGTTCTGCTGACCCTGCACTGATCTATATGTCCTCCAAACTGGACGTATCCGATCAGGTGTTACACAAATTAGGAGCTAAGTAATGTTGAAAGTTTAATGTTTAAAGTTTATAGAAAATGAAAAAAATTATTATCGCAATGATGCTGGCTTTGCCGATGGTAGTCAGCGCACAGAAATTCGGTCACATTAACACGCAAGAACTCTTCGCTCAGATGCCGGAAGTAGCACAAGTGAAACTGAAAATGGATACCATCCAGAATCAGTATGAGACGCAACTGGCTTCGATGAACGAGGAGATCCAGAAAAAACTGCAGGACTATCAGGCACAAGAGGCTACGATGGCAGATGCTATCAAACAGATTCGTCAACAGGAGTTGCAGGAGATGCAACAACGTATCCAGTTGTTCTACCAAACCGCAGAGCAGGATATCCAACGTAAACAACAGGAGTTGTTAGCACCGGTTCACGAGAAGATGGCCAAGGCAATCAAGGCAGTCGGTGAGCGTGAGAACTACACCTATATCTTCGACTCCGCAGCCATGGTACATATCGGTGCAGACGCGGTCGATGTGACACCGACTGTTAAGAAAGAATTGGGTATCAAGTAATGGCTGACGGTTATCTGGAAAGCCATTATGCCGAGTATGAGAAGAAAAAGGCAGAATGGTTAAAGAAAAAATCCAAATTTTCCTACAAGTATGGTAAAAGCAATTCAAAAGACGCTTCGTGATAGTGCTGTAGCGCGTTGGGCAGTGTTGGTGCTGGTGGCATCGATGATGTTCTTCGCCTACATGTTCGTCGATATCCTCTCGCCGCTGGCTTCCTTGCTGGAAGAGACCCTCAATTGGGATCGTGGCGACTTCGGTACCTATGCCGCCGGTGAGTACTTGCTCAACGTGTTCGGCTTCCTCATCATCGCGGGTATCATCCTCGATAAGATGGGTGTCCGTTTCACGGGTCTGCTCAGCGCGAGCCTTATGGTGATCGGTGCCGCCATCAAGTACTGGGGTATATCCTGGTCAGAGGCTAACACGGTCGAGTGGCTCAACGCTTGGTGGCCGGCTATGCCGGGTAGTGCGAAACTGGCGATGTTCGGTTTTATGATCTTCGGCTGCGGCTGTGAGATGGCCGGCACGACGGTTAGTAAGATCCTCGCTAAGTGGTTCAAAGGCAAAGAGATGGCATTAGCCATGGGTCTCGAGATGGCGATCGCCCGTCTGGGTGTGTTCGCTGCCATGTGGCTTGCGCCGATGCTCAGTTCGCATTATGCCGTAGATGGCACGAACTCTGTTACGGCTCCGCTGCTTTTCGCAACGCTCTTGCTCGTCATCGGTCTGATCAATTTCTTTGTGTTCACCATCATGGATAAGACCTTCGATAACCAACTCGTGGCTATCGGTGAGGCAACGGCAGAGAAAGATCCGGAGGATGAGTTCCATGTGTCCGACCTCAAGCAGATATTGACCTCGAAGATGTTCTGGATTGTGGCGCTCCTTTGTGTGCTCTACTACTCCGCTATCTTCCCCTTCCAGCGTTTCGCAACGAACTTCCTCGAAGAGACCCTCGCGATCTCCAATGCAGAAGCAGCCGGTCTGTTCAAGTGGTTCCCGATACTCGCCATGGTGCTCACGCCTTTCCTCGGTGCGTTCATCGACTACAAGGGTAAAGGTGCATCGATGATGCTGCTCGGTGCGGTTATCATGATCGCGTGCCATAGTGTGTTCGCGTTCGTGCTGCCGGCATACCCCAGCAAAGCACTCGCGCTGGTGACCATCCTGGTTCTCGGCGTCAGTTTCTCGCTCGTACCGGCTTCTATGTGGCCGTCGGTACCGAAGATCATTGACGAGAAAGTACTGGGTTCGGCATACTGCCTTATCTTCTGGGTGCAGAACATCGGTCTGTGCCTGGTACCGCTGCTCATTGGTAAACTGCGCGTGGCTACCAACGGCTACCTCGTGCCGATGATCGTCTTCGCTTCGTTCGGTGTACTGGCCTTCTTGCTGAGTTTGGCACTTAAAGTGGAGGATAAAAAGAAGAACTATGGATTGGAGCTTCCTAATAAGAAATAAACAATCCCTGAATGTCACAACAGACAGCCGGAAGGTCACTCCCGGTTCTGTCTTTGTGGCACTCAAAGGCGAACATTTTGATGGCAACGCGTTTGTGGATCAGGCGCGTGAGGCAGGTGCCGAATATATCATCAGCGGAGAGAATGCGTTGGTTGAACTGCAAGACCTGGCGCGTGCTTGGCGTCGTGAGTTAGGACTGCCAATCCTCGGTATCACCGGTACAAATGGTAAGACAACCACTAAGGAACTCTGTGCGGCGGTGCTCAAGACGAAGTACAACCTCTACTACACGCAGGGCAATCTGAATAACCAACTCGGTGTGCCCCTCACCTTATTATCTATAACGCGCGCGCATGAGATGGCGATCGTGGAGATGGGGGCGAGTCACCCGGGCGATATCAAAGAACTGGTGGAGATAGCGGAACCCAACTGCGGTCTGATCACCAATGTCGGCAAAGCGCACTTACAAGGATTCGGTTCGTTCGAAGGCGTACAACGCACCAAGGCGGAGTTGTATGACTACCTCCGTGCACACGGCGGTTACTGCTTCCGGAACTTGGATAATCCCTACCTCGCTAAGATGGCTGGGGATCTGCAAACGATCGGTTATACGACCGGCACGATGCCCGAAGGCACGCATCTCGTAGGCGGTTATAACGCAGAGAATGTGTCAGCGGCTATTTGTGTAGGCAAGCATTTTGGTGTCAGCGAAGAGGCGGCCTTGGAAGCTATCCGTGCGTACGTGCCGAGTAACAACCGCTCACAGTTGATGCAGACCGAGCACAACACCGTGGTGGTGGACGCTTATAATGCTAACCCCACCTCCATGACGGCCGCTATCAATGCGTTCAAGGGCAACTGTTATATACTGGGCGCGATGAGAGAGTTGGGTGACTACTCCCATCTGGAGCATCAGAACATCGTGAACATGCTGCTCGAGCGCAAAGCAGAGAAAGTGCTGTTGGTCGGCGAGGAATACAATCAGACAACCGCACCGTATCCTATCTTCGACAGCGTAGAGGCGCTCTGTGAGGCATTGAACAAAGAACCGCTTTCCGGCTACACCATCCTGCTCAAAGGCAGCCGAAGCAATCAATTAGAGAAAGTTATTCCGTTATTATGAACAACAACAATGTTAATCGTGCCCCTGAGGCTAAGAATAAGAAAATCGTTTGGATAATTATGGGGCTATTGGTCGCAGCGCTGGGTGCGCTCGTGTATCTGTATCTCGACCAGCGTTCGGAGATGACCGAACTGGTGGAGCAGATGACCATTGAGAAAGCTGAACTGGAGGAAGAGTACGAAGACCTGGCCATTCAGTTCGACGGTTACCAACAGATGGATATCCGCAATGACTCGTTACAGGACTTGCTGAGTCGTGAGCAACAACGCGTGCAGGACTTGCTCGAAGAGTTACGTCAGACCAAGGCCTCCAATGCCCGCCGTATAGCAGAATTGAAGCGCGAACTGGCTACGGTGCGTGCGGTGATGAAGGAGTATGTCCGTCAGATCGACTCGCTGAACGCCACCAATGCCCGTCTGACCGAAGAGAATATACAGGTGCGTGCAGAGAACCAACAAGTCAAGGCACAGAATACCCACCTGACTCATGCAAATGCACAACTGACCGAGACCGTGGAGCGCGCCTCGATGCTTGAGATCGCCTCATGCAACCTGACCATGCTCAATAAGAACGACAAGAAAACACGTATGGTCAGCCATATGCGTAAACTGCAGTTCGACTTCGTCATTGCGAAGAATATCACCTGTACGCCGGGACTCAAAGACCTGTACGCACGCGTGATCACGCCTAACGGCGATGTGGTAGGCGAAGATGCATCGAAAGTCTTTGCATTCGAGTCCGGAGAAATCCCCTATACGCTTGTGCAGCAGATCGAATACAGCGGCGAGGCGTATAACGGCACGTGTTACTGCGCGTGGACAGAGGAGGTGCAGAGAGGATTCTACTCGATCGATTTCTTCTGCGACGGCAATCTCATCGGTTCCTTCCCCTTCCAACTCAAAAAATAAAAAGCGAATGCAAAAAAAAGTGCACAAAAATTTGCGTATGTGAGATTTTTGTAGTACCTTTGTACCCGCTTTTGGAAAGATGGCAGAGTGGTCTATTGCGTCGGTCTTGAAAACCGAAGTACGGAAACGTACCGGGGGTTCGAATCCCTCTCTTTCCGCATGAAGAACTTTTCTATGCTCGCCAAGACGTTTAAGGGCTTGGAAGAAGTGTTAGCGCAAGAACTGATTGAGTTAGGCGCAAATGACGTGCTCATCGAAAGACGAGCCGTTTCTTTTATGGGCAACAAGGCTCTGCTGTACCGCGCGAACTTATGCTTGCGAACCGCGATTCGCATCCTCGTGCCGATTGCGTCCTTCAAAGCCAAAGATACGGACGCACTCTATAAGCAACTCAAAGCACTCGATTGGTCGAAATACATGACGGTGAACAACACTTTCGCCATCGATGCAACCGTCTATAGCGAGTCGTTCCGTAACAGTCGTTTTGTGACGTATCGTGTCAAGGATGCCATCGTCGATTACTGGTCGGAAAGAGTGAACCAACGCCCGAACGTGAGTGTGCAGAATCCCGATCTGACAATCAATATCCACATCGCCAACGAGCAGGTGACGCTTTCCTTGGATAGTAGTGGCGAGAGTCTGCATAAACGCGGATACCGTGTGGCTACCACCGAAGCGCCTATCAATGAGGTATTGGCGGCGGGAATGTTACTCATGGCAGGATGGCACGGACAGTCGGATTTCTATGACCCGATGTGCGGTTCGGGAACGCTCCTTATCGAGGCGGCACTCATCGCCCGTAACATCGCGCCGGGTGTCTTCCGGCAATCCTATGCCTTCGAGAAATGGCCGGATTTCGATGCCGACCTGTGGAACGAGATCTACAACGACGACTCTCACGAGCGCGAGTTCACCCATCATATATACGGCTCGGACGCATCGTTCTATGCCATCCAACAGGCAACGAAGAACATCAAGTCGGCCGGTGTCCAGAAGGATATCGAACTCAAGCAGGTGCGTATGGAAGAGTTAAAAGACCTTTCATCCCTTCACCCTTTCATCCCTTCACCATTAGTGATGATGAACCCGCCGTATGGCGAGCGACTCAAGAGCAACAAGGAGATGGAAGACCTGTACGGTGCCATCGGTACCGCCCTCAAGCATCAATTCACCGGTGCTACGGCGTGGATCATATCGTCCAATGCCGAAGCAATGAAATGCATCGGACTCAAACCCTCCAAGAAATACCGTTTGCTCAACGGCGAACTGGACTGCCAATTTAACAAATACGAATTATTTCAGGGAAAACGCAATGAAGCCCATTTACATAGCTGATTACAACTACCCATTACCCGACGAACGTATCGCCAAGTATCCGCTGCCCGAACGTGACCACAGCAAACTGCTGGTCTATCGCGACGGACAGGTCTCCGAGGATCATTTCTACAACGTTGGCGATTACATCGCCCCGCATTCGCTCCTTATATATAATAACACGCGCGTGATACAAGCCCGTCTGGAGTTTCATAAACCCACCGGCGCACGTATCGAGGTGTTCTGTTTGGAACCCCTTGCCCCCCACGACTACCAACTCTCGCTTGGCTCTACCACCGGTTGTACGTGGAAATGTATGGTGGGAAATGTCAAAAAATGGCACGATGAAGCGATCGAATTACCAATTACAAATGACAAATTACAAATAGTTCTTCGCGCCTATAAAGAGCAGGTGTTGGGTAATACTTTTGCCGTGCGATTTGAGTGGAACGAAGAGAATGTGTCGTTCGCAGAGATACTCGATGCGGCCGGTGAACTGCCGATTCCGCCATACCTCAACCGTAAGACCGAAGAGTCCGATCTGAAGACCTACCAAACCGTTTATTCGCGTATCAAAGGATCGGTTGCGGCTCCGACGGCAGGTTTGCATTTTACAGACAAAGTGCTCGATGACCTGCGAGGACGCGGTATAGAGACCGATGAGGTGACACTCCATGTGGGAGCAGGAACCTTCCTGCCCGTCAAGACCGCTGATGCCAATGAGCACACGATGCACACGGAGATCATCGCCGTGCCCCGCGAGACGATTGCGCATATACAACGCCAACTCGGACACATCGTCGCCGTCGGTACTACCTCCATGCGTACACTCGAATCGCTCTATTTCATCGGTTGTCACCCACAGAAGGCCACGGTAGGCCAGTTCGAACCCTACGAGAACGACTATACCTTGTCGGTTAATGACGCATTACAATCCATTCTGGACTACCTTGATGCAACCCATCAGCAGACCCTTCATGCCGAGACGCAGATCATGATCAAACCCGGTTATACCTTCCGTATCGTGGATCAACTGATTACCAATTTTCACCAACCGCAATCGACCTTGCTCTTACTCGTCAGCGCGTTTGTCGGCGGTGATTGGAAGACCATATACAACTATGCCCTGAGTCACGATTTTCGCTTCCTCTCCTACGGAGATAGTTCCATATTAACCCGTCACCCATAACCCGTCACCCCTATGATCGATACACACATACATTTAGACGAAGAGGCGTACGCACCGGATCGCGAAGAACTCATTGCCCGCCAACGCGAGAGTGGGGTAGAAGCCATGATCGTACCCGGCGTCAATGCTGCCTCTGTTCCCGGCATCCTCGATGTGTGCCGTAAGCACCCGGGCTACTGTTATGCCGCACTTGGTATTCATCCGCAGGATGTCAAAGAAGACTGGCAAGAACAATGGACGGTCATCGAAAAAGCCATTCACGAATACCGTGATGAGATTGTTGCCATCGGAGAGATAGGCTTCGATTACTACTGGGACACCACCTTCAAAAATGCCCAACGCGAGGTCTTCCAACATCAGTTGGACTTGGCTGCCGAACTCAACCTGCCCGTCATGATTCACAGCCGCGAAGCCACCGAAGATACACTCTCGATGCTTCGAAAATGGACAAATGGTAAATGCCAAAATGGTAAATGTTCTGGCGTCATTCACTGCTTCAACGGCAGTAAAGAGGTGGCACAACAATATCTCCAAATGGGCTTTTACCTGGGCATTGGTGGTGTGTTGACCTTCAAGAATTGCAAACTATCCGAGACGCTCGAAGTCGTTCCGTTGGAGCATCTGGTTCTCGAGACCGATGGTCCCTATTTGGCACCCACTCCTCATAGAAGAGAACGCAACGAGAGCCGTCTGATGATCCATGTGGCGGATCGGCTCGCGCAGGTCTATAATTGCTCCGTTGAACACATAATTGAGGTCACAAGTGCCAACGCACGCCAACTTTTTGGCATAAAATAATAGAAAAAACGTAAAAATTTGCACAAACTCTTGCGTATGTGCGAAAAATGTAGTACCTTTGTAGCCGATATTGATATTTGCGTGTTCTAATATGTAATGGAAATATATCGGGATGTGAACTAACGACGTCGTCGTAAGCCACTTCCGACGAAGGAGAGATGCTCGAGTGGTTTAAGAGGCACGCCTGGAAAGCGTGTAAACTTCAAAAGGGTTTCCGGGGTTCGAATCCCCGTCTCTCCGCAAGACTTTCACAACAAGAGCGAGTCCAAGCTTGCTTGAGCGGGCAAACATGGTCAAAGGATTGCCCAGAATGCCCCCGGCAGGCTGGGCTTGCAAGGAGCGGAGCGACGAAGCAATCCCCGTCTCTCCGCAAATGAAAACACAATAAACACAAATAACTTAAATTAATTTATTATTCTCATGAAAAAAGTATTTGCAACTCTGACAGTGCTGGCTATGCTTACCTTTGGTAGCGCAGTGATGATGGCACAAGAAGAAGCAGCTGCTGTAGAAGAGGCTGCTGTTGAACAAGTAGACGAAGCTGCTCCTGCAGCAGTAGAAGAAGTAGCTGAAGCTCCCGCTGAGGAAGATGGCGGACTCGTTGCTCTTCACAAAACGTTGAAAACGAAGTTCATCGAAGGTGGTGCTGGCTTTATGGCTCTGACCCTCGTTACTCTCGTATTCGGTCTCGCTCTCTGTATCGAGCGTATTATCTATCTGTCGTTGAGCAAAACAAACACCAAAGAGTTGCTCGCTAATATTGAAGCTGCTCTCAAGCAGGGCGGTATCGAGAAAGCACTCGACGTTTGCCGTAACACCCGTGGCCCCGTTGCTTCGATCTTCTATCAAGGTCTGAGCCGTTATGACGAGGGTATCGACGTAGTGGAGAAGACCGTTGCTTCCTATGGTGGCGTACAGCTCGGTCTGCTGGAGAAGAACCTCTCTTGGATCACCCTCTTCATCGCAATCGCTCCGTCTCTCGGATTCTTGGGTACCATCATCGGTATGATCGAGGCATTCGATAAGATTCAGCAAGTTGGTGATATCTCGGCTACCGTTGTTGCCGGCGGTATCAAGGTCGCTCTGTTGACCACCCTCCTCGGTTTGATTATTGCTGTTGTTCTCCAGTTGTTCTACAACTACATCCTCAGCCTCGTTGAGGGTCTGGTAAATGAGATGGAGGACAGCTCGATTAGCCTGCTCGATATCGTAGTAGAGTACGACGCTGCTCAAAAGAAAAAATAACGTAGTTATTTAATCGTTCGAGCCGTTTTCGGCGAGTTAAGAAAAAATAATTTACAATAACCAAACAATTTTGAGCAATTATGAAAGATTATAAAATGTTACCTAAGATTGCCCTCTGGACGTTGCTGGGACTAGGCATCGTGTTCATCGCGTTGTTCTTCCTCGGCGGCTCCAACGGTAGTCTCGAGGTGGCCGGTGATTTCCTGGATATCCCTCGCTTCACCGACGCTTTCCTCATCTGGGTTTATATCCTGGTCGGACTGGTAGTGCTGATCACCTTAGCTGTGGTTTGTGTGGACTTCACTAACAACTGGAAGACCAACCGCAGCAAAGCGTATATGACGCTCGGAGTCGTAGGTGGTTTCATCCTGCTGGGTCTCATCTGCTGGCTCCTCGGTAGCCCGGAGAAAATCAATATCATCGGTTACGAAGGTACGGATAACGAAGGCACGTGGGCGCAACTCGCTGACGCTGTTATCTACGCTTGCTATTTCCTCTTCATTGCTACCATCGGTACAATGATCTGGGGATATGTACATACTAAAAAACTGTCGAAGTAAATCACATTTATCATGGCAAAGAAAGTCCCACAGATCAACGCCAGCTCTATGGCCGACATCTCGTTCCTGTTGC
>Ga0310694_10002295_pt1 | contig 19875 bp, 17 predicted proteins | sample 174DNAGHGhighgp2_FD_203884 | JGI IMG/M metagenome (GOLD analysis project Ga0310694, IMG submission 203884) | Sheep rumen microbial communities from Palmerston North, Manawatu-Wanganui, New Zealand - 1742 DNA GHGhigh gp2 (v2) (version 2) | ecosystem: Host-associated > Mammals > Digestive system... | reverse complement strand
ACATTCTTCAGGTTGTTGACGCGAGCCCCCTTGATGATGATGTCTCCTCTGGTAGCCATTGCTGATGAATTGAGCCCGCAAAGGTACGAATAATTCATGAGAATAGCAAATTACAATTATTACTGCTATTACTGCCAGTTACTGCCCGTAAAAGGCAGGATGGCTTGTCAATGATAAAAAAGCCGTTGTTTTTTACTTTTTTTTGAAAAAAATTGCTTGAATGGAAAAGAAATAGTAATTTTATTGCCGAAATCAAGCAGCCAGCCCTTGGCTTGGCATGATTATTGCTTGATATAACATTACTAAGTCATTATTAATTATTAAATTAACTTACTGATATGAAACCGATCAACATTGTAATGGCAGTCGTGGGCGGCGCAATTGCCGGCGCGGCAGTGGGCTTGCTTTTTGCCCCCGAGAAAGGTGATGACACCCGCAAGCGCATCGCAGATGCCCTGCGTGAACAAGGCGTGAAGCTCAAAGGGTCGAAACTTGACGACCTAGTTGATGACATCGCCGAGGAAATCAAGGATAAGTTGGATTAATAACCATTTAAAACAGTAGAACAAGATGAGAGGATTAGGCTTATTGTATGCATTCCTGGGTGGTGCTCTGGTGGGAGCATCGGCTGCAATCCTGTTTGCTCCGGAGAAAGGTTCCGACCTGCGTAGCCGCATCAAGGAGATGCTCAAGAAGAACGGCATCGACTTCAGCGACGACGAGGTGGAGCAGCTGGTAAAGCAGATCAGCGCCCAGATCGAGGACTGACAAAATAGCACGCCACATGACAGGCGGTGTCACCCGGATGTGACACTGCCTGGCGGTGGTTGTGTGTACTAAGTGTCATTTACCGATAATTATTAAAATCCTCGAGGCCGCACTGGCGGCCTTGAACAAGGACATGAACGAGATAGATTATAAGAAACTCTTTGCCGAGGCACGCAAGTACTTCTCGCTCGAGTGGGATTATATCAAGCTCACGGCAGTCGAGAAAATGGCTGTGCTGCTCTCGGCGATAGCATTAGTGGCTGTGGTGATTATCATCGCCACGTTTGTGCTGCACCACATGATGGCTGCGCTCGTCGGTGTGCTGGCATCAGCGCTAGGTTGCACTTGGGGAGCCCACTTGATTGCAGCTCTCATCCTGCTGGTGGTGCTGCTGGTGGTGTTTGCCTTCAAGCGCCAGCTCATCGTGGATCCCGTGGCGCGTTTCATCAGCAAGTTGTTCCTAAAACCCACCGACAATGAATAACGAATCACAGAATCCCGGTGCTCAGCAACCCCGTCTGCCGGTTGCCACACCCGATGCCCCCGACAACTGGCGCGGCATGACGCTCGACGAGCTGCGCCGTGCGAGAGGCAAGGCGCTCGTTCGCCGCGAGGTGGGTCGTGCCACCATGCAGTATAACCTGGATGGAGTGAGGGACAATGTTGCCAACAACGGCGTGCGTGCCCTCATGTTCAGTCCCGGGACGGTCTCCCACCTGAAAACTGCCGACTATTTGCTGTTGGGCTTCAAGCTGACCCGCTGGCTGATGGGTCTGCGCAATAGCCGCCGTCGCCGTCGTCGGTGACACCCGTTAACGGCCTTGGAGCACTTTTATTTTGTTTTTAATGGGAAAAAATCATTTTTTTTCTGAAAAAATTGTTGCGTTTTTTGATTTTTCCTATATTTGCAGCCCGAAACCTGATTGTTTTAGGGTACGAGAGTTGATAACTATAATGATAATAATTGATTAAAAAGAAATACTGCCTATCGACAAACATTACTCATTATTGACCAAAAATAGATAGTAATGAAAATCTACAAGGACAAGAGCGACGAGCAACTGATCTCGCTGTATGTCGATGGCACCAATGAGGCCTTTGATGAGCTCCTGGAGCGTCACAAGGACCGTATTTACATGTATATATATCACTCGGTGAAAAATGCTGAGCATGCCGATGATATATTCCAGGATACCTTTGTCAAGGTAATCACGACCATCAAGCAAGGACGGTATGTCGAGAACGGACACTTCTCGGCTTGGATCACACGCATAGCCCACAACCTGGTCATCGACTACTTCCGCCAGGCAAGGGCCGAGAATCTGCAGTCGACCGATGACAGCGAGGTCAATATCCTTAACCGCAAGGAGCTGGCCCAAAGCGCCACCGAGGACGACATCGTCGTTTCTCAGATTCACGATGACGTGCGGCGTCTGGTGAGGGCTCTGCCCGACAACCAGCGCGAGGTGCTCATCATGCGTTACTACAAGAACATGAGCTTCAAGGAGATTGCCGACGTCACCGGTGTGAGCATCAACACCGCCCTGGGCCGCATGCGCTACGCTATCCTGAACATGCGCCGCATGGCCGAGGAGCACAACATCGTCCTCACCCTGTAACCGGCCACGGAAAGAAGGTATCAACGACTAACGGCAAATACAATAAAATACAATTGTCTGGTATCCAGATAATAGGTGTATTTTATTGTATTTGCTCTTTACATTTTTAAAAAAGTAGCGGGGAAATTTTGTGTATCATCCGAAAAGTAGTACCTTTGCACCCGCTTTTTGAGAATTAAACATTTAACATACAATAAACAACGAGTAATGAACGTAAGTTTTGAACAGATCGACACGGTGAACGGACTGCTCACCGTTGAACTCAAGAGAGAAGATTTTGCCGCTGATGTACAGAAGGAAGTGGCAATGATGGGCGTGCGCCACCCGTTGAAGGGTTTTCGCCCCGGTAAAGCCCCGAAGAACTTGCTGATGAAATTCTACGGTCCCAGCGTCACTGCCGACGTCGTTGACCGCATGGTGGGCAAGGCCGTGTATGACTACATCCGTGAGAACAACCTCCATATCCTGGGTGAACCCCTCCCCAGCGAGGACACCAAGGTGGACATCATGAAGGACGAGGAGATGACCTTCAAGTACGACCTGGGTATGGCTCCTGCCATTGAGCTCAAGTTGAACAAGCGCATCAATGTCCCCTATTATAACATTGAGGTGACCGACCAGATGGTTGACGATGCCATCGCTCATGACCGCAAGCGCCTGGGCACCCTCGTTGACGGTGAGGTCAGCGACAAGGAATCGATGCTGCGCGGCTCGATGGTCGAGCTCGACGAGCAGGGCAACGACAAGCAGGACGGCATCAAGGTGGAGCGCACCGTGATCTCGCCGCGTTACATGAGTGACGAGGACGAGGCCGCCAAGTTTGTCGGCGTCAAGGTGGGTGACACCTTCGTCTTCAATCCCCATAAGGCTAACGGTGGCAACATCGCTGAGCTGGCTGCTATGCTCAACGTGGACCGCAGCGAGGCCGACGTGAAGAGCGACTTCCGTGTGACCATCGAGGAGATCAAGGTCAACAAGGAGGCCGAGATGAACGAGGAGTTCTTCAAGGGCGTGCTGGGCACCGAGACCGAGGTAAAGGACGAGGCCGCCTTCCGCGAGGCCGTGCGTGACATGATCACCCGTGCCAACGTGCCCGAGAGCAACTACCGCTTCACCGTTGATGCACAGCGCATCCTCACCGACAAGGCTGGTGAACTGACCCTTCCCGAAGAGTTCCTCAAGCGCTTCCTCAAGCTGCGCCGTGAGCAGGACCAGAAGGAGAACACCGAGATTACCGACGAGGAGGCCAAGAGCATGTTCCAGCAACTGCGCTGGCAACTCGTCAAGGATCACCTGGCCCAGGAGCTGGGCATCAAGGTTGAGCAAGAGGATGTCGACACCGCTGCCTTCATCTTCGCACAGCAGCAATTGTCCCAGTATGGCATCTACAACGCTCCCGAAGATCTCGTTCGCCAGCAGGCCGAGCGCTACATGCAGGATGAGCAGGCCCGCGAGATGATTCACGAGCACGCCATCGACAACAAGTTCTTTGCCGCTGTCAAGGAGGCCGTCAAGGTCAACGAGAAGAGCATCAGTGTTGAGGACTTCCGCAAGCTCTACGAGGCTGAGCAGAAGTAAGCTCATCACAAAGCAGGATTTCAATCATTGCAATTGAGAGAGGGCAGGGTTGGCCATTAGGTGCCGACCCTGCTATCTTTTTCTGGAATATCAAGTGACAAATTGTCGGTTGGCGCGGTTTTTGCTGGGAGTGAATACATAAAAAATGACATGAAGTGAAAAAAGTGCTTTTAATCTGCCAACGGAATAAGAAATAAATTGTATCTTTGAACAAAAATTATTTTTAATCAACTCATTCAGACTTATGAATAACGATTTCAGAAAATTTGCTGTACACCATCTCGGCATGAACGGCCTCGCTCTGGACCAGTTCGCAGCCAGCGTATCTAATAACTATATTTCCCCCACCATCATGGAGGAGCGCAAGCTCAACGTCACCCAGCTCGACGTGTTCTCGCGACTGATGATGGACCGCATCATCTTCCTCGGTACACAGGTTGATGACTACGCAGCCAACGTCATCCAGGCCCAGCTGCTTTATCTTGACACTTCCGATGTCGGCAAGGATATCTCATTATATATTAATTCACCTGGCGGCTCGGTCTATGCCGGCCTGGGCATCTATGACACGATGCAGTACATCCAGAGTGATGTCTCGACCATTTGCACCGGTATGGCCGCCTCGATGGCTGCAGTGCTCCTCGTGGCAGGGCAGAAGGACAAGCGCTTTGCCCTCAAGCACAGCCGTGTGATGATCCACCAGCCGATGGGCGGTATCAGTGGACAGGCTTCTGATATCGAAATCACCTCCCGCGAGATTCTCAAGCTCAAGCAGGAACTTTACACCATCATCAGTGACCACTCGGGCCAGCCCTATGACAAGGTCTATGCCGACAGTGACCGTGACTACTGGATGACTGCTGACGAGGCCAAGGATTATGGCATGATTGACAAGGTGCTTGTGAGAGAGACCCCCGCTGCCGAGCCTGCCGCTGATTCAACCCAGGAGAAATAAATCATGGCGAAAAAGAAGGATAGCAACACATTGTATTGCAGCTTCTGCGGCCGCAGTGACCGCGAGGTGGAGTTGATCTTGCCAGGCATGAACGGCTGCATCTGTAACGAGTGTGCCGAGCGCGCCGTCGAGTTGTCACATGAATACCTGCATCAGATGGCTAAGGCCAGGCTGACCGACCTCGACATGGAAACGCTGCCCAAGCCCGATGAAATCAAGGCCTATCTCGACCAGTATGTCATCGGGCAGGAAACCGCCAAGCGCTACCTCTCGGTCGCTGTATATAACCACTACAAGCGCTTGAACCAGAGCCGTGATGATGATATTGACATCGAGAAGAGCAACATCATTATCGTGGGACCTACTGGCACCGGCAAGACCTTGCTGGCCAAGACCATCGCCCGCATGCTGAAGGTGCCCTTCGCCATTGTGGATGCAACCGTTCTCACCGAGGCCGGTTATGTGGGCGAGGATATCGAGAGCCTGTTGACCAGGCTGCTGGCTGCTTGTGACTACAATGTCGAGGAGGCCGAGCGTGGTATCGTATTCATTGACGAGATCGACAAGATCGCCCGCAAGGGAGACAATCCCTCCATCACGCGTGACGTGAGCGGTGAGGGCGTCCAGCAAGGACTGTTGAAGCTGCTGGAAGGCTCGGTGGTCAATGTCCCCCCTCAAGGCGGACGCAAACATCCCGAGCAGAAGATGATCGCAGTGGACACCAAGAATATTCTGTTCATCTGCGGTGGAGCCTTTGAAGGTATCGAGCGCAAGATCGCTCAGCGACTTAACACCCAGGTCGTGGGATTTGGCGTCGATAGCCACGTCAACCGCACCGACCGTGACAAACTCTTGCACTTCGTCGCTCCTCAGGACCTGCGTAGCTATGGTCTCATTCCCGAAATCATCGGCCGACTCCCCATCCTCACCAATCTGGAACCGCTCGACCGCAACGCGTTGCTGCGCATTCTCACCGAGCCCCGCAACGCCATCGTGCGGCAGTACAAGAAGCTGCTCGAGATGGACGGTGTGGAACTTGTCATCAATGATGATGTGCTGGGCTATATCGTTGATAAGTCGATCGAGTACAAACTCGGTGCACGTGGGCTGCGCAGCCTCTTTGAGACCATCATGATCGACGTGATGTACCAGGCACCAAGCATGGCCGACAAGCGCTTTGTCCTCACCCGTGAGTTCGCACAACAGCAGCTGGAAAAGTCCAATTTTGACATCCTCGGGAAAAGCCGTTAAAAATTATTTTCCCGAAAAGATTGTCCGTTTTACAGAATAGTTATATATTTGTAAAATCGTTCTAACCCTAAACCTTTTATTATGGCGAAAAACAATAAGTTGATATCGGCACTGAAGGAGTACTTCGGTTTTGAGATGTTCAAGGGCAACCAGGAAGCTATCATCGAGAACCTGCTCGCCGAGCATGACACCTTTGTGCTCATGCCCACTGGCGGCGGCAAGTCGTTGTGCTACCAGCTGCCGGCACGCCTCATGGAGGGTACCGCGATTGTCATCTCACCGCTTATCGCTCTGATGAAGAACCAGGTCGATGCCATGCGCAGCTACAGCGAGGAAGACGGCATCGCCCATTTCATGAACTCATCGCTCACCAAGCAAGCCATCGAAGCTGTGAAAAACGACGTGCGCAGCGGCCGCACCAAGTTACTGTATGTGGCACCAGAGTCGCTCACCAAGGAGGATAACGTCGCCTTCCTCAAGGACGTCCCCATCTCCTTCTATGCCATCGACGAGGCACACTGTATCTCGGAGTGGGGACATGACTTCCGCCCCGAGTACCGCAACATCCGACCCATCATTAACCGCATCGGGGTGCGCCCCATCATTGCTCTCACGGCAACCGCGACCCCCAAGGTGCAACATGATATCCAGAAGAACCTGGGCATGACCGATGCCGCTGTTTTCAAGTCATCGTTCAATCGTCCCAACCTCTACTACGAGGTGCGTCCCAAGACCAAGGACGTGGACCGGGAAATCATCAAGTTTATCAAGGCTAACGAGGGCAAGTCGGGCATTATCTACTGCTTGAGCCGCAAGAAGGTGGAAGAGCTGGCCGAGGTCTTGCGTCTCAACGACATCAAGGCCTTGCCTTATCATGCCGGGATGGACAGCACCGTGCGCAGTGCCAACCAGGACGCTTTCCTGAGCGAGGATGTGGACGTCATCGTCGCAACCATCGCCTTCGGCATGGGAATCGACAAGCCCGACGTGAGGTTCGTCATCCACTATGACATCCCCAAGAGCCTGGAGGGCTACTATCAGGAAACCGGGCGTGCAGGCCGTGACGGTGGTGAAGGAAAGTGCATCACTTTCTATTCCCGCAAGGACCTGGACAAACTCGAGAAATTCATGCAGGGAAAGCCCATTGCCGAGCAGGAAATCGGCAAGCAGCTGTTGCTTGAAACCCGCGACTATGCCGAGTCGTCGGTGTGCAGGCGCCGCTCGCTGCTGCACTACTTCGGCGAGACTTACGACCGTGACAACTGCGGCAACTGCGACAACTGTCTCAAGCCCAAAAAACGGGTTGAGGCCAGCGAGGACCTGCGTGCTGCCATCGAGACGATACTCGTGTTGCGTGAGCGCTTCAAGCCTGAGTATATTGCCCATGTCATGATGGGTGACGCTACCAACGAGATCCAGGGCTACAAACACAACGAGCTGGACGTGTTCGGCTGTGCCAGCGAGCGGGACGAGAAATTCTTGCTTGCCGTGATACGCCAGGGCGTCTTCGGCGACTATCTGTCCAAGGACATCGAGAACTACGGTGTCATCAAGGTGACTGCCAAGGGAAAAGCCTTCCTCGACAGTCGTGAGAAATTCTGGATCGTTGAGGACAATGAGTATACCGAGATGCTCGACGAGGAGTTGCGTGGCGGCGGCAGCGGTGCCGTTGACTCGCAGCTGTTCAGCATCCTTAAGGACCTGCGCCGCAAGATTGCCAAGCAGCATGGACTGCCCACCTATGTCATCTTCCAGGAACCCTCGCTCGACGCAATGGCCACGACCTATCCCATCTCTATAGAAGAACTCCAGAACATCCCCGGTGTGGGGCCAGGCAAGGCCAAGCGCTACGGACAGGAGTTCATCGATCTGATCAAGAAATATGTCGATGAGAACGAGATTGAGCGCCCCGAGGATATGCGCGTGCGCACCGTTGCCAACAGGAGCAAGAACAAGATTGAGCTCATCACGGCTATCGACCGCAAGGTGTCGCTCGACGCTCTTGCCGAGAGCAAGGATATGGAATTCAGCGAGTTGCTTGATGAACTTGAGGCTATCGTCTATAGCGGTACCAAGATAAACGTGTCCTATTTTATCGAGGAGACCATCGACAACGACATCGAGGAAGACATCTTTAATTACTTTAAGGAAAGCGATACCGATGATATTGAGACGGCCATGCAGGAGCTGGGTGATGACTACACCGAGGAGGAAATTCGCCTCGTGCGCATCAAGTTCCTCAGCGAGATGGGCAACTGATGCCTCGGCTATCGCATGAGAAACGAGTCCGCCATGAGTGCCGAAAAGGCATCCATGGCGGATTGTTTTGAAAAAAAACGATGGTCAGATATAATTTTTCACGAGTGACTGCGTTATACATTAGTAATATAGAATGAAAAAACTTAAAATATAGATTCAAACCAACCTAAAGAAGATGAAAGCAAAACTTTTGATTTCTTCATTGCTGTTGGGAACTGCGATCCTCACCGTGGCTAAGGTGAAGGATCCTGTCCTCATGACCATTAACGGCAAAGACATCAAGCTCTCGGAGTTTGAGTACCTTTATCACAAGAACAACCAGCAACAGGTCGAGAAGGAGACCCTCGAGCAGTATGTTGACCGCTTTGTGCTTTATAAGCAGAAGGTGGCCGACGCCGAAGCCGCAGGTATTGATACCACCGACTTGTTCATCAAGGAGTTTGAGGGGTACCAGAAAGACCTGGCCGCTCCTTTTATGGCCGAGGACACTACCTATCGCTGGCAGTTCATCGAGGAAGCCTACCAGCGTAGCCAGAAGGAAATCGACATTGACCACTTCATGCTTCCCCTGGGTGCCAACCCCGGCGAGACCCAGGTCATGATCAACCGCATGGACAGTATCCGCAACTGTGTCCTCAATGGCGAGGACTGGGAGGTACTGGTCGAGAAACTCTCTAGCGATCCGTCCAAAGGCCGTAACCACGGCCACTATGGCTATGTGAGTGCTTGCGCTTTCCCCTATGACTTCGAGAATCAGCTCTACGGCACGCCTGTCGGCACGATTTCCAAGCCGTTTGCCACCAAGTATGGTGTGCACATGATCCGCGTGAACGCTGAACGTCCCCGCAATGATGTCCATGCCAAGCATATCCTCAAGTTGTTCCCCAGAAACGCTACCGATGAGCAGAAAGCTCAGTGCAAAGCACAGATCGACTCTATCTATGCCTTGCTCAAGGCTGGTGCCAACTTTGAGGAACTGGCCAAGACCGAATCACAGGACGGCAGCGCCCAGCGTGGCGGCGACCTGGGATGGTTTGGCCGTGGCCGCATGGTGCAGCCCTTTGAGGACATCGCCTTTGACCTTGCCGACGGTGAGATCAGCGAGCCGTTTGCCACACAGTTTGGCTATCACATCATCAAGAAGGTGGCCCACGGTGTTCCGTCACTGTCCTCAATGCTTCCCACGATTGACAGGGCCATCGGTCGCGACGAGCGCGCCAACCTCATTGGCCAGCGTCGCATCAATGACCTGAAGAATAAGTTCGGATATAATTTGAATCCCGACTTCACCGCTATGCTGGACAATGCGCTGGCCGAGCACGCTGTGCTCGACTCGGCCTTCATCGCCAGCTACATCAAGGACTCCAAGATGCCGTTGTTCTTCTACAATGACAAGAGGTCGGTTCCCGTGGGACAACTCGCTTCACAGCTCGTTCCCAGAACACCGCTGGCAGGTGCGGCTCAGACGCGTGAATTCATCATGTCCAAGGTCGATGCCGTTGCCGATGCCACTCTGACCGACTGCAATGCCCGTGAACTGGTGAACAGCAATCCCGAGTATCGCAATCTCATCAACGAGTACCGTGACGGTATGCTGTTGTTCGAGATCAGCAACCGCCGTGTTTGGAAAGCTGCCAACAAGGACACCGTCGGACTGGAAAACTTCTATGCCCAGAACCGTGCCCGCTATAGCTGGGACGAGCCGCATTTCAAGGGTATCATCCTCAGTGCCAAGAGCGACAGCATCCTCGACCTGGTCAAGGCCGACATCCCCAAGTTCGGTGCCGACACGTTGACCGACGCCCTGCACAACAAGTATGGTGTTGACATCCGCATGGAGCGCATGGTGGTCAAGAAGGGCGAAAACGAGTTTGCCGATTACCTCGCATTCCATGTCGGGAATAAGCCCGAACGCAAGGCTTATCCTGCCATGATGATTCTCGAGGGCGGATTGATTGACCAGCCCGAGGATGTATCCGACGTGAGAGGTGCTGTTGCCAGCGACTACCAGGATGTGCTTGAGAAGCGCTGGAAAGAGGAACTGGCCCAGAAGTATCCTGCCAAGATCAACAAGAAGGTCTTGAAACAAGTGAAATAGGACGGTACCCTGTGACCGTCAAGCGACCGACAGGCGCCCTACATGAGCAGAAAATGCTCTGGCAGGGCGCCTGTCCTGCTTTCATGGCCCCCGATGTCGCCATGGATTTAACAAACATTTTGCTAATTGATTTTGTCAGGTCGCAAAAAATGGGGAAATTTGCAGTTTGAAACTGTTAAAAAGGATATACAAGTGAAACATAGATTTTTTACAGCGCTGGCGCTTGCCGTGATTGCATTCGCAGCAATGGCGCAAAACAATGTGGCTGAGGAGGTTGCGTGGGTTGTCGGTAGTGAGCCCATTTTCAAGAGTGATATCGAGGACCAGTACCAGCAGGTGCTTGCCGAGCGCATCCCTATCAACGGAAACCCCTACTGTGTGATACCCGAGCAGATGGCTGTTGACAAGCTGTTCCTGGACCAGGCCCGCATCGACACGGTCGAGGTCCAGCCGTCGGCTATCGCTTCGGAGGTGGATAGCCAGATTAATTACCTCATTGCCAATCTGGGTTCTAAAGAGAAGGTGGAGGAGTACTTCCGCTTGCCGATGCCCCGTCTGCGCGAAAAAATCACCGAGATGTATAGCGACCGTTATTGCATCCAGCAGGTGCAGAGCAATCTGACCAAGAATGTGAAAGCTACACCGTCGGAGGTGCGCCGTTATTACAATGGTCTGTCCAAAGACTCGCTGCCGTTCATCCCGATGCAGGTCGAGGTCCAGATTATTACGGTCAACCCTGTTATCCCCCAGCAGGAAATCGACGAGGTCAAGGCGCGCTTGCGTGACTATGCCCAGCAGATTACCAGCGGTGAACGCGAGTTCTCGACGTTGGCCATCCTTTATAGCCAAGACCAGTCCACAGCGGTCTATGGCGGTGAGACCGGCTTCCAGAGCCGCTCGACGCTGCTGCCCGAGTATGCGACCGCTGCCTATAACCTCAATGACCCCAAGCGAGTCTCCAACATCGTCGAGACCGACGACGGTTTCCACATCATCCAGTTGATTGAGAAACGTGGCGACCGCATTAACACACGGCACATCCTGCTGCGCCCCAAGGTGAGCGACAAGGACTTGACCGATGCCATGACCATGCTGGACTCGGTGCGCAGCGATATCGTCTCGGGCAAGAGCACCTTCGACCAGATGGCACTCTATATCTCTCAAGACAAGGACTCGCGCAACAATAATGGCAACATGTTCAACGAGAAGAACCAGAGCAGCCGTTTTGAGATGGCCGACCTGCCGTCCGAGGTGGGTAAGAAGGTTCACACCATGCAGCCGGGAGAAATCAGCGAGCCCTTCATTATGATCAATCCCAAGACCCGTCGTGAACAGGTGGCTATCGTGAAGCTTGTCAAGCGCATCGACGGCCACAAGGCTGATCTTGCCGAGGACTACATGATCATCAAGGAGATGTGCGAGGCCGCTGCCAAGGAGAAAATCATTAACGACTGGGTAGCCCAGAAGCAGAAGAGCGTCTATGTCTATATTGAGGAGGGCTGGCGCAACTGCGAGTTCAAGTATGACTGGCTCAAGAAGGGCAATCAACAGTAATTTACTGTACTTAATTCTGCGTTAACCGATGCCCGTTTCACGCGATCAGCGCCATCAGGCTCCTGTCAACGGCTATGCCACTAGCGGCAAGGCCTGCTGGCGTCATGTCGTGATAGCATGTTGTGTGATGGCATTGTTGATGGCTCCCATGATGTGGGGTCAGCAACCTCAGCGTGGCGTTAAGTCCCGTGTGGTTAACAGGACGTCGGCTTCGGTCAAGCGACCAACTAATCCGCAACCGGTCCAGGCAGCCCGCAGGGGTGCCAAGGGCAAAAACGTGAAGCGCATTACCCCGCAGATTCCCAAGGCCAACCGCAACCAGACCAATAAGGTTTTTCTCGAGAATGCCGATTTACTCAGAGCCGATGAAGCGGTGAGCCGCGATTATCAAGTGTTGAAGGGAAATGTGCGTTTTCGCCGCGGCGACATGTACATGTTCTGTGACAGCGCTTATTTCTATGCCGAAACAAGTTCGCTCGACGCCTTCGGCCATGTGCGCATGACCCAAGGCGACACGCTGTGGGTCTATAGCGATGTGCTCCACTACTACGGTGAGCAGGGTGTAGCCGAGCTGCGCAGCGGTGTGCGTCTCGAGAACCGCAGCACCACGCTGCTGACCGATGCGCTGGACTACGAGATCAACTCCAATGTGGGCTACTACTTTGACGGTGGAACCATTGTGGACAACCGCAACAATACGGAACTCAGCTCGCAGTTCGGGCGCTATGAGCTCGACACCAAGCAAGCAGAGTTCTCACGCAATGTTCATCTGGTGAATGACCGCTATGAGATGTTTACCGAGCTGCTCGAGTACAACACGCAGTCCCATGTGGCTCACATCTCAACCGAGACGCTCATCGTGAGCGACAGCAACACCATCAACACGTCCAACGGTTGGTACAATACCAGTGCCGATGATGCAACCCTCTACCAGCGGTCTCTCATCACCGCCAAGGACGGAAAAACGCTGCTCGGTGACACGGTGTATTATAACCGCAAGCGCAATTACGGCGAAGCCCGAGGCAAGGTCGTGATTACCGATCCCAGCAACAAGGTGATACTCGACGGTGACTATGGCTATCATGACGATAACGCTCATTACAGTTATGTGACCGGGCACGCCAGGGCTCGTGAGTTTTCCCAGAAGGATACCATTCACCTCCATGCCGACACGCTATGCACCCTCATTAATCACGTTGTCAATGACTCGGTCAACGACTCGGTAAGGGTCTTGAGGGCATTCAACCAAGTGCGCTTTTACCGCAGTGACGTGCAGGGCATCTGCGACTCGCTGCAGTTGAGTGAGGCCGATACGATTATCAACATGTACCGTCACGCCGTGGTGTGGAATCTGGAACGGCAGATCTTCGGTGACGAGATTAACGTGCATCTCAATGACAGCGCTGCCGACTGGGCCACGTTGCCCACTGGCGGATTTATGGCCGAGCATCTGGGCGAGAACTGCTATGACCAGCTCAGCGGCAAGAAGATGAAGGCATGGTTCGAGGAGAAGGAATTGCGCCGTCTAGACGTTGACGGCAATGTGCAGGTCATCATGTTCCCCGAGGAAAAGGATTCGACCTACAACAAGATGGTGAATGCCGAGTCGAGCTACCTGAGGCTCAATCTCAAGCCCAAGCAGGAGGTGGACCGCATCACCATGTGGCCCGAAGTGTCGGGCAAGGTCACGCCCCTGTTCTTGGCGAAAAAGTCCGAGATGTTCCTGCCGCAGTTCAAGTGGTATGACGAGTTGCGCCCCAAGTCGCCCGACGACATCTTTGACGTGGACGATAACCTCAAGCAACTCATCAAGTCGATAGAAGGTGGAACACGCCGTCGTGCGAGCAGTAATGCAAGTACTGGAGAGGCCGTGGCCACCGATAGTGTTCAAACGGTCGATACGACCAGCAATGTCGTTGAGAAATGAGTGATGTCATAAAACTATTGCCCGATTCAGTCGCCAACCAGATTGCTGCCGGTGAGGTGATTCAGCGTCCTGCCAGTGTCATCAAGGAACTGGTCGAGAACGCCATCGACGCACAAGCGACGCACATCCAGATCATTCTCAAGGATGCGGGTCGCACGCTTATCCAGATTATCGACGATGGAGTGGGGATGAGCGATACCGATGCCCGATTGGCGTTTGAACGACACAGCACAAGCAAGATACGCACCGCCGATGACCTCTTCACGCTCCACACGATGGGATTTCGTGGCGAAGCGCTGGCCTCCATCGCCGCCATCTCACAAGTAGAACTGCGCACTCGCCGTCACGATGCGCAACTGGGAACCCGATTGGTCATCAATGCCTCGCAGTGCGAGAGTCAGGAGCCCGACATGTGCCCTGTGGGCAGCAACTTCATGATCAAGAACATCTTTTTTAATGTTCCGGCACGCCGCAAGTTCCTCAAGTCCAATCAGGTGGAATTGAGCAACATCGTCAAGGAGTTTGAAAAGCTGGCTCTGGTCAACAATGAGGTGGAGTTCACCCTCATGCACAATGGCAACGTGATGTACAAGCTGATGAAAGGAACCTTCCGCCAGCGCATCGCGGCACTGATGGGCAACAATATGGATCAGCAGTTGCTGCCTGTGACAATCGATACCTCGATTGTCAAGTTGCAAGGGTATGTCGGCAAGCCCGAGAATGCCCGCAAGCGCAATGCCCTGCAGTTCATGTTCGTTAATGAGCGCTACATGCGGCACCCTTATTTCCACAAGGCTGTCATGTCGGCCTATGAACAGCTCATCCCCGAAGGCGAACAGCCCAACTATTTCCTTCGTTTTACCGTTGATCCGCAATCCATCGACGTCAATATCCATCCCACCAAGACCGAAATCAAGTTTGAGGACGAGATGCCGATATGGCAGATTCTCGCTGCAGGTGTCAAGGAGACGCTTGGGCGCTTCAATGAGGTGCCAACTATCGACTTCGACACACAGGACACACCGCGCATTCCGGCCTATGAAGGCCATGTCGAGGTTCATCATCCCGAGATTGAGGTGGATGCGAGCTATAATCCCTTCAAGACGAGTCAGTCGGCACCGTCAGCGGGCCACGCTCGTCAGCAGGGGGCTAGGGCAACTGTTAGCAGCAACTGGGATGAATTGTTCGCCAATTTTGAACGCAAGAAGCGTGAAGGGCTTGAGCAGCATGATGGCATCCTGTCGTCAAGCGACGATTCGCTTCATGCCGATGCCTCCTTGCCGTTGGACACCTTGCAGTCAGCCTATCTTCAGCTCAAGGGGCGCTATATACTGTCACCGGCCAAGTCAGGACTGATGGTCATCGACCAGCACCGTGCCCATGTGCGCATCCTCTTTGACCGGTATGTCGGTCGGCTTCACACCGGTGATCTGTCGTCACAGGCCATCCTTTTCCCTGAAGTGTTGCATCTGAGCGCTGCTCAGAGTGTCGCATTGCAGGAACTGTTGCCCGAGATGGAAAAGCTGGGCTTCGCTTTGTCGTCTCTTGGCGGCAATGACTGGTCGGTCAATGCCATTCCGTCGGGACTCGATGGAGTAGACGTCACGATGATGGTTCACCAGATCATTGATTCGGTCGAGAACGGCGGTATGCCGCTCAAGAAACGCATTCAGGAGCATTTGGCTCTTTCTGTAGCTAGATCGGCGGCCATTCCTGCCGGAAGGGTTCTATTGCAGGAAGAGATGGAAAAACTGGTCGGTGACCTGTTGCGCCTGCCGGAACCCAATTATACCCCCGACGGAAAGACTATTATCAATGTCATTCCGATGGAACAGATTACTAAAATGTTTTAATCCCCACGAGATTATGTTTGACTTTAAGAGAATCACCCAAGATACCGACTTGTACAACCTACACACCCACACCCAGTTATGTGATGGGCATGCCTCGATGGAGGAGTTTGTGGTGGAGGCGATAGCCCAAGGGTTTACCCACCTGGGATTTACCCCCCATTCACCCATCTCGTTGGAAAGTCCTTGCAACATGGGGCGTGATGATGTCAAGAGCTACTTCGATGAAATGGAACGCCTGCGTCATGCCTATGGTGACCGCATCAATCTGTACACGGCCATGGAGATTGATTACGTGAGTGTGGGGGATGGCCCTGCCAGTGACTACTTCAAGTCACTGCCACTGGACTACCGCATCGGTTCGGTGCATTTTATCCCCGATATCAATCATCCTGACCTGATGGTGGATATCGACGGCAAGTTCCAGGGGTTCAAGAATCGGATGGGGACAAATTTTTGCGGAGACATCGAGTATGTGGTCAAGACATTCTTTTCACAGATGATGGCGATGGTCGATGAGGGTGGTTTTGACATTGTGGGGCACATGGACAAGATCGGGTACAATGCCAGTCAGTATCGCGATGGCATCGACGAGGAGCCATGGTATGACAAATTGGTCATCGACCTGTTTGAAAACATCATGGACCATCATCTCACGATCGAGATCAACACCAAGGCCTGGTTGCAGCGCAACCGCTTCTATCCCAATCTCAAGTACTTCGGCATGCTCAAGCATTTCAATGCTCCGGTAGTGGTCAATAGCGATGCCCACTATCCCACGCTGCTCAACACGGGCCGCCTCGAAGCCATCAAGCTGCTCAGCGTGTTGTAGTACTGTTAAGCAGGAACCATTTTCAAGAGATATATCAACAACATGAAACTCAATTCCATTCTCATAGGGTTGGCGGTGATGATTGGCATCATGATGCCCACCGTTACCCAGGCGCAGGATTTTACCGACAAGGACACGTTGCGGTATGTGGACGCGATGCATTACCGCATGATCAACTGGGCGTTTGACCGCACGTTGCAGTCGCGCATACCGCTCGCACTCAAGGACAGCGTGCGCCCCACCTTGTGGGACCGTGCATCCTGTACCAGTGGCAAGGGCTTCCGCTTCGCCACCAACTCGACCGCGATTGCCGTGCGCTATAATCTGCTGACCAATATGCACATGATGCACATGGCCGACACGGGCATCAAGGGCACAGACCTCTATATTTGGGACGAGGATACCCGCAGCTGGCAGTTCGTGAACTGCAACCGGCCTGTGCGCATCGATAATGATATCCGTCCGCGTCAGGACTCCATTCAGAGCAAGGTCTATGTGGACCGCCTCGATGGCAAGATGCATGAGTATATGATCTACCTCCCGCTTTATGACGGTGTGCGCTGGATTGAAATCGGTGTGGACAGCAATGCGGTCATCACCCAGCCGGTACTCCACTCACCCCGCAACGACAAGAAGTTTGTCTTCTACGGGACGAGTATCATGCAAGGTGGCTGTGCTTGCCGCCCGGGTATGGTTGCCACGAGCATCATCCAGCGTGATCTGGACGTCGAGTGTGTGAATCTGGGTTTCAGTGGAGAGGGAAAAATGGACTCTTGCATGGCACGGGCCATGGCCACGATTCCCGATGTGGCCGCTTATATACTGGACCCCATCCCCAATTGCACCAAGGACATGTGCGACACCGTGACCTATGGCTTCGTGAATATTCTGCGACAGTTGCGTCCCGAGGTGCCCATTTTCATGGTCGAGGGACAGATGTACAGCTATGCCAAGTATAGCGCATTCTATAGTGAGTACCTGCCGCAGAAGAATGATGAGTATCATAAAAACTACCTCAGACTGAAGGCTGATAATCCCGATAACCTCTACTATATTACCTGCAAGGACCTTTACGGACCGGACAACGAGGGAACCGTTGATGGCATCCACTTGACCGACATCGGCTTCTGGTGGTATGCCCATAAGCTCGAGCCTTACCTGCGTGCCGTGCTTGATGGCACCCCTATCCCTCAAGAGCCGGGCGTGGACGACCCCCGCTGACCATTTCAAAGCCTGCAGCGCTGAGCTTTTCGTTTAGCGCAGTTCGTTGAATAGGCTTCTCCGGGCCTAGAGGTTCGTGAAAATCGCATTTGCCCTGCAGGATGGGCATGAATTCCATCTCATTCTATTATGATGAAGACCAAGAAGAGCCATTACATACAAGATCTAATACTCGAAGGCGAACACGAGCACCAGGATTTCAAATACCAGATTACTGATGCTCGCAAGATCGCACGTTCGATAGCTGCCTTTGCCAACAACAGTGGCGGCCATTTGCTCATCGGTGTGAAAGATAACGGCAATATCGCCGGTGTGCGCAGCGATGAGGAAATCTACATGATTGAGACTGCCGCACAGATGTATTGCCGCCCCGAGCAGCGAGTGACCTTTAAGGTATTCAATATTAACGGCAAGTCGGTGGTCAAGGCCGACATCGCCGAGGCTCGAGAGAAACCGGTCGAGGCTCCTGACGACAATGGCAATTGGCACGTCTATTACCGTGTGGCCGACGAGAATGTGCTGGCTAGCCGCCTGCACGAGCGCATCTTGAGCCGTGAAACAGCCGACGAAGGCAGCCCTGGTGCCGAGACCATCAGCTACAGCGAGCGGGAACGGGTTTTGCTCGACTACTTGGCTAGTCATGGAGGTATCACGCTGGAGGGGTACATGAAGCTGGCCCACATCAGCGAGGAACATGCTATGCAGACGGTTGTCACACTGCACAACATGGGTGTGCTCAATCTGAAATATCACGATGGGCAGTGCCTGATAGTGGGTGAGTGAGCCCGAAGACGATATTCTGCCTTTCTCGTTCCGGAGAAACCATGTAATGAAAAAGCCGCTAGGAACACAGTTGTTCACTAGCGGCTCACGCTATAGATGTAAAATGCTTGTCCTGTGGATTAGAACGGCAGGTCGTCGCCTGTATCGCCACCCTGCTCAAACGGGGTGTCAACGGGAGGGGGTGGTGCCTGCATGCCGTCGGGAGCGGGGGCAGGAGCTCCGGCAGCGGGATAGGGTGCTGCAGCAGCTGCACCGGCCTCTTCCTTGATGGCCTTGAAACCGCGGATGTCGGTGTACCAGCGGCCATTGAACTCGCGGCTCTCGATGTCATAGCTCAGGGTGATGACATCGCCCACCTCAAGAGGATACTGGTCGGCACGGTCGCCAAAGAAGTCAAACTTCACCTTGCGGGGATAGCTGTCGAGTGTCTCGAGCACATATTCCTGCTTTTTCCACGGATTGCCAGCCTTGGAGGTACCGCTCTGCAATTCGAGTTTCTGAATAATCTTTCCTTTGATGTCCATTGTCTCTTAGTTTTTTGTTTTTAGCGTTCAGTCGCTAGAAAGCGTAGCCAACTATTAACTGTCCACTAAACAATTACTTGCTCTCCTCGGCCAGAGCCTTGATGACGGCTTGTACCTGCTTCCATGCCTTGTCCACTGCGGGGATGTGGCAACGCTCGGCGGGCGAGTGTACATCTTGCAGGGTGGGGCCAAAGCTGATCATCTCCATGTCGGGGCGGACCTTGAGGAACAGACCGCACTCCAGACCGGCGTGGATAGCCCTGACAACGGGACTTACTCCGAAGAGCTTCTCCCACTGTTCCTTGGCTACGGTGAGCAGGTGGCTGTCGCTGATGGGCTCCCAACCCTGGTAGCCGCCCTCGCTGATGATTTCGTTGGCACCAGCCATACGGAAGATGGTTTCACACCTGTGAGTCAAGTCATACTTGCCACTCTCGATTGACGAGCGGTGGAACATCTCGACAACAATCTGGTTGCCCGGGCGCATCTTGACGCTGGCAAGGTTGGTCGAGGTCTCGACAAGACCCTCAATCTCCATGCTCATGGCATCGATGCCGTGAGGAGCTGCATAGACGGCATTGACAACGCGGCGGGCGGTGTCGGTGTCGATGATGGTCTCGGGAGCGTCAACGCTCTGGCAGGTGATTTCCATCTGG
>Ga0310694_10002293_pt1 | contig 19885 bp, 14 predicted proteins | sample 174DNAGHGhighgp2_FD_203884 | JGI IMG/M metagenome (GOLD analysis project Ga0310694, IMG submission 203884) | Sheep rumen microbial communities from Palmerston North, Manawatu-Wanganui, New Zealand - 1742 DNA GHGhigh gp2 (v2) (version 2) | ecosystem: Host-associated > Mammals > Digestive system... | reverse complement strand
CCGTTTGTCTGATACTCGTCCACAAAGTCGCTCCACTGTCCGACGTCTGCGTAGCCAATGGATGCCTCACCTGCGTCATAATCCATACGGTACTCGCCTTTGGGCTTGCCTTCGAACGGGTTATTCGGGATAACAGGCGACGGTTTGATACGATCGTCTATGAAGCAGATGCTTGGAGCCTTGGGATAACGGGCCATATAAGCCTTTGCCTCCGCAATATCCTGCTCTGTTGTTGTCACCCAATAATTGCCATAATCACCAACATAGAACTTGTCGTAAGGAACGAACATACCGTTGACTTCAAAGAGTTCGCTAAGGTCAAGCTGAGCGGCATCACACATCTTCTTGGCCATGTGCAAGTAGTCGTCTTTGCCATAGCTTATGAATCCGCCTTTGTTTCCCTCCTCGTCAACGACGGTTGCGTCATAGACATTCGAACGTTTTTGTATTGGGTCATTACGCAACATCTTGAAGAGCGTGGGATAGAATTTGGGGTTGTGTCCCTGTGCATGGAAGTAAAGATATAGTTGGAAATAGAAGCGTGTCTGCTCCCATATATTCATGCCAAACCATCCTTTGCCTTTAGCAAAGTCCTCAAATGTTTCGGTAACTTTGGTTCCTCTGGTAGTGGAAATGCCCTGTAAGAATACATTTGCATTTGAGAAGAGGTTGTTGCTGACCTCGGTTGCGCCAACGATGTTGAAGCACGCCTGATGATTGTGACCTATTTCATGCGAGGGTCCCCATATTGCGCCGCCGCTGTTAGTGAGTTGCTCATAGTTCATGACGGTAGAGATTGTGCCGTCGCTGTAGTATGTGCCATAGGTAGAGGCATACATATATCCGTGGGTTACAGAGAAGGCATTCCAGATGTTTCGGAATCGTCCTTGCAGGTCTTCTTTGAAGCCCATGAGGTCTTCTTCGCATTCTACGAAGTTGTTCCAGACACGCATCAAGCCTTCTGCCTCGCCCGTTCTGCCGATTGCGTTCTTTACCAGCTCGCCGACCATGGAGAATACGACGCGGTCGCATTTGAGGTTGACGATGTTACTCTTGTTGAGCATCTTGTCGTAAAGGAGTGTCCAGTCTTGATTGGTCATTCCTCTTGTGTAGTCGAAATAGCCTTGCAGTTGGCCGCCTTCGATGTGTATCTTTGCTGCAGGATAGTTTGCAAGATACTTTTCCGGGTTATTGACTTGGTAGAAGATATAGAGTGTGCTGGCTGTGCTCATAAAGATGGCATTGATGCCAGCATGAAGGTCTGTGGTTGTTCCTGTCTGATGGTCGCCCGGGCTGTCGCTGTCCATTACGACTTCTGCCTGCAGGGTGCAGTCAGGACTGGGTTCCTCGTCGAGGTAGATGTAGATGATATCACCGGTTTTGCCACAAATGCCTGTAGGTCCGGAGAGTTTTCCGAATGCATAGCTCATTCCGGCGTATTCGTTCCATGACATTTTCTGGTAGTGGCTGTAGGGATAGAAGTCGTCGCGAATGCGGAAGAACTTCTCGAAGCCTTGACGTGTATAGCCATTTGAGGAGGTGAAGCTTTCCCATGTGTTGTTCTTCACCTTTAGCACCATTGCTTTCAGGTCGTTGTTGAGGGCGGCAAAGTCGGCATTCTGTGCAAGTGCTTCGTCGCTGAGGGATTGAATCTCATCCTTGAGTATGGTGCATGCCTTATCTTGGAAGAGGTTGTTCAGTGCCGTTTTGTAGTTATTGAGGTTTTGCAAGAGGTCTCTGTACGCCGTCAGTTGTGCGCGTCCTTCTTCTATGAAGGCTTCTTCCAGTTCCACTTCCTCGAAGCCCCAGACGCTATTGGTTGCGCTGTAGTTCCAACCTACCACGACGCCATTGCTTGCACAATGCACGCCAACGGTATTGCTGTCGAGGAGGTAATAGGTAATGGAAGTGGCGTCGTTTGTCCTTTGGATGGCAAAGGAAGCGTTGGTTTTTGTTCCGCCCGTACGGTACTGTACGCTGGTCATGTCATTCTGCTGACTGATATAGCGCTGTGTGCAGAGGTTCTGAAGGTTGAACCGTCCGTTGTCTGCCTCAACGAGTGTCCAGTACTGTGAGAGTTTGTCCTCATCTTTGCCTTCGCAAGTCAGGACGTTTGCCGAAATGTTCTCGGTGATATAGTTTGAAGTGCCGACATTTTTGATGCGATAGTATTTGCCCGCTACGGGCTCTGTATAATTGCTCTGTGCAAGCAGGTGGTTTTCTACATCCTCGATGGTGTAGTTGTCTGTCAATTCGATGTTCCAGTCACTTCCGTAGTCATTCTGGCAAGCCCACTTAAAGAGCGTCGTTCCGTCGGTCCCCAGGTTGAGGCATGAGTTGCCGGAGAAGTCCTCCTTTTCCGAGAGATTGATGAATGCGTCATCCTCCCCGTTGTTGGGGCTGAACTGGATGTAGATGGTTGTCGCTGCCACTGAAGGTGTGCGGAAATTATCATCGTCGTTGAGATAGCGGCCGGTGTTTGCGTTGCGAAGTGTATAGCCGCTGCCCGACTTGGCGAGAAGCCAGACCTGGGCGAAGGTGTTGTCGTTTTTGCCTGCGCCTTCTGTATTTGTACCGTTGTCCGAAAGGCGGATTCTGCTGTTGCGGCGGCTTGACAGATGGACCACATTGGTGCTGCCCAGTACGTAGTTTACGTATGCTTTGCCCGTGAGGCTGCTGATGTCGGAGAAGGAGACCGTCAGGAACGACCAATCGCGGTCGGTTCCCAAGCCACCTTGGCTGGATGAGCCCATCAGTTTGCCGCTGTTGTTTTGCAGATAATACAAGTTGTTGCTGCGTAAGGACCAGTGTCCTGCGGTGGTAAGCTGAGCGATGGTATAGGCGTATTTGGCGGCCACCTCGGCGCTTGTGCCGTTGTTCTTGCTTGTCGTTACATTGCAATAGTAGTTACCCAGTCCTGATTTCAGATAGTACTTGCCTGCTGTTCCGGTCTCTTCCAGCTGGACGAGATATCCTGCATTGGCTTGGGCATCGGTTCCGTTGGGTGAGCTTGTCGTTACGCTTAGGGTGTTGCTTTTTCCTTCTGCCGTGAAAGATGCTGTCGTTGCATTGTAGAGGACATACCACTTGCCCGTCTCGAGTGTGGTAGCATTGCTGCCTACGCTGATTATCTTTCCTGCAAGTTCATCTGTCTGAGCCCAGGCGAAAGTAACACTGGACGCTACCATGAGCGACGTTAACAGTTGTTTGATGTAGTTTTTCATTTTATGATTAGATTTTGGTTTAATACATGTCTATCGTGCGACAAAGATAGCAAAAAAAGTTCATCCACACGAAGAAATCTGATAATTTTTCGTGCTTTGGACACAAAAAGGGCTGGATGCGGGACCTTATCTACCCTACCAGAAGCGAGATAAGATAAGAAAGATAGCAGAGAACGAGCAGGGAGCCTTCCCATGCATTGATGGTGCGGCGAGTGAAAGCCACCAGCCAGACAAGTACAACGCTGCCCACCAGCACACACCAGTCGATTGCCGTAATCTCTGTGACCACCATGGGAACTATGCTTCCACAGGTGCCTACGACGAATGCGATGTTGAAGACATTGCTGCCGATTGCGTTGCCGAATGCAAGACCGAGACTGCCTTTCCTTGCTGCCAAAACGCTTGTGGCAAATTCGGGCAGGCTGGTGCCTGCAGCAAGGATGGTCATTCCTATCACGCTTTCACTTACCCCCAACTCATGAGCCACAGAGGCCGCATTGTCCACGAGAACACGGCCGCCTATCACCAACGCAACCATGCCCAGCAGAATGAGCAGTACCAGTTTCATGAGAGGTGCACTTTCCTCACGGACCTCATCCTGCGCCCCTTTCCTGTCCTTCACCGCAATGCGGTAAGCCACAAACAGGTAGGCGCAGAAGAAAGCAACAAGTAAGAGGCCTTCCCATCTGGCAATCGTGCCCCCCGTAAGGGCAAAGAGTACAAGCAGAACTGATGCTGCGAAGCATAGGGGAAGGTCGCGGCGGAGCAGCGTCTTCTCCACCACCATCGGCCTCATTATGGCCGAGGCGCCCAGAATGACAAGGATATTGAAGATGTTGCTGCCCAGGATGTTGCCTACGCTCATATCCGAACTGCCACGCAGGACACTCATGAAACTGACCATAAACTCAGGCAGACTCGTACCTAGAGCCACCACAGTCAAGCCGATGACCAGCTCGCTCACTTTCAGCCTTCTGGCTAATCCGCTTGCACCGTCGGTAAAGCGATCGGCGCCCCAGAGCACTACCGCAATACCGACCACAATCAGGACTATCTCAAGCAACATCTTTTCCATAAACGGCTGCAAAGGTACAACATATTATCCAAACATGCAAAAAGCCGTTCTCATTTTTTAGAAATAAGACTTCCCTCCGCCCATCTCAACCGACGAAGCATGTAGAAGAACCAAGAGCAACAGCCTCAAAAAGCGATGAATACAGGCCTCGCAACACAACCTGGCGCTTTGGCCTCATTGCACGGTCGCCTTCGTGCAATTGCACGTTCGCCTATGTGCAATTGCACATTCGCGATCGTGCAATCAACCCAGCGTGCTGCGTCGAGTCATCCAGCGTGCTGCGTCGAGCCATTCAGCATGCTGAATCAACTCACCCTCCACATAGGGTCAGTCAACACAACACAGAATGCTCGGTTTCACGTCGCGTGCAAAGATAAGTTAAAAAGCTGTCAATTCGTGCAAATAAAGTTTCTTTTCGACGGCTTTCGCTTGCAGAATGGCATTTTTTCCATACCTTTGCAGTCAGAAAGACATTAGTACGAACACTATTACATTATTTATAAAAAATGAAGAAACTAACGCTCGCCATGCTGCTCACCATGACAGGAGCAGTTGCAATGGCACAGACTTTCGAAGGTAGCACCATTGAAGAACGCATCGCGTATTCAACTGGCAACGACGAGGACACCATCAAGACCGCCAAAGGTTACATTACGATGTTCCAGCAGACCAATGCAAACAAGGATTACCAGGACATGTACGTCAACTATCAGTGGATTAAGAAGTATGCTCCATTCGCCCAAAACGGCATCTACACACAAGGCCCGTTCATGTTCTACAACCTCATCAAAGCCGAGCAGGACCCCGCTAAGAAGAGAAAGTACTTCGACGAGATGATGGAACTCTTCGAGCTCCGCCAGAAGAACCTCAACGCCCTGAACTCCTTCGCAAAGACGAAGAGCACCCTGGGCGACGTGCTGAGCGTGAAAGCCGAATACTACAACTTCGTGGCTCAGGAGTCTTTGGGCCAAGAATATGACCTGCGTAATTCCTACAAGAACTTCGCAGAAGCCATCAAGATGGTCAACGAGCAGGGCGGACGCGAAATCACAGGCAACTTCCTCCAGACCTTCTTCCTGGTGAGCGACGCCATCTTCAAAGCAACCAAAGGCGCCACACGCGAACAATATCTGCAGGACTACCTGGACAGCAAGGAAGCATGCGAGAAGATGCTCCAACTGGCAAAGGAGGCTCAAGAGGCTGGCGACTCAGTTAAGGCTCGCACCCTCTTGGCAACATACGACACCCCCCTGGCTGTCATCGAACAAATCTTCTCACAGAGCGGAGCCGCCGACAGCGCACAAATCATCGCTATCTACACCAAGAAATTCGACACCTACAAGACTGACATCAACAAACTCAACTCCAGCCTGACCATTATGCAGGACAACGACTGCGACGAAAGCGACATCTACTACCAATATGCCGAAGCCGCCTACGCCCTGCAGCCCTCCTTCACCAGCGCCATCGGTCTGGCACAGAAGGCTCAGAAGGACGCCCAGCTCGAAAAGATGCTCGAATACTACAACAAGGCACTGGAACTCGCCTCAAGCGACAACCGCCGCGGCATCATCTGCCTGAACATCTGCAACGGACTGACCAAGAGCAAGCAGTACACAGGTGCCCTGACATATGCAGAAAAGGCCATCGAATACAACCCAGAACTGACCGGAAAAGCCTACCTCAAGATGGCAAACATCAACACCCTGCTCGGCCAGTACGCAGAAGCCATCTCTTACTGCGAAAAAGCCAGCGTAGCCGACATTACTGTCAGCGGTTCGGCAGACCGCCTGAAAGCCAACATACAGAAGGTTCAGGCTAATCAGGCCGAAAACGCCAAAGCCCGCAAAGCATACGACGACTTCATGGCTCGCAAGAAGGCAGAAGAAGCCTTCTGGGGCGGAGGCGCAAAGAAATAACACGCCAATATACACAGAACACTCTAGCCCCGCCGTGCCAAGCACGACGGGGCTTTTTATATAAAAACCTCCTTTCTGTGTAAAAAATGTTAAAACAAGTATGAACCTCTTGTCAGACTAAAGAATAATTAGTAACTTTACACACAGAAAACGCATTTTCAGCACATTTTTAACGCATTTTTAGCACATTTTAAGGTAATAACACGCACATATAAGGCGATGAACAGGATTAAAATCGGAATCATAGGACTCGGCAGGATGGGACGCAAACACCTGAAGGAACTTGAAGCCAGCGAGTACTGGGACGTAAAATATACCTGCGACATCAACCCCGAAAAAGCAAAGCATTCACAAGAGATAGCACCCAAAGCCATATTCACCACCAACGAGCGCGACATCTTCGACGACCCAGAAGTGCAATGCGTCGGGCTCTTCGCATTGGCAAACACACGAGCAAGCCGCATAGAGAAAGCAGTCAAGGCAGGCAAACACGTCATCTGCGAAAAACCACTCGCCTACAAGCTCAACGAGGAATGGGATGTCGTCAAGCTCGAAGAATCAACCGACAAACTCTGTACCGTCAACCTCTATCTGCACAATGCATGGTACACACAGGCCATGAAAGACTTCGTGCGAAGTGGAGAAATAGGGGAGCTCGCCATCATTCGCATCTGTCACATGACACCCGGACTATCGCCCGGAGAAGGACACGAATATGAAGGTCCCTCCTTCCACGACTGTGGCATGCACTATGTGGACATCTGTCGATGGTATGCCGACTCGGAATACAAGACCGGACATGCACAGGCAATACGAATGTGGGACTATAAAGACCCCTGGTGGCTTCAGTGTCATGGCACATTCGAGAACGGCATCGTCTATGACATCACACAAGGATTCGTTTACGGCCAACTTGCAAAAGACCAGACACACAACTCCTACACAGAACTCATCGGCAGCAAAGGCTTCGTCCGCATGACACATGATTTCAAGACAGCCGTCGTGGAAATGCATGGCGAACACATAACCGAGCGCATAGAACAACCCTATGGAGACAAAAACATAGACCGCCTCTGCAAACTCATGGGCGAGGCAATACTTACCGGCAAACGGCCCGAATCGCTACCACGCTTCCGCGACGCAGCCATCGCCAGCGAGTACGCATGGAAAATGCTCGAGGATGCATGTCGCAACGACCTGCCCTCGAAAGGAACGCCCGAAGAGTTGGAACAGATTCACTATCGTCGCGCCCATGCCACCAACGGCTACGGGCTCATCGACCGCCCTCATAAATAACACTAACCCTCTGCTTTAAACTATAAACACTAAATCATATAATCATGACAATCCAGCCATTATTTTTCCAAAACCTGGGCAGCACAGAAATCATCATTATTGCCCTCGTCATCCTGCTTCTCTTCGGAGGCAAAAAGATACCTGAACTCATGCGAGGCCTGGGCAAAGGAGTATCACAGTTCAAAAAAGGCATGAAGGACATTGAAGAAGAAATCAATGCCGAGCCAGAAAACAAGGAAATCCCGCGCACTTAACAGCACCCCTTTGTGCAAAAAACAACAAAGAAACAGAAAATAAATAACATAAGTTTAACCATCCCAACTAAAACATTCTTATGAAAGACATGTCAAGAAGGTCGTTCCTCAAAGCAGGAACCGCAGCAACCGCTGCTCTCGCAATGGCTCCTACCGATGTGCTCGGCAAAGCTAAGGCAAAGAAACCCGCACAAACAGGCAAAATTAAACTCCTTGGCGTCGGTGTCGGTGGACGTGGACACGCTGACATCAATGGCGTCACCTACAAAAGCAAAGACGAAATCTACGACGACATTGAGTTCATCGGCATGTGCGACGTGGACTTCAAATATGCAAAAGGCGTTCTCGAAGAGTATCAGAAACTCTTCCCCAACATGAAGATCTATAACGACTACAAGAAGATGTATGCAGAATTGCTGGACAAGGCTGATGCCGTCATCTGCGGCACCGCCGACCACACCCACGCTATCATCTGCGCAGAGGCCCTGGCTGCAGGCAAGCATGTTTACTGCGAAAAGCCCCTCACACGCACCGTTTACGAATCTCGACTCCTCACAAAACTCGCAGCAAAAGCAGGCGTTGCCACCCAAATGGGCAACCAAGGTTCCAGCGGCGAAGGCGTAAACCTCGTTTGCGAATGGATATGGAATGGCGAAATCGGCGAGGTTACTCGCGTCGATGCCTTTACTGACCGTCCCATCTGGCCACAAGGCTTGGAGCGTCCTGAAGAGGTGCACGAAATCCCCAGCACACTGAACTGGGATGCCTTCATTGGCCCCGCACCAAAGCGCCCCTATAACTCCATCTATCACCCCTGGAACTTCCGCGGCTGGTGGGACTTCGGAACAGGTGCTCTCGGCGACATGGCATGCCACATCCTGCATCCCGTCTTCAAAGCCCTCGACCTCGGCTATCCCATCAAGGCTGAAGGCAGCTCCACTCCTCTTATGTCCGACTGCTGCCCAAGCGCTCAGGTTGTTAAGCTGACTTATCCCGCACGTCCAAATCGTCCAAAGGTTGCAATGCCCGAGGTAGTAGTAACATGGAGCGATGGCGGCATCATTCCATTCCGCCCAGAAGGTTTGGCAGTCGGTAAGAACCTCAATATCAGCGGCGGCGGTGCCATCTTCTATGGAACTAAGGATATACTGGTCGTTGGCTGCTACGGCGAGAAGCCTTATCTTGTAAGCGGTCGTGTGCCAAACGCTCCGAAAGTATGCCGCCGCGTGACAGAAAGCCACCAGCGCGACTGGATTCGCGCCATCAAGGAAATCCGTGCAGGCAAGACAGACTGGACACGTACAGCTTCCGACTTCAGCGAGGCAGGTCCTTTCAACGAAATGGTTGCAATGGGCGTTGTCGCTACACGCCTGCAAGGCCTGAACCAGACCCTAGAATGGGACGGCGAGAACATGCGCTTCACCAACATTCCCGAGAAAGCAACAGTTCGCGCAATGTTGAAGGACGGCTTCTCCATCCACGATGGACACCCGACATTCAACAAGACATACACAGATCCCGTCAATGCACGCGAGTTCGCAGCAGAACTCATCAAGCCTAAATATCATAATGGCTATGTTCTGCCTGACATGCCCGCATAATCAACCATACAGTTACATCACAATGAAACTTAAAAACATCCTTGCCGCAGCAGCTTTGGCTGCTGCGGCTGGCGTACAGGCTCAGCCTCAGTACGTCGTTATTGAGAATCCTCAGTTTGACCTCAGCACCCTGAAAGTTGACAAGGACGGCTATTATGTCCTCTTCGATGGAACAAGCCTCGACGGCTGGCGTGGCTACTGCAAAGACCACATCCCCAGCAAGTGGAACATCAAGGACGGTGCTCTGCACTTCGACGGTCGCACCTCACAAGGCGAAGGTGGCGACATCATTTTCGCTCACAAGTTCAAAAACTTTGAGTTCGAAATTGAATGGAAGATATCAGAAGGCGGCAACTCGGGCATCTTCTATCTTGGAAAGGAAACAGCAACCATCAACAACGATGCCCCAAAGACAGAAGAGACTAAGGCTGGCAACGTTACCATCACACAGACCATCGACAACCGAGGCAAATTAAACTACCAGCCCATCTACATCAGTTGTCCAGAATGCCAAGTACTTGACAATGAGCGTCACCCCGATGCAAAGCTTGGTGCTACTCTCGGCATTCGTCAGAGCACAAGCCTCTACGACATGATTGTTGCAAAGCCTCAGAACGCCAAGCCTGCAGGTCAGTGGAACAAGGTGAAGATTGTCGTTAAGAACGGCAAGGTCACTCACTACCAAAATGGCGCGAAGGTACTGAGTTACACTTTGGCAGACAAGTCTTGGGTCAACCTCGTACAGTCTTCTAAGTTCAGCCAAAAGAACTGGCCGCTTGCTTACGAAATCATGAAGGATTGTGGCAAGGATGCTGGTTACTTTGGCATGCAAGACCATGGTGACGAAGTTTGGTACCGCAATATCCGCGTCAAGGTGCTTAAATAACTATACATTATTATATATATTATATAAGGAAACGCTATGAAGAAGATTCTCTTATTCTTCTTGTTCGTGGCTTCCATCTTCAGTTACTCTACTGCAGTTGATGCCAAAAAGAAGGAGATAGCTTTTCAAATGTATAGTGTTCGTGAGCTCATTGGCAATCCTGAGAAGTATGCACAAAATCACAAGGAAGCACTTAAAGCCCTCGCACAGATGGGATATACAGCAGTCGAAGCTGCCAACTACGACAACGGGAAACTCTATGGGGTGACGCCGGAACAGTTCAAGGCAGACATTGAAGCTTCCGGCATGAAAGTGCTCTCAAGCCATGTGGGTCACAACCTCAACGACGAGGAGCTGAAATCAGGTAACTTCGACGGTGCCCTCAAATGGTGGGAGCAATGCATTGTTGCACACAAGCGTGCCGGCATGAAGTATATCGTAAACCCTGGCGTCAACTTCCCGAAGACCTTGGCAGAAGCAGAGGTAATCTGCAAGTATCTGAACAAAGTCGGCGAGATGGTGAATGCTGCAGGAATGAAATTCGGCTACCATAACCACTCTTACGAGTTTGGCAAGGTGGAGGATAAGGTGTGGTACGACTATATGGTTGAGCACACTGATGCCGACAAGGTGTTCTTCGAGATGGATGTCTATTGGGCAGTACGCGGACAGGTTAGCCCTGTCGAGTACTTCAAGAAGTATCCTGGCCGTTTCACCTTGCTCCACATAAAAGACCATAAAGAGTTTGGAGAAAGTGGTATGGTAGGCTTTGATGCCATCTTCAACAATGCCGACGTTGCGGGTCTTAAGTATTTGATTGTTGAGTTGGAAGGAAGCAACAGGCCCAACATCCTAGACGGGATGAAGGTTTGTGCCGACTACCTGAAGGCAGCAAAGTTCGTTAAGCCAAGCTACAACAAATAGTTTAATATTATTCACAATTCATAATTCACAATTCGTAATTAAAGGTCGCATCCACAAAACCTGCGACTGTAACAATTATGAATTGCGAATTATGAATTGCTTTCGATTATGGAGACAGAAGACAAGAACAAAGCAGAACAGGTTACAGCAGAAAACGAAGTTCAAGAAGGAACGATGTCGTTTTGGGATCATCTGGAGGTGTTGCGATGGGCATTGTTTAGAAGCGCATGCGTGTTGGCCGTTATCGTGGTTGGCACATTTACTGCAATGCCCTATATCTTCGACCGCTTTGTCCTGGCGCCCACTTCTAATAATTTCTTTGTTTACAGATGGCTAAACAAAATCGGGAAGGGCTTCGTAGAACTCTCGCCTGATTTTGATGTTCAGATTATCAACATCAATGTTGCCAGCCAATTCATGACGCACATCTCTACATCCATTTCATTTGCGGCCGTCATAGCATTCCCATATTTCATCTGGGAGATATGGCGATTCATTGAGCCGGCCCTTTTCGAAGACGAGATAAAGCACCTTCGCCCTGCATTCTTTGGAGGCACATTAATGTTCTACCTCGGTTGCGCCATTGGCTATTTACTTGTCTTCCCATTCACATTCCGTTTCCTTGTAGAATACAACCTCAGTCCCAACATCACTAACCAGATAAACCTGCAGAGCTACATAGATAACTTCACAACTCTCATTCTTGTGATGGGTCTTGTTTTCGAGATGCCGTTACTGGCCTGGTTGCTTGGACTGTTAGGAATACTGAAAAAGAGCTTCCTGCGCGAATACAAACGGCATGCAATTGTCGTACTCCTTATCTCGGCAGCAATCATAACACCTAGCGGAGACCCATTTACACTCATGCTCGTTTTCATCCCGCTATATGTGCTTTATGAGCTCTCAATCATCGTTGTAAGGGACACTTCGAAAAAATAAGGACAAATAATGCAGTTATCAGCATCTTAAGCCTTATTATTACACAAAAACCGCAAAAGTGTGCAGGTTTATGCACTCAATTATATAATTTTACACAATTTTTCTTGCAAGATATTAAATAAAGTTATAACTTTGCACCGAGAATGAGTGTGGAAACATACTATCAGAAAGAGAAAGAACATAAATATTGTTAATCAATTTTTAAACAAATGAAAAAGATTACACTCGTTATTGCTATGTTCGCTATGGCAATGGCATCCAGTGCACAGTACACTGGTCACAAGTTTTTTGACAACTGGTCAATTGGTGCAGAAGGTGGCGTAAGCACTAACCTTCACGATTGGGACACTCCCAACGGTGCTGTAGCAGGCATCAACCTCACCAAGGGTATCACTCCTGTTCTGAGTTTGGAATTCCAATTCCAGGCTGGCTTTAACGATCAGGCTAACTGGAACTGGGCAGTAGGTCGCAGCAAGAATGTTGTTGATAATGCTAGCTTCTATGCTAACACCAAGATTAACCTCATGAACTGGTTTGGCGGTTACAAGGGTACTCCTCGTCTCTTTGAGATTCAGGCTCGTGGCGGTGTTGGTTACACTCGTTTCTTCTGGCCCAGCTACGATGGCATTGACACTGGTAATGGCAATGACCTGAATCGTTGCAACTTCAAGTTTGGTCTTGACTTTGACTTCAACCTTGGCAAGCAGAAGGCATGGACCATCAGCGTTCGTCCTGCAGTTATCTTGAAGACTACTCGCGACAATGATCCTCTTCCTGCTAACTACTTCGGATATCGTCGTGTTATATGCGACAGCGAGAATAGCGACTGCCTCGCATATACTCACAACTGCCTTGGTCAGATTACAGCAGGTGTGACATATCACTTCAAGACCAGCAACGGCACACACCACTTCACCGAGGTTAAGCCCGTCGAGGTTACCAAGGTTGTTGAGAAGGTTGTTGAGAAGCCCGTTGAGAAGGTTGTCGAGAAGGTTGTCGAGAAGGTTGTTACCAAGAATGTTGGCAATGGCGTAACTGTTGAGTTCGCTCAGAACAAGGCTACTCTCAGCAACACTGCTAAGGCTAAGTTGAATACTATCGAGAAGGGTGCAACTGTTGTTGTTGACGGTTATGCTTCTCCCGAAGGTGCTAAGGCTTACAACCAGAAGCTCTCTCAGCGTCGTTGCGATGCAGTCAAGGCTTATCTGGAGGATCGCGGCGTGAAGGTTGCTGGTGCAAATGCTCACGGTGCTGAAGGTCTCGAGTCTCAGCGTGTAGTATATGTTACTATCAAGTAATAAAGACCGACACTAATAACAAACAATAACTTGGAAGCCCTGCCACTTTAGTGGTGGGGCTTCTTTTTGTATATGAGACTCTATGCGCTAACCAATTTGATTGAAATGTACGCGCCGACTTATGCGTTAAGAAAGTGAAGTCGGCACGCCAAGTTGAGTGAGTCGGCACGCCAATTTAAGGGAGATGACAGTTCATGTTTTAATGATCGATAGATATAGTTTAGAGACACAATATGGAGCATCGGAAAATGCAATATGCTGCGAAGGCTTTTTCAGCACGCTGCATCGGCCTTCGCAACGTGCTGTGTAGGCCTTCGCAGCATATTGCGTCGGAAGGCAAGACTTGGGACACAAAATAACTCCTGCTTTTGAGAAGCAGGAGTTATTGGGTGTTACTAAGAAGGTTGCAGCCTAACACTCTGGGATAAAGGCAGATATACAGACTGCCTTAGCACAACCATCACGCATCAAAATTGTTGCAGGGACATCTCTTTGATAACTTCCTTTGTCTTTTCCGTATCGGATGTACGGAACACGAGGATGCCTTTTCCTGAAAGAAGGAATGAGTACATGTAGGCAATGCTGATATCGGCCTCGGCGAAGAGCGCCAATACTCGTGCTGCTTCGCCCGGCTTGTCTTCGAGTTGGATGGCAAAGACATCGGTGATGGTTGCCGTGATGCCTTGTTCTTTCAGCACGATAAAGGCACGCTCAGGGTCGTCGCAAATGATGCGGTAGATACCGAAGTCCTGCGTGTCGGAAATAGTGGAGGCTATTATCTGGATGCCTGCTCCCTTGAGCACATTCAGCACGGTAAGCAGCGTGCCGCGCTTGTTTTCGATGAAAATTGAAAGTTGTTTCATATTGATTACTATTAAAGACCCCTCTATATCTCCCCTTAAAAGGGAGACTTCCTGCGCTGCGGAACTCCCTCCCTTTAAGGGAGGGCTGGGGTGGGTCTGTTGTTACTGATAGACTTTTCTCTTGTCAACCACGCGAACTGCCTTGCCTTCGCTGACGGGCAAACTGCCCTTGGGCACAAGTTTCACAATAGGCGTGAGCAAGATTTCATCCTTCAAGGCACGACAAACGTTCTTTGTCAATGACTGCAGGCGAGCATAGTCGTCGGTAAACATCTCTGCCAACTCGACCTCGACCGTCATGTTGTCGTTGTCGTTGTCAGTGGTGAGTGTGATGAGGTAGTTGCTTGCCAGTTCTGGGAACGTCATCAGTATCTTCTCGATCTGTATGGGGAAGATGTTCACGCCACGCAGTACCATCATGTCATCCGAACGGCCCTTCATGCGGTCGAGGCGCACATGGTTGCGTCCGCAAGGACAAGTGCGGCCAAGCACACGAGTGAGGTCACGCGTACGATACCTTATCAAAGGCATAGCCTCGCGCTTCAATGTGGTCAGTACAAGTTCACCAATCTCGCCATCTGGCACAGGCTCAAGGGTCTCTGGATCGACAATCTCGACAATGTAATAGTCCTCCCAGAAGTGCAGACCGTTCTGCTCTTGGCACTCGAAGCCGACGCCAGGGCCGCACATCTCCGACATGCCGAAACTGTTGTATGCCTTCACGCCAAACATGTTCTCTATGCGCTTGCGCTGTTCCTCGGAATGAGGCTCAGCACCGATGGCAAAGGTCTTAAGCTTCGTGTCCTTTCGTGGGTCAACACCCTGCTCCTGCATCACCTCGTAGAGGCGTGTCAGGTACGATGGAACAGCATGTATGGCTGTCGTGCCAAAGTCCTTGATGAACTTAATCTGACGCAACGAGTTGCCTGCAGCTGCTGGTACAGTCAGCATGCCAAGTCGTTCCGCGCCATACTGGAAACCCAGTCCGCCGGTGAACATGCCGTAGCCAGATGAGTTTTGGAACACGTCGTCAGGACGCAGGCCTACCATCCAGAGGTTACGTGCCACTTGGTTTGCCCATTCGTCAAGGTCGTTCTTCGTGTGCAGGATAACGGTCGGGTTGCCCGTCGTACCGCTGCTGGAATGCAGACGAACGCAGTCAGTCAAAGGCACAGCGGCCAATCCGAAGGGATAGGTGTCGCGAAGGTCCTGCTTCGTGGTGAAGGGCAGTTTGCGAATGTCAGCAGGCGACTTGATGTCCTCTGCCTTGATGCCCATCTCTTTGAACTTCTGTGCATAGAATGGCACCTTGGCACATCTGTTGATTGTTTCTTGCAGACGCTCTGTCTGCAGTTTGTTTATTTCATCCCGAGAAAGCGTCTCATACTCTGGATGAAGGTAAGGTGATTTAACATCCATGGTCTTTATGGAATTGTTTGATTCGTTCTGTAAACAGTTGTTCTTGCTCGCGGCGGAAGAAGGACGTGCAGATGCGGACGCCTTGCTGCGTGGAACCCATCGTGTCGAGCGGGAAGACAGCAATGCCGTAGGTCATCAGCTCGCGCGTCAGCTGCAGGTCATTCATGTCCGGGTACTGCACGGTGAAGTAAAAGCCGTCGGCCAGCGGAGCGCCCATATCGTTGTCATAGACAAGGTAGAAGCCATTGGCGAGCAGCACGTCCTTCATGAACTTGGCCCTGCGACCATACTCCTTGACGTCGTCGAGGAAGTTGTACTCTCCCTTGACAGCCGCCTCCATAAGTGCTGCCATTGCGTGCTGCACGGAGTGCGTTGTGCCACTGGAGAGCGTGTACATCAGCCTGCCGACGAAGAAGTCGCCAAAGGTGTCTACACCGAACTTCTCCTTCAACGGAGCAAAGGTGCGGTGGAAGAGTTCGTCGGAGATGCAAGTCACGCCGATGCGTTGACCGGCATACGAGAATGCCTTCGATGCCGACACCCACAGCACGTAGTTGTCGGTGTAGCGTGCAACAGTGGCTTGGAAAGGCTCTTGAAAGGGATGCGAGAGGTCGCGGCGGAAATCCATCGCAAAGTATGCCAAGTCCTCAAGCACGAGGATGTCGTACTTCGTAGCAATGTGCCCAATGCCTTTTAGCTCATCTTCCGTGAAGCAAACCCAGGAGGGATTGTTAGGATTGGAATAGACAACGGCACAGATGTTGCCCTTCGCAACTATCTCTTCCAGTTTCTTTGTCAGGTCGTTGCCTCTGTAGTTGTATATGTCGAGGGCTTCGTGCTTGAGGCCAATCACGTCGCATTGCGTAGTCTGCACAGGGAAACCTGGCTGGATGAGCAGCACGGTGTCCTTCGCAGTTCCTGCAAAAGCATGATGCAAAGCCGTAAAGGTAGCGAAAGTGCCTTGCATGCTGCCCGTCGTCGGCACACATCCTTCGGGAGCAACATCCACGCCGATGAATGCCTTCACGAAGTCCGAAGCTGCCTTCTTGATGCGTGGAATGCCTCCATTAGGAGGATAGATAGTGGCGCAACCATTCCTGAGAGCTTCTGCCTCAGCCTTCAAAGCAATCTCCGAAGGCTGCAAGCCTGGCACGCCCATCTCAAGATGAATCACTTCCTCGCCTGTCTTTTCCTCAATGACACGAGAGAGTGCCTGTATGTCTCGGATAGTAGCCTGAGAGAAATCCCCAAGCCCCATCGAGTCAATGATGCTTATGACTTGTTTTTTGTCTAACACCGTGAATCTTTTTTAAACTGTTTGTTCTTTGCTTTCGCTTTTATAACACGACTGCAAAGATACATAAAAAAAACGAGATAATCACGTCTGATGAAAATAAAATCTATTGTAAGATAAGAGTTACACTCTATAAAGGCAAAAAGAAAGCCTCACCTATGAAAGATGAGACTTCCTTTTTTGACTGTTTGCTGACGGGCGGTCACTTAACCAAGACTTTCTTGCCGCCCTTGATATATATGCCTTTTTGCATCTTCGGCACACGGCGACCGGCCACGTCGTAACAGGCTTCTTCCTCTGCGAAGGCTTGTACGAGCGTAATGCCGTCGGGATCGAGTACTTCGAACTCAACCGTTGTCTGCGCCACCACCTGTCCGCCAGCGCTGAGCAGAGTAACGTGCAGGTCGTGCATACCGAAGCTGAGGCCTTCAGCATCCAAGATGATATCGCTGTCAGAAAGAGCAAACGTCTTTGCAGCACGTTCTCCATCATCTATCCAGAGGCGACACGAGAGCAAGGACGCGTCTGCATTCTCCTTCTTGTAGAAGTACACGGTCTGAACTGGCGAGGCTTCGCCTGCATCGCTGAATGCCTGGACGTGCAGGGCATGAATGCCGTAGCTGAGCCCGTCGATGTCGAGCTCCATCGTGCCGTTCACGGTAGTTGTTGTCTGCATGGTCTTCCCGTTGTCGAACCAGTAGCGGGCCTTCTTGCCTTCCGCTCCCTTGTAGAAGTAAGCTGTATGGACGGGCGAGGCAACGCCTTTGGCACTGAACGACTGGAAGCGTACGGCATGGATGCCGCAGCCGAGGCCATCGACATCGAGCTCCATCGTGCCGTTGATGGTGGGAGCAGCCTTCATGGTCTTGTCGCTGTCGAACCAATAGCGGGCGGTGCTGCCCTTCTCGCCTTTGTAGAAGTAGGCCGTCTGCACAGGCGATGCGCCACCGTCGGCATCGAACATCTGGACGTGCAGGGCATGGACGCCGCAACCGAGGCTTTCCGTGTCGAGTTCAAGCATGCCGTTCACGGTGGTTGCTGTCTGTCGGCTCTCCTCGCTGTCGAACCAGTAGCGGCCTGTCGTGCCTTCCGTTCCGCCTCGCGTGTAGAAGAAGTAGGAGGTGTGGACCGCTCCCCATTTGTTCCTTGCATCGAGCGCCTGGATGTGCAGGGCGTGCAGAGCGCCTTTGGCCAGCGTGCTGATGTCGAGCTCCACGGTTGCTTCGCCTGTGGCTGTGCCGTTATAGACGATGGAGTCGCCGGCATCGAACCAGTAGCGGTAGCTGTAGGCCGTCTGTCCCCTTGCCGAGCATATCAGGGCAAGGAGCATGATGAAACATATTGATTTGCGCATCATGGCTTTTTACTCTACGTTGATCTTTACCTGCAGCTTGCCGTCCTCGTGGATGCCCTTCACCTCAAGGTTCTTCACGAGCGGATAATCGGGCGTCTCGTCATATGGATAAGCACCGCCATAGATGCCCACCTGCGTGCCGTCCGTGCCGAGATAAGTTGAAGCAGCAGCTTCGGTCAGATGGTAGTCCTCGCCGAATAGGTCAGCCCAAAGGACAGGCGTTTCTGGGTCTTCTCCCCAAGGGTCAGGATTGACGTCAGGCTCTGTCTTGACGTACCAAGAGTTGGCAAAGCCGCTGCTGCCGAACTTTACAAGGCAATTGCTGGTCGTGTTGGTGTTGTCCAAGGCGCTAACATCATAGATAATGCTGTTCTTGATAATGGAGTTGGTGACATTCGCTTTGCCATTAATGACGCAGTTATTCACATCAAAGGCACTACCCTCCAAGGACGTCAGTTTGCTATTAAAACAGATGATAGAGCTATTTTCACGACTTTTGGATACCTTTTGTATTTCAGAGTCAATGACAACCGCATTACAATTATCAAAAGCGACTTCTTCCGCTGCAACCAGCATACATTTAGATATTGTCACTGTTGCTGATCCTCCCGTGCTTTGAAAATAAATACCACCGTAGCCACCTCCTCCAATTAGTCTATAATCCACTGTCATCCCTTCTATGTGTAGAGAATATGGACTATCTTTAGGTATGTTTATATATCCACCTGCGCGTCTCAGTATGGTTTTTCTCATGTCTTCACCTCTTATTGTAAGAGCTTTTGTTATCTCAGGGCAGTTAAACTCCCCAGCCGTCAGTGTAATAACATCCCCATCTGCGGCATCGGCATGTGCAGAGATGAAAGCATCTGTGCCATAATAGGTACGGAAGTTTGCGCCGTGCTGAAGGGTGGCAACACGGCTGTCCTGTGCCATTGCGCCCAAGCCGAGGGCGATGGCTGAAACTAATGAAAGAAAGAGTCTCTTCATGTTCTGATAAGTTTTTCTGTGCCTCCTGCTCCCGAATTCGGCGTGAGTAATGATGTTAAAGTCTGGAAATAAAAAAGGCATGGGAGTTACTACTTCTGCCCATCCCCGACTTCAGGCTCTCGCATTGCCCCCGTACAAGGATAAGCAACGCAGCCAGCCCACGCCAAGCGACTATATTCACTGGCATAACCTTATATATATATAATAAGGTATAGCCGAGATATAATCTACCCACGCAGACGCTTTACGTTGCATTACCTCTGTGTACGGATTCAAAGTTGCGAGATTTGAAGTCGCAGAATGATAACGTTCGTAAACGCCTTTTCCCTTTGGAAGAAGCCCCTTCCCAACCTCCCTCGACGGAGAGGAGAATGGTTCGTTCTGCCTCAGGATTCCAATAAGATTATTGACCCACCAACCCCAAAAGAGCGGCTTCGTCAGTGCAAAGATATGCATTGTTTACCAAATGCGCAACAAAAAGGCAGATTATTTTTCTTTCGGAGTGCTTTTGTTAATACAGATTTTTGCTTTATCCTGTTATATAAGGTGCAG